>WLWD01004776.1_pt1 | contig 44510 bp, 37 predicted proteins | sample 6712731 | NCBI WGS metagenome assembly WLWD01 (sample SAMN12718690, study PRJNA576275) | sponge metagenome | isolation source: marine sponge | host: Mycale hentscheli | place: New Zealand: South Island, Marlborough, Capsize Point | collected 2014-11-01 | reverse complement strand
GAGCTCGTGCTAATATTATCTCACTGGTCCAAAAATTGCTTCAATTCTAATGAGTGACCTGAACAATTTCTTATCTCTTTAGACAAATGTCATGCTAATGGTTCATACCCACTATACAGACCACCCCTCATTATGGAGTACACCCAACTTATGCAAAAAGTTAAAAAAAATTTTTTTTTTAACAAATAGCAAGTTGTGGACTGTTATTTTTAATACAAGTGTCATGACTAATTGCAGGCTACAGAGCAGCAAACAAAATATTGTACATGTACACAAAAATCAATTCTGCAGCTATAGTTTGGTAAAGAATCATTACCTTGTATGCACCAAATGAGTGGCACTTAGAAATATGAAGTCATGAACCACCATTAACATCTACATCATTATAATTTCTCAATGTGTGTTTACTCAATCTATGCCCTCGAATTTTTTTATCACATGCAATTCACAGCTATTGTTAGCTTGCAATAATGCAGTATCGTATATCTAGCTAGTTTTTATAGCCAAGACCTTTAGTATTAAAAATTACTCCTGGTGCATTGAAGCTTTCTGCAAAATAACTTCAGTACACATCAGTGCGCTCTTCAATAAATGGAAACTAACTCACCTGCAAATGAGAGTAGTATGCAGGCCACTAGGTGATCATAAGAACAGCCCATTTGTGACAGGCTCCGACAAAAGAGGGCATTTCACTGGAAACCAAAAAAATTGAGTGTTTTATGCTACTAAAAAGTACGGGTTCTAGCTACTACTTCTAACCACTCCCAGGTAATGTGATTATAACCCCTCCCATTTTCCTCAGTGTAAAAGTAGATTATTACGCGGGCATTCATCATAATTATTTTAAGGTTCGTTGATTATCAACTACGCGCATGCTTTTGATGATTGTCACTTTCCGCAACGAGAGTTTTTATTTTTTGTTTTGATATTTTTAGTATAGTTAACATACTTGTGTGAATACAGTTTTCGTGTAGAGTGAAGACACCAACTTCTGAGCTCTTCGTCTGTCTGTTTTATAGACTTACTTTAATTGCTATAAAAGTTAATTCAAGAAGAAGAACAAATTGAATCCAGCGTTTAGCTCATTTGTGACTTAAAATATTAGTGAATATAATTAGCTAGGGATGTGCTACAAGCAGTACACAATTTATATTTTCTATGGGAAAAAACAAAGAATGCATAATCAAAATGGAGACATGCATGTTAAAGGATGCATACCTAGTTACTTCCACTAAATATTTTGATTAAATTTGCTTTGGTATAGATATTGTTGGCCTTGTTATTCACAGAATTTGAAGGGTAAGTTTTATGTGTTTGTTTTCTTCTATTTGTACTCTCTTAAGATTATGTTAGTTTTAATTGTTTATTGTATGTAAATTAGTTCAATTATCTCCTTGATATTTGTGTGACTACATATAGACATATTAAATTATAAGATTTAGATCACTAGTCATAAATATATTGTGAAACAGAGAGGACTGATGGAGTCATTGTATAAATGGCCACAATGCTATGATTCCAGACATTAGGATACTTCCTGGAGCCAAGGTGCAATGTTCGTACTCATATGGAGTAGCTAATGTTCGTTTCTCTACTCAGCAAATTATTAAAAGGCACAGGATCTCTTTTTGAAGCCATTTTTTACATTAGATTCAACATTTTAGGAAACTATAAACCATTTTAAAGGAGTTTATATTTACTATTAAAATTAGGGAATATACAACTTGCCATATCATTACATCATGTTCTCGTTTTTAGTTCACCTACTGTGGTCAATAGATAATTTTCAGATAGCATTATTTTATTGAATTTCACAACTTACATTTAAATAAACATAATTAATATTATAGTGACATTATTTATTTCATCTGTCTAAACTATATTGTTTTTTTTTTTCTCAATTGTTTTAAAAAACAGAAAAAGAAAAATTGACAGTAAGTAGCTACTACGTACACTTATATTTTAACATAATTAGCAATAAACTGATTAAAATCTTGAAGTCAATTGTTATGTACAGCAATGGTTTCATAGTCTCCAGGTTGACATTTGTCTTCCATCATTGATTTGCTGGTAGTAATTTCACCATACGCTGCACAGCTTGTCATCACCATCTCTTCAAGCTTGAGATTAGCATTTTTCTTGAGTTTATTTATTTCTTCATAAATGTGACATTTTTTTTTTCGTATCACTCTTTATGGAACTATTCAGAGAAAATACAACAATATAAATTATCATAACCTTCAGTACCAATTTTACTGTATTAGCTAATTGTATTGTATACAACAATAAAAATGTATTTGTTTTGTTATTGCTAACAACACAGAGTGAAGTGAATAGTTATGGCAACTACCTAATCAGTGATACGCTTCAGAACCAATGGTAAGCAAACTGATTATGCTACATGAAATAAGTTCCTAAAAGGATAATACAAATATTCATTTCACTAATTGCAAATCTATATCTAATTTAAATTTTCCAAGTATAGTCTAATTGTGACCTTATATAATTATTACATAAAAAAAAGAATAATGTGGCACGTCACTATAGCAGCAGTGAATAATATATCAGCTAAATAATTCAACACTATAATAGTTTCAGTAGGATGTTGAGCTAAAACTATAATACAATAATTGTACACACAAATTATTCATTTATTATGCAATAACGACATTGTTCTTAGAAATTTGCACAATTTAGCAGTTTATAACTACTAACTGATGTTACTTCAGTTATATTGAGGGTACAGTTTTTATAATAGTATAATTATAGTGGTTTAAAATGTAGCTAGGCTACAGAGCTAGCCAGGTGTTGTTCTTTGACAAGATTTTTAGGTCATAGATTTTCGGCTCTGTGTGCCTTCTAGAGACTATAAAAAATCGATTGTGTGTGCGTGACTATGCTCACGGTGATAATAGGATTTTGCAACAACCATGTTTGTCATGACAACTAAAACATACGAATGTCGTAAGGCCTCGTAGGACGCTCGGGAAAGCCTGTATCACTATGTATTCATGTTAACGTGTTTTAGTTGTCATGACAAGCATTGTTGTTGCAACATCCTATGAGCATAGTCACACACACACAATAATATTTTTCCTGTCTCAAGGCAGTATTTAAGCTGCCAGGTCTTATGATGTTTTATAGTCACTAGAAGGCCCATCGAGCCGAAATTTTATGACCAAAAAATCTTGTCAAAGAACAACACCTGACTAGCTCTGTAGCCTAGCTACATTTTAAACCTGTCTTGTTAACTGTATTATCCAATACTGGTACATTTGTTTGTATAAGTTTAAACAACTTTGTTGGGAAGAGAGTCTTGTCCCCCTTGCTTGCCTTCCCCCCTTCTTTCCTTGATTCTTACTGACTGGAGACTTATATAGTGTAGAACACATTTTTTTAATTTGAATCCAGAGCGTTTATGACTACTATATTTAAAAATTTAAAAAAGACAACGACTTCAAAACAATAATTATGGTATTGTATTATTGTTTGATGTATGTATCAAAATAAGCATTTAAAATTTACATAACATATCCTTAAATTTATGGAATACTCAGATTATGGGATAGTAGATGTTTATGAGTATAATTACTATGATAATATTAAAATCATTTTATGAGCTGTTAGTAGGTACATTAAATGCACGTTGTATTCATTATACTTTAAGCTACTTATGGTGTCAAAAAATTTGACAACAATTGAATTTTACTATTAATAAACTTTATTACTTAATTAATTGTTTATCTGCTCAGTTGTGCAACATACATATCTTTTCTTAGTTCATTCATTTTTATGATGGTGAATGAAACTTCTGAAGTTCTGATAAAAAATTCTATTGTACTTGTCTGGTCTTTCCCAGATGGCAATTGATTAACTATTCCACAAATGAACATGGTTCTATGAGTCTCTTGAGAAATGGGATCATCTAAAGTTAGACTTAACTCATTGTCTTTTATCCGGTTTGTTGTAAAAGAATAATTGGCTGACATAATTAGTCATCGCATGGTGACAACAGTGAAGTTAGTGAAGCAAATCACACTTGCTATAAATTTAGTGTCATATGTATTCTCATTTCCAGTCAGTCCTATAACTTTGAATATTGACCAATGCAGCTTGCTTATAAAGTTCTTAGTATCACTTGAACACTTTAATATCTACAAAATTATTATAATAACATAAAATATACAATTGAAGCAATAGTTATGTGCTTATGCATTATTTTAGTGAGCATACACTGAAATACTGGAGTAATTTGAGCTCACTATAATATAGATAATTGTATATAGACTTTTAAAGCAGTAAATGCAAACGTTGAAATAATGTTTGTGAAGTACATAAAAACTTTTGGTACATATGAGTGACATAACCAATTCATTGTGCACATCAGCTTACAAGGTATTTTGTCACAATAGCGATTCTTGACTCTATTTGTCTCATTCACAGCCTGGCTGAAGTCTAAATTCGATATCTCGTTTGTTATATGAGTCAGTGTCTATTACACAAAAATAAACTGTAAAAATATTGTTAATTTATTTAATTAGTAGTTTCACCAAAATCAGAAATTAGGAACAATATGCCAATAAGAAATTTTATACCTTCATAATTAAATAAAAGGTACAGTATTGATTATTCTTTTGAAACAATTAACATAGCTGTAATTTTTTTCTAGTCATATGTCTAACTAAAAGGAGAAATTTGGACTCCTGGCCAATGTTCAGCTTGCCAACTTCAGTCAGCTATCTAGATTTAAATAGCTTGTTGTAGATGAGCATAATTATTGCAGACAAACATACATCAAACTGCTTCTGAAAGCCAGACACCTCAGACTCTTCCTCTATTGGTCTACTCAATCTTCCAATGGCAATCCTCATATTAGCAGCTGCTACTTCAGTATCTCCACAAGTCAACAGCTCATCCAGAGCACTGTGGATGAACACATACTGGGTCTATGGAAATAAAATATACTATACATATCATTTCCTATGTATTGGCACAAAGACATACAAAGTTCATGTAGATGTCAAAGAAACATATTTCATTTCAAAATTATAGATTGCTATAGTTTTATATACTACTCAGTATCATATTGAATTTTTTCAATACTTGAAACATTTAATAAAGCTCTTTACTAAAATATAAAATAAAAGAATAGATAGTTAGTGCCATACCATATGAAAAAATGTTGCAGACAATATTTTTGTCTTCATAACTAAATTTTTACTTATTTATGTTTTTCCATAACCATTTATACATCATAGAGGAATTATTTTCATCAATCTATACAATAATATGATTGTGTAACAGTAACGATGACAATGACTGGCAATGTGCAAATGACAAGAGGAAAAATGGAAGATAAAAAGAGACATTTTGGGGGTTTGAACTTGCAATCTTTGAATGCAAAGTGCACACGCAAACAATTATAAAGTCGGGACTAAACAGCTTGGAGTACCTTGAAGTGCCTTATAACCTCAACACACACAGTGGTACCTGACATAATAACTTGAGTAAAATTAGGAGTGCAGCAGCATAAAGTAGTTTTATCCAAAATTTCCCTCTCCTGCTCTCATTTTTTCCCACAATCAACCTGGTCCAGTTTTTGTTATTCCTTCTTTACAACCAATAGATTCCCTTCTCCTTCTCTGTTTACCTCTCCAGCCCCCCAGATTTCTCATTCAACTCATAGATTCCCTGCAGCTGACCAATACTTCCCAACTCAGATCACCGACCAAGTGTTACAATTTTTTAAGATTCAATGGGTAATTGCTAGTTATATAATTGAATTCACTTTCGTAAAAAAATATTTTAAAGTAAAAATTTTAAAATGTTTTGTATACATTTAATACTTAGTAAACTATAGACATTTATATTAAAGCTTGTTTACAAAAGATGCAGGAAAACAACCATATATTATTTTAAATGTATTGAAATAATTAACATACATAATTAGCTAATTTATTCTAAAATTTATTGGGTTTTTTTCTCTTAATTATGCTCATTTAATATTTAAACAAAGTTTATTTTATACTGGTGTCCATAAAAACTGTATGTTGGAGTCTGCACAACCAGTACTCCCTGCTTGATTCATCTAGTAATAAACTATAACAAGAAGAACAATGTAAGCTTAATATAGTCAAGCATAGTGGGGGGGCTTGTTCTATCTATATAAAACTATGTGGACCAACAGGATGGTTATGCTGTGTTAATGATGGCACTTGCATGCCCCTCTAAAAAAATTGGGACAAATTGGTTCATTATTTGCAGTGTTCAGTGTAGTATTTAAGGTAGTACTGTTATAAACAGAATAAGTTGGTAAAAATATTTTGATGGTTTCATTTTAGTGATGTGATGTGTATATGTTTTTGCAGTGACACTCAAGCTCCTGTCAGATGTTATATCTCCATGGATAACACTACAATTTCAACATCATAACTTTCTCTAAAGTTAACTTGTATTTGTTCAAATTAAAGATAAACAAATGTGTTGGTCAATACTTGTTGCTAAAAGCTCACAGGAACATATTTAAACTGAAAGACATATATTATGTTACCAAGGTGAATCTTGTAAGGTAGCAGGATGAACTTAAGATTGCATTGATTGTCGCCTCACATTCTCAAGCACATGTCAGATGATAATCACCATGGCTAGCATTATTATTTCAACATGCAAGTAAGTACATTTATAGCAACTTGCTCAAAAGTTGACTTGTATTTGTTCAAACTGAAAATAAACAGACATATTGACTGTTTTTCTCATTACCAGAAAGTAAAATGGTACATTAGTTGATAGATAACTAAAGTCTCAGGAACATCTTTAATCTTTTATAACAGAAGTTGCCATGATGAGCCTTGTAAGGTAGCTATAGATGAACACTCTGTTTGGTTATCATAAGAATGTAGTGAGAGTGAGGCACTTTTAAACATACATGTGTGTTCTGACAACAATATTGAAGCGAAAGAAATTATAGATGAAGGAAATAGATTTAGATAAGCATTGATGTATAGGGGAGTGACATCTCATTGACAACATATATATTATATGCAAGTAGCTAATACTTTGGATTAGCACTGATCAAAGAAAGAAATAACGATCAAATTATTTCATTTATAATAATTCTATGAACTTACCAGTGTCTGCACCATTAACACTCTTTGTTTCCTTAATTCACTGACAAACTGAAATATATTAAAGGTATTTTCAGTTTTAATCCTCTCTAGCATATAGTCTAGAGTGATAAATGTTCCAGTCCTGCCCACACCAGCACTACAGTGGACCACCATGATGTCTGTGTTGCTATAAGGGTGGGACTTGCGCACACGTTTAATGAAGTTAATCATAGAAATGGCATTGGCTGGAACTCCATGATCTGGCCAGCCAAGGTAGTGAAACAAGGTGACATCATGAATAGGAGATCCTGGACAATCAGTCTGGGTACATAATGATACACATAAAATAAAAATATATGAAATATAGACCCCAAGTGTATGATACACGTATTTCATATAGACACACCTAAGTGTGTGGTTGAACTTGATCAATCAATACATGTATTGGTGCGGTAAATTACATGAAAAAAATCTGACACTTAGAACATGAGATAATCTAAATTATATATGTTTAAAATTAAATACAATTACGTGACAGTAATTATAATCTCAAACCCTTTCTCCTACTCCCTACCCTTCCCACTCTCCTTGCACCTACTATAATTGTTAAAGAACTTGACTTTCAGTAGGCATCATATTTGTTGCCCTAAACTTATTATCATCATATAACTTCAACTTATTTACTAATAACATATTCATGATCAGCAGATGCAGAATTTTTTCTAATGGTGAATAATGTGGTCAGTATTAGATTTTCATGAATGTCTGTCTTGTAAATGCAGCTAAAACCTGAATAGTATGCTTTACCATAGCTTACAATATATACTAGTAATGTGCTTGAGCACAAATGGCGGGCAAGCCTGAAACTACACTATTCTTAAATAATTGATTTTAACTTCCCATACTCACGCTACTAAAAAAAGGTCTAGTTTTTTTTACTGCGTGTATACGGTAAAGAGTTTAAAATGCCATAGTTAACACTCGTTGCAACTGTTTGAATTTGAAAAAGCAAGACAAAACAAGACAATTCATGGTATTTAAACGTTTTCTTGGTGATATTTTTTACCTATGGCTGTTACACATAATACTTTCAGAACAGCTGAACATACCTACACAATACTTACCCTCATTGTTAGTGTAGTAGACAATGAATTTTCCAGTAAATACCGTTGCATAGGGCTTATAATTATGGTAAATAGTGCACTAACTTACCACTGCCACTAATTTGATAAAAATGGAACTGCAAGTTCTTTAGTTTAACTGCACCCACAAAATAATTCGATACAATAAATAATTCAATTTCTGGATTGTACGGGTAATAATCGATAAGCTGGAGGATTGGTTTAGTGAAGTTTGGGACAGGGTCAACCACCGAACTAACACATAAATGCTATGGTCAAAGTACAAATGACATACGTATGTTGGAACAGATATCCCCAATTTCAATTAATGTTACCCCTGATAGCGTCTAGCTTGCTTCGCTTGCTCACTATTATCAAATGAAATAATACAATGCGTTTATTCAATAACTATTTAGCATTAACAATTACCTTAGTAATGACCATTTTCTTGACAACAAACTCTGCAAATGGCAGTGAAGACTTCAACTCAATGACAAATGAACTCTCTGAACATGGCACAAATGGCTCAGAAGTGCTCTGTGGCCAGTACTCCTCACATTTTTTCTATATATATACACAAGTTTAATTAATTAATTGGTCAGACATTTATTGTATAGGTAAGGCTCTTTATGAATTAAATATTTATACTATGCCTCCTTTGATACAAAGGTAGTCTCAATATAGCTAGTGCTTTTTATGTACTAGATTTACCTTTCCTTCAAATACTTTAGTGAGCATAACAATAGCTGGAGACTTTTGCTCCCAGATCATACGCCAGAAATCATCTACTGAGGTTTCCATGGGACCTGAATATTAATAAATGAGTCGAGTACATACATTTTTTAAAGAAAAATGAATTTATATGATAATGGTTACGCATGTAATAAGTAATAGTTAGAGCATACGCGCTTAGGTACTGGTGGATTTAGTGCACTGAAACCCAAGGGCAGTAGGCCCGAGGGCTTTGTGCACTAAATCCACCAGTACCTGAGCGCATGCTCTAACTATTTTAGAACCCGTTTACCCAAAGCTGGCCCAGTTTCCACTAGCAACTTGGTTTATCAGCATTTTCCGGCCCAAATATGGTGGTGTCAAGCGAATTTCCGGCCCAAAATAAAAAATCAATTAAAATTCAATTGAAGCACACCTGGCAGGTTTACTTTAGCATTGTAGCTGCCAGCTGTTATCTCCAGATCTAACTCTACCCTGGGCTGCTCTGCTCTGTGGTAAACAGTTAAGCAGCTAGCTATGGTAAATTCCTGTGGTATGAGCGTCAGCAGGAGAGTTGGTCAGCAGGAGAGTTGTCGAACTAGGGCTGGTCCCATATAGGTCGGATATGAGAGGGTAGTAGACCCTCACATATCATATCCAGGCCTCACACAGCTTTATCCGGCCTATTCTATTAAACTAAAACTCAAAAATAGCAATACCCCAAGAGTGGTTAGTATGCACAGTTTATATACCTAAAGGCAAAAAATAGTGCACACTTACCAAGTTAGTACACCTAGTAACAATATAGCAACGGGTTCTAATTGAGACAAAACTTAAAAAATTGAATGTAATTATCTTGTGAGCTATTACTGCTGCAGCTATTCTACAATAAAGAATAACATAATGTTTTTCTTGGTTTGGCCAACTAATGAAAGGTGTCTATTTCAAATTTTGCTGTTGCAGTCTTTTTGAATATGTACCTAGAAATTTAATTTTTTAAGTAATTCATACCTTGAGCTGCAATATAAACTTTCTTTCTGCTATAGCCCTAATACAATAACAATAACAATAATAATAATAGCAATAACCATAATAAAATGATAGTAATAGTAGTAATGATAATAACTATAATGGTTATTATTATAATCTACATTGATTCAGTCATTCTTGGCTGAAATGATTATAGACTTCGGCAAGAAGTCGAAACGTCGGGTGAAGTTAAAATTAACTATTGCCTGTTAAAAGGAGAAAAGTTTGCTCTTATCTATAACATTGTGATTAATGAACTATATTTAGTATGAGTGCAATATTTTTGTTTTCACTCTCAAATTTGAAGTATATAAAGTGATTATAAACTTGTCAAAACACCTGTATCTTACATTTACATAGCTGGCATTAATATAGTCAGAGTTGTCCACTTCAAGAATAGTTTTCAATATAACACGATTGAAGTCATCTGAGTACATTTTATTGCCACATCAAAGCACAATTAAAAAAATTAGAAGCAATAATGTTGCTGATAGCATTATTTATAGTCATGCTCTGCAATGAAAATTTGAATAAAGTAAACTATTTTATAAATCAATTACTATTCATAACAATGCAATACTGTTTCATATGAAGGTAGAGATGGTTTTACTAGTCATACGTAATTGTAAGCTAGCAGAATAATTCTTATGCAGAAATACTCATGCTTTTTTCACATATAACTGCTGTCTAGCCTATTGACTGACTTTATGTTAGTTAGAATTCATTACTCATTTCAATGCATAAAAAGTTGGTAAGAATGCATACATTTAGCATTATCTTTTGAAATTCCATATCAAAGGAGTAAACAATAATATATGCAATGATGAATACGAAACAATCAATTGCTTTGGCTGATTTACCAAAATGGGAAGAAAAAAAAAGGAAAATTAAATGAAGTAAGTGATCTTAATACCACTATAAGATAGGTGACACATTGACTCATTGCATACCTAGTCTAAAATTAGCATTTTATTATTTTAATCCATTTTGTTCACCAATTACTGTATTAATTAAATTACAGTATACATACTCAACTTTACTATTACTGTTTGTTATAACTGAATAATTTCTACATAATTAGATATATAATGACGATTCAAATTCAGTAGTAATTATTATAAAATAAAAGAGTTATTGGCTCGTACATGGATAAATGTTACCAAATCTGTTTCTCGCACGATTGTCAGGAATTAGAGCTGTCTTAATGTCCAATTTTGCTGATTTTTCTATTGACTACAAAGCAAAGTTTATTAGTGCTAATCTTTTTTTAAGACATTGTTCATGAAAACCATTAGTTAATAAGAAGAACTTACATTATATTCCATTTCAAACCACTTGTCTCTGTCTGCATGCATTCGACACACATGAGCACCAAACTCATCTAGTGGAACTGGCTTCAGGCGATCTTTGACTGAAATATGTAACAACCAATAGATTACAGCATCAGGTATGTGTATGATTAAGTATGCTATTATTTTACCTAAAAATGCTGTATTTTCATATGTTTGTTCATCAGGCTGCTCTAGATTGGCCTCCAATTCTTTGGCAGACATTTTAGTAGTTTTTTGAGGGGAAACTGAAATAGGAGACATCTTCTCACTTCCTTTTGAGTACATGACAACTTCTTTTGCAGAAGGAGTATACTTACTGTTTCGTCGACTCCTAAATAATTTATGTCATAATATTTACCTAGAATACAATAATATAGATACTTAGTCCATGCGTGTATGTACAACTTACTTCATTACACACAGGACCACTGTGACAATAATTGCTGCAATTATAGCAGCGAGGATCACCGCCACTACTATACCTATTACAGGACCTGGTGCTGTACAAATATCATTTAGTTTATTTATTATTCATAGCTTGATACATAATCTTACATTCTGCTGTTGTCCTAATAGTGAAAATCTTAGTCTCTGTCTTCTCACTAGAAGGTATTCGATATCTTACTTCACAAATAAACATTGTACCGTGAATATCATGAGTAATAGTTTCATCTATTGATAGAAGTAATTCATTCTGTCCAATCTCATTTGTTGAAAAAGAAACAGCTGATGATGTATTTAACCATTGCACAGAGGCTCCTGTGAAATTACTATAACAAAGCACACTTGCAGTAGATCCAACTTCATAAGTATTTCTATTTCCAGTCATTCCTAAAACTAATGACAAAAAAATATTTTACTTAACTTAATGCATATGTATACAATATAAGAATATGACAATTAATATTGTTGTATCCACTCCATCACATACCTTTAAACTCAGCTGTTGCCATGTATATAGTGCCTCTGCTATTACTAACAGTGCAGCTGAAGATCCCAGTGTAATCTGATAGTGTATTACTAGATATGTATAGAAGGTTGTGGTAAATGGCACTGACAGTATCCACTATTATTTTACTCTGTGAGTAAGATTCTCCTCTTCTATTCCAAGTTAGATTAGTGACAGGACCTCCAGCAGATACACAAGTCACACTACCAGTTGTAGTGTCATATGTGATATTCTGTATATCTAGCAATCCTATGAAATATAATAATGTTTGAAGTTATTCATTGCGACTGCTAAGCTTTAAAATGAATCTAAGAGACTACTGATCTGCTGAAAACAATAGCAAGTAAAGCAATGAATAATTTGGAATAGACTTTGTAACAAATTAGCCCTACTTGTACCTATCTTTGGTCATTTTTCCATTATATTTAACAGTACTATTATAATTTTTTTCAATAATACATTTTCTAACTGGAATATAGGAAACTATGCCGGATTTATAGGACTTGGTTATAAGCATGGTTGCTCAAGGAGCAAGATATAATAATTTCAGTTTTAATGTGAATCAAATAAATAGTAATAAAATGATTTAACACATGATAGGTTAGCTGCAACAATACTTTGAATAAGTAGCATGAATGAAAACTATTGCTGTGCATCAATGAAATAGATTATGAATTAATTATTTATCATGTACTGAACTCAAGTACTCCCATAGAGATTAATACCAATGAAACTACCCCAATATTTTCCCATATTGTGTCCCCTTGGGAATTCTAACAAGTGTTATTGCGTCCCCTTAGGCTAATTTTATATTTTTAGGTTTTTTGTTAAATCTTAATAATAATACATTAATTTGATATATCAGTCTATTGCTATGTAGGTATGTATGAATTGTAAATCACTTCATTTGTGGTTGTGTGTCATTAGGTGCAGCGGACATTGTGGTGAAACTTTGTGTTTGTGTTGCTGTAGGAAAACCAATATTTATTGTACAATTGGTGATTGTTGCTCCAGCAAAGAAGGACTGAGCACTTAAATCTTGGTTCATAGTACCACTCGATGGTGTTGTAGGGTATGAAGAAGATGGATTAGTTTCAGGCTTTTTGTATGAGCTCAAGACATGAGACATTTCCTTTTGATGCTGTAATGATGCTTTTTTATAGCTTTGTAGATTTTTATGCCCAGTTAGTTGGATTATCTGTGTTTTTGGTACACTATTCTTGGTAAAACATGTAATCATTGTTTTTCGAGCTGAATGAGATTTGTTTTTTCCCCAGACAATCCAGCACTTGCATCCATCCTTTTCATTATTGTATTGATTCTATCCTTCCCCATCTTCTGTTTTTTGTACCAAATGTCATCATTGGAGTAATTGTAGTTCACAGCCAGATAAAATGGGGATTCCGATTTGCACACTTCAACTGGACGCTTTTGAAGAAACTTTTCAAAACTACGTAAGGGACACTGAGAGATATTGTTGGGGGTGTTCCACATTTTAGGGTTTGAATTGGCGACTTGCATTTGTGTCACCTGAACGTGTCTTGGTATCTCTTTCATTAAATTCAACATACTTGAAACCATCTGGTGTAGAGTGGATACAAAAATGTAGAAAAATTGGAAAAATTCCACCTACTGAATTAGACAGATTGCAAAAGAAATGTCCTAATAATCTGTCTAATTCAGTTGGTGGAATTTTGCCAATTTTTCTACACTCACCAACAGATTCACACCAGCCGTACAACTTCCTCAAGTTGGATATTATTTTCTTCTTTGAGTTACAATTTTTTTGCTGGTCCACAAACATTTCCAACTCTTCATCGTCCAAACACACAGAAGAAGATGCTTCTTCTACGTGCTTAGTTTCCTCCGTTTGTCCGTTAGAATAGACTGGATTAGCAACAGTTGGTTCTATAGGGAGTTTCTGTAGATATTCAGATTGTTTCTCAATCATTTCAAGAACTTCGTCATCAAAAAAATCCTGTAATGAATAATATCTTCAGCCATAACAACGTTAGCTTACTGGTTTAGCTCCGGAAAAATTGTCGTTGCTAAGATTAAGTTTGCGCATGCGTACATGATAATATGTTATACTTGAATACGCGAAATATCACTCGTCTGATTGGGGTATTGGCACTCGTCCCAATACATCCAACAAACTCGTGATATTTTGCAGTATTCAAAGTATAACATATATATATAATATCGTGCTGAATATTGCTATGGACTTAATGCATGTATCAAGCACTTTTATCTAAAAAATCAGTTGCAACTTGTGCACGACTGTTTACTGTTCTTTTATCAGTTACATTATTGTGACCTGGCACAATTTTCAATTGATATTATGTTAATAAGTAATGTTTGAATGCATTGAAGAAAATATTTCTAACAATAAAATAACAAGAATCTACTTAGAGCAACTATAATTTTGAGGATAATAAAAAGCTACAACATCATCAGTACACATACTTTGAGAGACAATAATGCTAACTAAATGCATGACTTTTGCGATTATTTAGTTGATTACAAGATCAAACATTTTTATTAAATTGTATTTCTTTTGTAATTTTCGCCTACAAAAGGTGTAATTTTCTCTTAAAACCTTAGCTTAACATAATTTGCTTTATCTGTATTCAATAATTTGTTGTAGTGCTATTAGGACCTCAATGCAGTAGTTTTTCAAGCTAGCAAAAATGCAATTGTTTGATTAGTCATGATATAAATTGCTCAGAGCAAGAATAATCTAATAACAAAGTATTGAATAATAGGATTAAAAGTAATGTTAGACCAATTTTCATATTATTTTCCATGGGTTAGTCAGCCTATTTTTACAGCATTGCTAAAACATAGCCTGTATTGTACTTCAGTCATTATTCATCAAAATTAATAACACTGCTATAACCATGCAATATTAACACAAAATATATATCAGTCTTACATATGCTTAAAGTTTGAAAAAAAAATTTCTGAGGTAAAAATGAAAGTAATTAGCTATGCATACCTTCTCCATCATTATATATTCCAAAATATAATTGTTGATTTTGTCTATTCTGATTAGGAATGTTACATGTGTATATTCCAGAAGGTCCCAAAGCATTGATGCCACGATGGAGAATTACTGCTTGTTTACTTCTACTTCTAGAAAATACATGAAAGTCAGCATTTTGTCGACTTATAACAATAGAATTATTTGGGTATTGCCAGCTTCCCATGGATCCACCACTTGGATTGTCCTCATTTCTGCAACAAGTTATAAGATCTGTATAGCAAGTTAGTAGGTTGTTATCTAGACCAATATCCGATAAATTCACCAGACTATTTGTAGGATAAGCCACACCATTGAGATATGCACGATCTAATAATTTTATAATTTATAAGAAGAAAAAAATAAACTGCAACGATAAATAATAATTATATAGAAACATTGAAAATATACTTACATGGTAAAACCAGTGTTGTAACAGTCAAGGTAGAATTAGGGCTAGATCCTATTGTATTGATGTATGCCACATAAATAGTGTAGGAAGTCACTGGATTGAGTGCATTGGTAGTATATATTCTATTATTGACATCTATATTAATCAATTGCAATATTTGAACAGATCCTGCCTCATAATATCTAACTGTATAATATCTGTCGGGTCCATTACGTGAGAGACAAGATTCTCTACTCCATGACACTGTGAAACTTGTGGCATTAAAGGATTTCAACATTAACTGTGGGGCTTCCCTTGGAGCTAATAAATACAAATATGAGTAAAAATAGTAACTTGAATAGTAAGGATCTTACCAGCAGATAGAGTAGTAAGAGTATGTGTGGCAGATGAAGATGTACCCTCATTATTTGTTGTTGTTAGGGTGAATTCATATTCGATATTCTCTTCCAAGCCTGATATAGTTATAGTAGTCATTGATGTACTGTCAGTGCCTGAAGGAGCTTCAGTACAACCTCTAACTCTTCTATAGCTGATAGTATACATATTTATAACAACTGGAGAAGGCGATGCCCACGTTAATACCACTTCTGTACTTGTAACTGAAGTATGCCTGAAATGTGTGGGCATAGAAGGACTAACATCTGTACAGAATAATAAGATAATACAAGACAATATTAGAACAGATTAATAATTCACAAAGACAAGGTAGAATAGCTAAAAAGTACTTTTAATTTATGTTTTCTGCATGTTCAGATATAATATCTTAATAATGACTTACAGTTATATCCTAAAGTTGTTATTGTCAAAGTAGAAAAAGGGCCAATTCCGATAGAGTTAGTGAAGGCCACTTCAAATGTATAGGATGTGTTAGGAGTTAGTGAGTTGGCAGTGAATGTTCTGCTATTAATATCTACATTTGTTGTTTGTGGTATTGAAGTAGATCCTGTCTTATAGTATCTAACTGAATAATGTCGATTTGGTCCATTTCTTGAGAAACAAGACTCGCGTTCCCATGTAGCTGTGAAAGTAGTGGCACCAAGATGTTGTCGCATTAGTTGGGGTGGAGCTTCTGAAGGTACTACAAGAATAATAGAAGGACTGATTACTGACATAAAATTAATAACACTAATTCTTACAGGCTGATGGCATAGTGAATTTATATACAGCATCAGGTGTAGAGGTACCAGCACTATTAGTGGCTGTCAGTCTAAACTGATATCCAATGTTTTCTTGTAGACCAGTTAATAGTTGTAGTATTTGTAGTGGTAGTTTCACTACCTGAGGGAACTGCTGAACATCCTGAGGCTCTACTATAATTGACTGCATAAGTATTCACAAAATCTGTGGAGAATGATGTCCAAGTCAGTGTTATTTGTGTACTTTGAACAGCAGAATGCACAAAACTAGTTGGAGTAGAAGGAACAGCATCTATGTAATTGCATTAGTTTATTGTGTGTACATAAATGTTACAGACATTAGTCAATCAATTTAAAAGATATTCAGTAGGAATGTACTTTTTAATGTGTAACTTACATGTAACTGAAATTGTGTAAGGTGAACTGGTCTCATCTACAGTGCCAGTCAAATAGTCTGACGAGGCCATGACTTGACAACTGTACATAGCACTATCTTCAGTTGATGCCAACTGACTAAAAACAAATTCTGCATTATTAGCAACATCAGTGATATTTTTATTTTTTCTCCATTGATATGATATTGACATTAATTCCAGAGTAGCTGGCGCATTAATTGTACAAGTCAGTGTGTAGCTTCGGAGAACAACTGGTGTCCCACTAGGAGTGACAGAGGCAGAAATCGAAGGTCCTACAGTTTAGTTTAAATTAATATATTCATTGAAATGTTATCGCTTGGCAACATACTTATAACTGTGAGCATAACAGAAGTGTTTTGATTGGATCCTGTGACAGAAGCCTGACAAGTGTAAGTTCCAGCATCAGATTCTCTGACTCTACCCGAGATTACAGCTTTATTTTCTGTACCAGATAGAAGTCCACTTGATCCAGATCCAGTAGTTGTCCATGTATAACTTGGGGACACACCACCAGACACAGTTGCCTCACAAGTAAGTGAAACCATTGAACCAGCAGGAAAGGATTGATTGTCAGGAGTAATTGTGACAGACATAACCATAGGAACTTCAGGGAAATTATTAAACGATAAAGGGAAAGACAATACAACACACACAGTGAATTCATTATGATATGTACATATGAGAATACTGTAGTTATATTCAGTCAAAAAAGATATCCTGAGAATACAAATTGATCTTCTATCAAGAACAATCTACTAGATACATATTGGGAAAAAAACCCTTCTACTATCTGCTATTATTTATGTTTCTGGCATCAGTTATCTCACTAAGAGATAAAAGCTTTCAAAACCTCTTGTTTCAAAAAAACTTCAGTTTAAATGAGAAGTTCCAACCAGTACAGGTTCATTCAATTAGTATTTAGATTATAGATAGGTACACATTGCTCATGATCTATTATTCAAAGGCCATTATTAGTGAATTGTTGAATGGAGATATAAAAACACTACATGATTGATGTATTTAAATGTAATAATTGAATTTGTCTATTGAGTAACATTACTTCAACATTTAGAAATGCAAAATGGTATAGGGAATTATTTGGGCAATTGTCATTTATGATTTAAATTGGCAAGAGAAAACTTAAACATGACAGCAGTGGAAACATTTAGAGGGTTAGACCGTTTGATAGTATTAATGTGCAGTAAAACATACTACGAGTTTTGGACCTTATTTGGATATCATAAATGCATAATCCTGTTTATTTTGGTGCATATAATCCTGAGTTTTGACTGTGGTGATACCGTGGTTAAAACAGTTTATTACAAGACTTGACTTCTTATTATAATTATGTCTATACTAATTTCATAAAAAAAATGGAACTAGTAATACAAGAACAATGTAAAAATTTTGGGATCAATGGTTGCCACAAATTATGGAAATAAGGTAATTCATTGCTCTCAAAGTTAATAGAACAAGAAAGATCAGTTGTTTCATGCGATGTCTCTTAATCCCAAACCACTGGCTTTTTCAATGCCTACTTTAGAATTATAATATGAATGTTAATTGAATTAACTGCCTTTTAATTTTTCATTAAATACTTTTCTTCTTCCATATTACAGCATAACTTATTAGATCCAATAGTTTTTGGTAACCCGAAATCTCATAATTTTTACATTTTAATGTTTTTTCCCTATTTATTCATAGTGTTCAGTATGTTTAGCCGAAGTTTAAATAATTAAGTGGGAGATGGCATAATTTGAGATCCACTATAATGTGGTATGGCCCTTATTAGCTTACAGCACATTACAACACATATCTGACTGTCTAATAAAATTAACTCTGTTTTGTTTTCTTTTAGTCTTTTTATGTGTACGCTATAGTAAGCTCCATTTAGTTTAGGTAATTTTCATAAGTTTAAATGTTGGTAATGTGCCAGTGCCTCATATGTGACTAACACACATATGTATCACTACTAGTGATGTGCTTCAGCACAAACGGCGAGCGAGCTGTGCTGACTGAAGTTTAAATTTGAATTTTTTGTTAGTTAAATGTTTGTTTAGTTTATTGCTATTCTTTAGCAACACACAACATTTTTTATAAATATTTTGTTCACTTCATACACCAGCACAAGTGTTTTCTTCATGACTTGACTTATTGGACAAAGGATTTTCAAGGATTTTCAAGGAGTAAGCAATCAAATTTCTACGGTTGACATGGGTAAGGATCGATAAACTAACAGTTTTCGTTTAAGCTAGTCGCCTTTACAAAGTACGCTCCATTCAAAATGCTCTATTATACCAGAGCTCTAGTAGATATAGCATTATATTGCATTGTCTTAGTGACATGACTATTGGACTTTGGATTTTCAAGTACGAACAAATCAGTTACATAAGGCATATAGCCATGACGAACATAGCATTGGTGTAGTTAACTTACCTCTTCCGCTAAAAAAATAAGTGAACTCGGCTAAATTAGAAAGACATAACTGTGAATGTCTCTCCCATTCTGTCTCCATAGCTCTTTCCTGTTCTGTTACAGTACAACACTAGTTTACATGACTTTTATCTGAGTATGCATATTGTATTCGATTTCTAATCAATGAAAAAAAACAATGACATTTGAGGTAATGTCTTATTAATGTTACTTATATAGACGGTCATACTGTAAGCCTTACCATTTGTTATCGTAATGATTCCACTAGCTTCCATATTATTATCAGTTGGTACTCTGCATGTATAGTTTCCCAGTGATACATTAGGAGAACCTTCTCTAACCAGACGAACTTGATGAGTATAAACAACAGTGTAAAGAGTGTTCATTGGTGATGAGATATCTCTTAAATAAGGAACACGACTCCCATTAGAGAAATACCAGTTTCCAATGGGTTGACGACTACTAGAGTCTGAACCTCTACAGCAACGCATGTTGACATTAGCAGTGTTGCAAACTAAACCATTTCCAGGATTAGAACGATCAGAAGCAATTTCTCCAATATCTGCTATATGAACAGTATCTCCTTCATTGAGCATTCTGGATCCAATGCTGAATGATAAACCTAAGTAATAATCAGAATGAATAATAATTATAATGAGGTACTTTTAGAAAAAACAACAACAAATCAAAGTGAGTGCCTCCATATGATTTTGTTTTTAAAACAAAATTTTCGAGGAGACAACTCTATGGTGACAAATAATATTTTATACATTCGAGCTATTGACTAAAATCTAAATTACAAACAAATGGTTAAGTTTGCCATACAATGCATTTATGATGTGAAAGTTTTTAATTTTACTGTCAAAGTGTACAACCAATTTTTTCAATAGAAACATTTTTTCAATAGAAGACATTATTATTATAATCATAAGAGTAAAATAAAGCAAAAGAGTATAATACAGAGCCAATGATACTGGCTTGATAGTCTATATCAGAGTAATAGGAAGCAGCGGGTATCTGGCACTGTGTGTACCCAGATTCAATACTGCATGTAGTGTGTGCTCTTTAGTGCAATTACTTGTTGTTGGTCTGTATTCATATATAGATGTCATTTATGGCCGAACTAGCCCGAACTAAAAAATAACAACAACAGACATTTAGCTGGTCAACTTACCTTGAGAGTTTGCATAGCCATAAAGAAGCACTTTAATAAATAACAACAAGAATAGAAAATGCCTTTTACGTGACATCTTTCGGTAAGCTTTTAGAACGAGAGCATTAACTGCAAAATTTTTTTTTTCTACTAAAGACGGCAAGAAAACGGGCGTCGTACCACCCTTCCACTGACAGACAATAGTAGTGCAAGACAGCGATTTCTTACCAAATATTTATGTTTCAAATATTTTGAGCTCAATCTCAAACTGGTATTCCAAAAATAGATATTTTGTAGTGATACGGGCGGCAGCATCGAGAATGTCGCCGTGTGTAGAAAACAATCTAGCACAGGGCAAAAACTTATAGTCACGTATTTAGGACATTTCATACTTTCATCACATTTCCAGTAGAGGTTAGGGCTGAATGTCCTGTACTATAGGACATATAGCCCTTTCCTCCACCAGAAAAATAAAGAAACATGAAATTTCATAAATACGTGACTACTAGAAATTCAACTTTTTGCCATGTGTAGAAGTAGAGGGGAGGGTATAAACAGCTGAACTTCCTTAGAGTTTCGAAGTAGAGACATTCTACACTGGTGTATATTAAAGTATGTATTGGCATTGTACATATACTATTATATAAGAGACCCCCACTGTACTTGTTGCATTGTCATACAAAACATTTCTATTGGGGCTACAGCTTTTCTAGAGAGTGTCAAAAATCCTCATTACATGCTGCACCACCCAAATTACTACATTTCCAACAGAATTGAATATAGTCTAGAGAGATATGCACACCCCACATTATTGCCAGGGATATTTATTTATAATTATAGATTCAACAAGTAGTAACCAGTTTCTATATATCTTCTCATTTAAAAATAGTCCCATGATTACATGAACACTTTTCATGAAAATACTGTTGCTTTCATTCATTAGTGCTGTTGGCATAGTTGCCACATCTGCTTCTTGCAACCATGTTACTTTACTACCTATACCAGCACCACAATGAATTACCATGGAGAAAGTTTTTAAAAGGCTAGAGCTACTAAACACATTTGATGAAGGAAAGAGACAGCATGGGCTGGAACAGCTTAGTTTATCTTTCTCTGAATATTATCAGCTAGTCTAGTAGTTAGGAGTTCTGCATAATTTGACAATTTTTGACCATGCCATGCTTTATGGTGTATGCATGTATATTTGTAATGGGGCTTATTTTCTTATATCTTCTCATTTAAAAATAGTCCCATGATTACATGAACACTTATTTTCTTGTCAGTAATGGAATATTTTCCTTAACAAAACCACACTGTTAGCATTTATAGATGCATCATCTTAATATTCAGTTTTACTGAGAACCAGATGTTTTATTAATCAACAAAATGTGATGTCTGTCAACTATAAATAGTGTAATCCACCTTGTTTACATAAAGCAAAAAGTTATTGATATAATGTGTGGTTCCATTAGCTGATCATCTGGCAAGGTTGAGCCACAATTACTGATAAATGAGAGCTAGAGATAAAAGACCATTATGTAAATTATATGTAAATAATATTTCGAATGTCTCGACTAAGATATATAATAAAATTTCACTAATCAATTAATCTTCCGTTATATTATTGATTTTCTTAAGTAAATTCAATAGAATAAAAAAGTTTATACACAAAATTTTGATATGTCAAGTTTGCGAAATAATTATATTACATTATCAAGGTGTCACTGAAGCTGACAGAGTCTGTACCATCAGTACTCTCTGTTTTTTCAGTGCAGTGACAAACTCAAAATACTGAGAGACTTTTCTGTCTTAATTCTCTCGAGCATCTACTCCAGATTAATGAAGGTACTACTTCTACCTACACTAACACTACTGTGAACCACAATGAGGTCTGTGTTGCTATAAGGGTGAGATCTGCGTACACGTCTAATGAAATAATTCATTGATATGGCATTAGCTGGAACTGCGTGGTCTGGCCAGCCAAGGTAGTGAAATAAAGTGACATCTACAATAGAAGACCCTAGACTATAAGTCTGGAAATAAAATTTAGAATATTTAGTAATTACAATTAAATAAAATGAAAAAATAAAGTCATAAGATTTTACAGTATTCATTATAGCAAGCACAATCTAGCGTGTAGTTGCCTAATTATTTTAATATTTGATTATAAAAAAATACAAAAATGCCAGTTTCTACTCAACTTCTGTGTCTATCTTATCAGACTAGAGTACAATAATATTAAATAGTTAACACCACCAGGTTTAACGATTATAGTTTTATTTAAAAAAGCGTACAATATCTTAGTAGGCTGTGAAGGATGGTTACTTCCAAAAATAGTAATCTATTATAGACAATGTGCAAAAACCAAAAAAAAAAAAAAAAAAAAAGAACAATGCTTTACATTATTAGCTACTAGAATGCTATTGATTAATATTAACTAACTCTGAAAATTGAGATAATTACTTCATGTTTGGTTCAAATGAACTTTTGGGATATGCCATAAAAGGCTCAGATGTACTTTTGGTCCAATATTTACCTTTCTTTCAAATACTGTAGCATGACTATGGTATGAGACTTTTATCTCCAAATCACATGCCAGAAATGATTTACTGAATTTTTCATTGGACCTGTGGTTTGATATAATTCTTAAATACAAGATAATACCTTTTGATTAGCACATGGGTTCTTGAGAGAAATTGCCAACTGAAATTTGAGAAAGTATAACAAAACTATACACTAATCATAAGCTCCTCAGCCAATACAGACTAAAGACTAAAAGTTAATGGGAATTTGATATTATTGTTATTTGTATAATATATTAATAACAATAAAATTTGTTGTTCCATCCTGTTCGAAATAAAATAATAAGTATATTAACTGTGAAGTTTCTTCAAGGACTTACTTAGTGTAATAAAAATTTAACATTAACGAGTGATTTTAGTTAACACGATATTATATATATCTGCTAATTTAAGAAAGAAGCCAAATATTTTAATTCATTTATCACCGTTGCTATGAAAGTACACCTTTTTAAAACTGTTAATTCCGTTGCAGTTAAATTATATCATAATTTCAATTAAATTATAATTAAATTAATAACAAAATATTTCTTTTCTGTTACTATATTCAATCTACCTAGGTAGTTTTTATACCAGATCAGAGTAAGGTAGCCTTTGTACCAGATCAGAGTCAGCTTTTCTCAACATGGCATCACAGCCTTTATCTAATAAATGTATGCTGAATATAGTTTAATGATGTGAATATGACTATTAAATACAACATGTTTTGGGTTTATTGTGAATAGCTATTATTTGATGCTGCAGTAAAACTTGGGTGGTCTTGAGAAGGAATTGTAGAAACTATAATACAGAACATACTGTGTAGTCAAGCTGTTTTGATGGTCACTTAATTGAAGATGGAGAAAGTACTTGTGTTTACATAACAATGAGTACAGATCAATACTATTGTGAATTATGGATTTGTAACTGCTTATCGTCACAGGTTTAGTTCCTTTTGTAAGGTATACAACTGTTACTCGATTATGTCACTCTGCTAGGAATGACTGCTGCTTGGTCTGCGAGATTAATGTTTGAATATGAACTTGAGGCATTTGCTGACCACTATCATTTCCTTAATTTAATTGTTACTTGCTGTTATACCCTTTACCAACTGAATTGAGTTCAAAAGTACAATAGGTTCAATAATACTAAAGATTGAAACTGCTGGAGAATTTCTATAGAGAGATAGAGACAATGCAAAAATAATTAAGGTTATTGCTATCAGTGTATAATTAAAAACTCATGTGAGTTAGAATTCCTAAAGTGTCTTATTTTCATTTATTTAAAAACCTATTTACAATCTAGTCTACTTCATAAGCACTGACCGTTTTATGTAAGGTCAAGGTTATAGAAAAAAATAAAATCTTGAGAGTGCTTAATTGAAAAATTATACTAGTATAGTAATAGAGTTATGTTAGAATTAACACAACACTGAGTGCATCTATAGCAGCAATAAAATATTTGGGGGGCTTAAACACCCCAAGTTCCATTGTGTACACTCATAAAAAGGTGATATATTATTTTATTCCTTTCGGCATTAATTCAAGAGTAGTGAGGTGACCCTGCTTGCACCTGCATTACAGTCAACAATCCCATAACCTACATTTTTGTGGAGATATAGGTGGCACACAAAATTGTACAAGAAAATTGCATTTGCTGGACTTCTGCAATTTGGTGACAAAAAATGTGTATACAGAGTTAAAAAATCTATAATATCGTTATCTTTATTTTAGTCAACAAAATGTAATAGGTAATACAAGTTGCATTGAATATATTAAGTATATATGACTTCTATTATATAAACTTTTAAAATGTTACATATAAGGGGTGATCATAACTATAGAACTATATCTTTCATAACAAAGTAAACAATAACAAGAGTAGCTACTTGTAGAATAATACTTGAACTCACATAAATACAATGCACAAGTGGAATATTTAGTTTCAGTTTCCATTATGTAAACAATATACTCTGTAGTTATTATTACCATTCATAATTCCTTATCAGAGTGACCCCCAATATTACGATATTAAACTAAAATTACCTTAGTGATTATAATCATAAAAATCTGTTAAACCAAGTAAAGAATTAAATCAAATCGTATAAAAAAATATTGTCTAACATTGCACAATTGCTTAAAACACCATTGGAAATTTCAATGCTAGGGTTCTTCATACGTTTTTTCTATTAACATAATATGAATTAAATTTTAAAAGTTAAATACTAGTAATACTCCTTTTTTCTTACAATACTTTAGTTATCATTTCAATTGTGGGACACTGTGTAATAATATGTTCCAGTTTGTCAAGTCAATGATAGTTGACTCATAGTTTTTTCTGCTACTAGCCCAGAAGTAAGACATATTTTTTTAGTATAAATAATACATATAGTAATATTACATTTATTTATTCAATGCTAGATATTTTACTATCGATTTTGAAGATTACTGGCTTTACAAGTTGAGTTAACCCTAGTACAAACTGCTGCAGTGAAGATATCAAGGATACATCTCAAGCTGTAATTCGCATGTCTCTGGTTCTTGATAAAAGAAAAGTCTGCTCATGAAATATATCAGCAATGGCGAAATATTCCACACCCCCAATGAATATTTTAGACATTGTTTGGAACAAATTGGTTGGTTTTGATGAGATAGCACTAAAATTTGAAAACGGGCCTGTTGCTATTGACTGGTAGAATTTCTGAAGTTAATGGGCAGGTCAATTTAGCATAATGCCATATCTTGAATTATCTCGCAGTTCATGAGCCTTAAAGTACTAATACATATATTAAATACTATTGATTAAGGTCAAGTAAGTATGTTTGGTAACATGACATTTTAGTTATTAAAAATAACAATCTTAAACAGATGCTGTTTTTATATATTCCTAAGTTTACTTAAAATGACATGTACCGTTATAGATATCATATGGTGTCATCAGTAATGTTTGATTCACAATTACATGGCATTTATTGAATAGAATTCAAAGATATAATAATTGCTATCTAGCTATTTCCTATTTATTGCCACTCATTAAAAGTTGGAAAATATTTTTATACCATTAGTTAAAAAAACAGATTATGACACTATATAGCAGACCACTGAGTGAACAATATCAATTCTAAAGAATCTACAAGTAAAATATAACAACAGTAAAGACAACTTAAATACACTGATCAAATATCAAATCATATATTATATTTAATTCAGTTGAAGTTACAGTATTGTCTGCTGGAGTGTCCACTTTCAGATATCCAGTAATATCCTGACTCAATTCCTGAGCGAATATTTTTGATTTCACTACAGGAATTGGCTGAATAGTAAGGTAGCTGACCAATAGGCTGAAATCCAAATCTTTGGATCAATATGTTCACAGTTTTTCGTGTGATTTCTTCCCTAATGGTTGCGCTAGGGCAAACGTGGAGTTCTTGAAAATTTTTGATGCCATCATCTAAGTACACTCAAATTTAGTACAAACACATTTAAAGAATGCTACATTAGTTAACCGTAATTGTTTTATTAAACATGCTAATCATTAAAACATTTTTAGATATTATTATAATATTTTTCAGCTGACAATGACTGAATCAGCTTTATTGATATAATTTTCCTTAGTATGTCAGGAAACAGCGCTGTATAACTAGATTATTGATGGAAAAATAATTGTATACAAATGTCCACACAATATGCAATAATAAAGAAGATCTGGAGCTAGATACCCTACAATAAGAAAGAAGTATAAATGAAACATATCACATCACCACACATTTACTAGTATAGTTAGAGCAAATTTTACTGGAATTGGAACGGATCTTGTGTGCCTGTGTACCTGTACAAAATGTTATCTAAGAAATGATACAATTGTTTGGAGTTGGCAAAAATGTGATTAAATTCCCTACCTGCATGTGGCTGAATAAACTAAACTACCAGAGGGAGAAACTACTTCTTGAGTTCTGGATATTTTCTGATGTCATTCAACTAAATGTTATTATCTTTTCAGTTGGCTAGAAAATAAGCTGAATTTAATCCTTTATAAAGAAAGCACAAAGAACTAATTCTCTGCACCATTGTAAAGCTAGCTATTACAAAATCATTTCTAAGACAAACGGAATAATATTATTTGTTGTACAAATATTTAGTTTGCATACTAGAAGCTAAATATGCAATAAAGGGTCCCAATGGTTAACTCAATTTCTAGTACCAGGTAAAAATTCTAGATCGAATAGACACATTAGTTTCTTGCAAGAGGCATTACTTTACCTTTTAATAAGAGCTAGAATTACCTTTTACACTTACAGGGGTAACACAATTGAAAATCGGGGATGTTTGTTTATTTATTTATTTATTTATTTATTGGCGAGCGAGCGAGACAGTATTAGGGGTGGATAATGCAAAATCCGGTATATGTTATATGTATATAATGTGTGTAAGGATGGTACGTATGCCCCTAAAATGCGTGCGGGGAACTTTATTCTCCAAAATAACAAGGGGTAACACAATTGAAAATCGGGGATGTTTGTTTATTTATTGGCGAGCGAGCGAAGCGAGCGAGACAGTATTAGTGGTGGATAATGCAAAATCGGGTATATGTTATATGTATATATGTATATATGTATGTATGTATGGATTGTACGTATGCCCTTTAAACGCGCGCGCAGGAAACTTTTTTCTTCAAAAAACACGGCTTTTTAGGCTTGACCCCAGTTTAATCTGAAACTACAGCATTAAGCAAGCCTTACTTTATACTTAAGCTCCAAAGTGTGAGAAAATTCCTTCGAAAATGCTTGCTTTTCAAGAAACAAAAAGTTGATTTGACCGGTTACTATGACATTGAAGACCCTTTACCTGATTTAAATTCAAAAACTTCGCCTTTTTTCCGGCTAAGTGCGGCTTGTTAGTTGTCAAGAGCCACCTGTAGTCAGTACTAAGAGAGCTATCAAAACTCTGAAAAGCGTATGTAAAGCACATAAAGTTTAAGTAAGGAAGCTACTTACTACTCGAGGGATGCTGATGTAAGTACGTATATTCCATATTGTTAGCTAAATAAGCCAAAAACTACTCTGCCTTCTTTTTTATAGTTAAGAGCTTGTGGTCAACAGTGACTGGTAAATTCAATAGTTTGGTACTATACAACATTACCATGACTCAAGAAAATGAGGATAAGAAAGTAATTTTGTATTTGTGTGCTAAATTGATTGTCTTGTTTTTGTAGTGAAGCTTGTCAAGAATTCAAGGTTAATTTGAGATGGTCAAAGTAACTTCCATTGATTACTTACAGAAGTTATCAATACTCAGAATGAGGTAAGTAGTAATCCATATTAATTGTGGCTAACTAAAATTACAAATAAAACACTGGTTGATTTTTTATCTAAGCTGAGAGCTTGTTCAAGAGTTACTGGTGATTAGATTATCTTAGAATGGTTGATGGTTGATACATACAAAAGTTACCATAATCAGGTAAGAGGAGTGATTTTGTATTTGTTGTGAAATCAAATGTCATAACTGCTATTATAGTGTTTGCATGAAGTAAGCTAAAAATAGTAACATTTTATGTTACCTAACTATCAGGCTCGCTCGCCATTTGTGCTCAAGCACACCACTAGTATGTATATAATGTGTGTAAGGATGGTACGTATGCCCCTAAAATGCGCGCGCGGGGAACTTTATTCTCCAAAATAACACGTTTTTTTAGGCTTGACCCCGGTTTATTCTTAAGCAAGCCTTACTTTATACTTAAGCTCCAAAGTGTGAGAAAATTCCTGCGAAAACGCTTGCTTTTCAAGAAAAAGAGAGTTGCTGCGACCTGTTACTATGGCATTGAAAACCCTTTACCAAATTTAAATTCAAAACTTCGCCGTTTTAGGGGGGATACGGAGTGCCACTTGTTGGTTGTCAAGAGTCATTGGTAGTCAGAATGCCATAGAATTAATGCTAAGGAACCTACTACTACTCGAGGGAAGCTGAGGTAAGTACGTAATTCCATATTTGTTAGCTAAATATGCAAAAATAACTCTGGCCTTTCTTTTTTGTAGCTAAGAGCTTGTTGTCAACAGAGTGACTGGTAAATTCAAATAGTCAGAATGACTCAAATTTGGTACTACAAAAGTTACCACTGCTCAAGAAAATGAGGTAAGAAAGTAATTTTGTATTTGTGTGCTAAAATTGATTGTCTTTTTTTTTGTAGGTGAGAGCTTGTTGTCAAGAATTCAAGGTAATTCAGATAGTCAAAGTAACTTCAATTTGATACTACAGAAGTTATCAATACTCAAGAATGAGGTAAGTAGTAATTCCATATTTGTTGGCTAAAATTACAAATAATAACACTGGTGTATTTTTTTATCGTAGCTGAGAGCTTGTTCAAGAGTTACTGGTGATTGCGATTATCAGAATGGTTGATGTTTGATACTACAAAAGTTACCATTAATCAGGTAAGAGAGTGATTTTGTATTTGTTTGCTGAAATAAAAGGTCATAACTGCTATTATAATAGTGTTTGCATGAAGTAAGCTAAAACATAGTAACATTTTATGTTACCTAACTATCAGGCTCGCTCGCCATTTGTGCTCAAGCACACCACTAGTTTGTATATATGTATGGATGTATGTATGTCATTTTGTACTTTGACCCTCGCGTTTTTGTGTTAGTTATGTGGTCGACCCCATCCCAAATTGCACTAAACAGAATCCTCTGGTTTATCTATCAGTACCCGTATCACTATAGAAATTGAATTGTTTACCATTTTGAATTCTTTTGCGGGTGCAGTTCAAACTTGAAAACTTAAGGGACTTCCATTTCTATTCGAGTTAGTGGCGGTGGTAAGTCAATGCGCTCTTTGTCATGGTTATAAGCCGTGCGCAACAGTATTTAATAGAAAATACATTGTCCGCTAGACTACTGGTAGGTGCATGTCCAGTTGTGTCAAAGCATTGTGTGTTACAACCACTACTTAGCTAAAGAATATCACAAAGAAAACTTTTAAATAACGTGTTTTGTTGTTGTTGTTTTCCTTCCAAGCAGTTGCAGAGAGTTGTTACTATGGCACTGAATTCCCTTTACCCTGTATGCTAAATTAAAAAACTGGACCTTATTTTCAGTAGCTTCAGTGTTAGCAGTCAAAATCATTCATATAAAAATAGTATTGTCTTTAGGCTCGCTCGCCATTTGTGCTGAAGCACATCACTAGTTACATGCTAGGGTAATTCCAGCTGTTAATGATTCACCATTTTGATTGACCTCATTTCTACAATGTAGGGTCTACAATCTGTATAACTATCTATTGCACTGTTATCTAGACCATCAGACAAAATCATATGTATTTTAGGATAAGTTACACAGTTAAGATGTAACTGATTAATATTAATATCAGGTAGAAACAATATTAAAGCATTGAAAATATACTCACATGGTAAAGCCAATGTTGTAATATTCAAAGCTGAACGAGGGCTGAACTTATTGTGTTAATGTATGCCACATCAATAGTGTAGGAGCTGATGGCCAGTAGTCTAGCCCTAGCCTGTCCTGATGGCCAGTAGTCTAGCCCTAGCCTGTCCTGATGGCAAGTAGTCTAGCCCTAGCCTGTCCTGATGGCCAGTAGTCTAGCCCTAGCCTATCCTGATGGTCAGTACTGTAGCCCTAGAGTGTCCTGATGGCCAGTAGTCTAGCCCTAGCCTGTCCTGATGTCCAGTAGTTACCACAGCAGCTACTTTACTACTACTCAGCTACTCTATTGGAGAATACTAACAGCTAATCGTTGAGAAAACACGAAGCTTTCAGCTCTGTGGTATTTATGGGCAATGCCCCCTAGTGTCACGTCATAATCACGTGAGCAAATAATTTCTTGCAGCCAGCTGTGTAGTTTGATTTATGCTCAAGTTAACGGAGTTGAAAGAAGTGAAGTTTCGCCTTGAAAATGCGTATCAGAGAGTGTTTCTGGCTAGTTTAGCTTCTTCTCTTATGAAGACAGCGTTTCCATGTACCATTTTCATTGGTCAAGCTATTTTGATGCCTCATTAAAATAGCTAACAGATTGCTTTTTCTTTGGATGAAAATTAAGTTATATTGTAATAGCTAGGCAGTGCTCAATAGCGCTGAGTGTTCGCACCTTTGGTGCTTCATTTAATTATTGTTCTCGCATAGCTAATTCTGCACACACCTTTCATTTATCATTTTGAATTCAACATTAACCAACATTTTAACCCCCACGTTTATTCCCTATCAAACTACGCATGCACTGAAGTCAAGTTATATTGTTTGACTTATATACACTTTTACTTAAATTGAATTACAAATAATCCTTTTCATAGTGTACACTTACACTTGCTCCATCATTTTAACTTCTTCGTAACATAACAATTTTATAATGACATTTCAACATTAAATTGGCTTCAGACTTGAAAATTGGAAAGATATGACAACTTTCAAATTTGATGAAGACCTTGTGAGGATAAAATGTCTGTCTAATTAACTAGCTTAAGAAAAGTTAATAATATTGTACGTTAATGAACATTTTAAATGTCACCCTTGAGTCATTAGCTTGTTTGCAATTGAACTGAATCACACAACAGTGTTATTTTCTCTTAGCTATTTTAGAGTTTTGCTTTAATTGTGTATACAGTTAATGCATCAAAACTTACTGTTTTCTGATGTACTTTCTGTTATGAAGACACTGAATGGTCCAGCTCCTACTGATGTATAGGCTCTGACTGATATATTGTATAAGACATATTCTTCTAAGTTATTTAAAGTAACGCTTTGGTTGGAGGCTGACGTATTGACCAGTTCTGGTACTAGTCTTCCATTAAATGTCTCAAGAGGAATGTAGAGAATCTCAAATGCTATTATAACTCCATTTTCGTCTATTTCTGGAACATCCTCCCACATTACTCCAATAGAAGTCGATGATACAAAGGTTGTTGTAACATTGATTGGAGAACTGGAGGGTACTGTTAAAAGAAAAAAATTAATATAAATGCATTAAAAAGTAGATAAAACACTATTCTACAATCTTCTAATGTTCTTTCTGTTATAGCTGAGCTATATGGTCCTGGTCCTACTGAAGTACATGCTTGCACAGTTATATTGTATTGCACATATTCTTCTAAGCCCCTTAATATTGCACTCCTACGTGAAGCTGGTATATTAACTATTGCTTGAACTAACACTCCCTCAAAAGTATTCAAAGGAATATAAAGAATTTCAAATTCTACAATAATTCCATTCCTGTCTATTTCTTGGACATGAGTCCACATCACAGTGATTGTAGTAGAAGAAGAAATTACAGTAACATTATTTGGTGAGCTAGATAGAACTATAAAATGTAAGATTAATAACGAATTAATAAGCTATAATGTACAAGTTTTATTTTACCATCTTCTGAGGTTCTTCCTGTTTAGTACTAAATCGACCTGCTCCTACTGAAGTGAATGCTCTTATTGATATATTGTACTCTACATATTCCTGTAAGTGTGTTAGCATGATGCTCCTATTGTTGGATGATACATTGACTGTATTTTCAGCTAATACTCCATTAAATATGTTTAAAGGAACTGTGGTATCAGGCGAGGAAGGCAGGAATAGCAAGAAGAGTAGGCCAGAAGGTCGCTGCCACCAGAGTTGCACGCCAGAAGCTTTTGAAGGGGGCTCTCCCAAACAAATGACAAAGTTTAACGTTTATCATAGAGAATGGGAAAAAAGGCAAGATGTATAACTAAATGGGGCCTGCTCAGGATGGCCAATATATTATAGGAAACCGTCCCGGGCATGCCCAGTGAGTGGATGATGCATGGAGGCAATACATAAGAATGGAATGCAGGGTGTGTGTAAGGGATGAATTGGATGAGTCAGTCCGGCTGAAGGGTGATTGCACAAACCACAAACAACACATGACAATAAAGTGAGTAGGATGATGATGCATCATGCGGGGGAGTGGCTGAAGGCCGCTCCACCACAGGAACATAGAGAACTTCAAATACTATGAGAATCCCATTTTGATCTATTTCTTGTACATTATTCCACTTCACAATTATGCTAGTAGGAGAGGAAGCAAGTGAGGTAACATTGTTTGGGTAGCCAGAGGGAACTACAAATAACTTACGTTAACTTATAATGAATGTGTACAATATGTAACATTTACCATTTTCATGTTTTCTTACTGTCACATCCATACTATATGGTCCTGCTCCTACTGATGTATATGCTCTTACTGATTATACTCTACATGTTCTTGTAAACCTGTTAAGTTTAAACTTCTATTAGATACAGATGTATTGACATTATTCGAAAACAACACTCCATTAAATGTCTCAAGTGGAACATATAAAATTTCGAATGATATAAGGACTCCATTCTGATCTGTTTCCTGGACATTATCCCACATTACTCCAATAGTAGTTGAAGAAAGAGGAAATACTGTAGTCTTGTTAGGTGGACTAAAAGGAACTTTGAGAAACAAGGTATTGTTAATTATTGAACAATATAACCGTGTAATACTAGTGGTGTGTTTGAGTACAAATGGCGAGCAAGCAGAGCATGATGTGGTAGTTAATGCACAACTATTCAGCTGGAGTGTGCTACAAAAAGTGCCCGGGTATTGCTATGTGACAGCACACTTAAGAAATACACTTTAATTGGAGATAACAGTCACACTGACACAATAACCCAAATCGTTTATTTAATATTTTTTCCATTGTTTCAAAACCTTCTGTTCATAACATTTTCTGGCCTAATGGGAACTATTATTATGATGTAATTAACAATGACGTTATGTATTAAAATATTACCAGTTTCAAATGTTCTTCCTGTTATGTTAGGACTAATGATCCTGCTCCTAATGATGTATACGATCTTATTGATATACTATATTCGACATATTCTTGTAAGCCATTTAAGATTGCACTTCTATCAGAGGCAGACGTAATTACAGTATTAGGAACCAACACTCCACCAAACGTCTCAAGTGGAACATATAAAATTTCAAATCCTATAACAACTCCATTTTGATCATAATCCCACATTACTTCAATAGTAGTAGCAGAAACAGAGGTAATTATAATATTGTTAGGTGGACTAGAATGAACTGAGAAATATAATAATGATAAATAATAATTATTACACAAGTCAAAGTGTAATAGTGGTGAAACATTTCTAGAGCAGGCTATTTTATTTACATGAATCAGAGGCAACTGATAACAAAACCTCAGAGTGAAATTTCTTGCCATGTCACTCTGAAGAGAGTAATCAAGTGGTTTATCCCATGCTAACTATCTTCATTACAGTATTCATGTACTGGGTTTGGTTACTCATGGTGTACAGTTAGCTGTAAAACTCTCTAAGGATTAGGTATATCCTAAACTGTAAATAAAGTAGTTTACACCTCTTAAATCCTACATCGTATGATTCTGACTACATTTTTTTGTCCCCCTGATAACTTATCAATATCAAAACTAAGCATTATCTTAGTGAGTAATTAGGAATGATATGCATGGGGAAATGAAATAATATTGATAAAAGTTAACAGAGATAAAGAATAAGTTCTCTTAGTTGGTGAAGTATGTGTTACACATGTGATACAAGTAAGAATTAGAAAAATACAAGACGTCAGAAATATATTCAAGGTAATACTTAGGCAGGAAAATAGTTAATCATTAATAAATTGCATTATCACTAATGATGTAGCTATTCAAAGCACATGTCTTATAATTGTGTTGATTATATTGCTCATCTAAACAAACTTCAAATTTCAATATAACTAATACGTATCCACAACATGACATTAATTGAAAATACTTATAAAATAGATGACTTAATAAATACAACATGAGACACTCAAATTCATTGTAAAATGGGTGCTTAACGGCGAGTGGTAGCCTATAGCTGAGGCTATGCACCTATCTACAACTGAAGAGACACACTGAGTGCTTTATAGAAATCAATGTATCGAAACTTCCAAGAAATGATACCAGACAATTTTTTTGCTGTAGTAGGGATTCTCATTCATATGGGATATCATTAAATTTCTCGGTATCAACTCATGTGGAGCCTTACCAGCCTTTGTTTTGATCCTGTCATTTCAAAGGTTATGAGTAGAAACAAATTTCAAAGTTTTCTGTCATTCTTTCATATAGTTAGTTCAGATATTGAGAAAGAATTGCAATCTAACGGTGATAAGTTGTGCAAAGTTCGTGTGCTAAATGATCACCTTTAAAAATGTTGCCTAGAGTTATACAAACCACATCGTGAATTTAGTGTAGATGAGCACATGGTTAGCTCAAAAGCACGTTTTTCCTCGCAACAAACCCACTAAGTGGGGGTTCAAGTTGTGGTGCCTCCGTGTTTCACACAATGGAAATACATGCTCTTTCTCCATTTATCGTGGAAAGAATGGTGAGATACGGAGTCCTAATGGTTTGAGCTATGATGTGGTGCAGAGTTTGATAAAGCCATTTTTATTACAAGGATACTCATTATACATTGATAACTTTTACACCAGCCCTGTACTTGTTTTAGATCTGTATAAGGAATGTATTCGTGTTACTGGCACATTAGATTGTAGCCGTATAGGAGTACCTTCAGAAATAAAACAACTAAAGAAATATTGTTCCCGAAATAATGTTCTTCGGGGTGATGGTGGATATATTAGAGATGAGACCTGTGTGTATGCAGTTTGGAGGGATACCAAATGTGTGGTGGTACTCTCCAGTGAGCATGCAGGTCACTCTGAGACCAAGGTTACAAGAAATATAAAGGATAAACGTGGTACATAACTAAGCAAGATGTCCCCATTCCAGTGTTTAGCTACAACCGCTACATGGGAGGTGTGGATCGATCGGACCAATTAATAAAAAAGTATAACGTTCTCCTCCAAACCAAAAAGTATTGGAAAACTTTATTTTTACACTACATTGACATAGCAGTTGTAAATTAATACATTTTATACAAACATTTGCACTCAGATTCTCGACGAAGGATGAGTCATTACATTTTTTAGAGAAACATTAGTGAGGCAGTTATGTAAAATTGAAGTATCCATTTGTCAGACAGTGGCTGGCAGAAAATCTGACCCAACAATAGAACACAGGTCTGAAAGAATGCCAACTGGTAAAGACTGGTGTATTGTCAAATTCAGTATGGTGTATGTAGGCGTACATCACGAATGTGCAGCAAGTGTGAAGCTCCGCTCTGTTTACTTGCCCGTAATTGTTTCAAAAAATTTCACCAAATTAATTTTACTGAAGAAAGAAATCAATGGCTACTGTCCAAACGTGTGTCTTCACCATCATCTGAACTTCCAGGTAGACCAAAGGGCACAATTGACCAAAGGGCACAGCAAGTTACAGTCACTTAAATGAGTAAATAGTCAAATAACCCTGAAAGTAAATTGGGACACCAAGGGTTAAACTCAAATCAATTCTTAAAATTATCACTAGACAATAGATAACACATTCACTCCCACCGGCCTTTGACCCCTGAATTAGGAATAATTATCTGTGATAATTCCTCTAGAATAATTATTGTTAATTATTACATAACTGAAAACTAAACTACAACAAGAGTTTTACCAACACATTAATTATGTCATGACCACACAAATTGATACCTGCTTCTAAAGTAGAAGTGAGCACACAACTGCTAGGTCCAACTCCCACTGAAGTGAATGCTGCCACTGAAATATTAAATCTCACACTTTCTTGTAAGTTCATAATAGTGAAATTTGTAGTATCAACATTTATTACAATATCTTCATAAGTTCCTCCAAAATTATTGAGTGGTGAAGACGTTATAACATACATTATATCACCATTCCTATTAATAGGAGGGAGTGGTTCCCAATTCACCAGTATAATAGTAGGTGAGAGAGCTTCAGCAGTAAAATTATCTGGTGCACTATTAGGAGCTAATAATAACATAACACATCATAAACAACTCAATATACTTTTTATAACAATACCTTCCTCTAAAGTTCTAACAAGTCTCCCATTGCTGGCCCTAGATCGACCTATCTCATTGACTGCTACAACTGCAAAGGCATACTCGATTCCAGGAAACAAATGATCAATAACCAGAGTAGTATTGGTGGTGTTAATAACTGTAGTAGTGTCGTCAACAAATGGTGGATTTGTATATGTTATCTCGTAGTATTGTATTGGGGCATTGTTTATCAATGGCTCCTCCCACTGTAAAGTTATAGATGATGATGTGACATTAAATTCTCCAGTAATTATTGGCTGAATAGGAACATCTAATAGATAACACAATTTTATTTTATCGAGATATAGTATACACACATACATATTAGAATATATACATGCATAAAAGGCAAACTAAATATAGCTATTATTACCTTGCACTATTAGTGTAGCATCTTCACTAACACTACTATTATCCACATTGCTAATAGCTGTACATGTATATATTCCAGTATCTGACACATTAGCCAAAATAATTGAAAGACTAGACTGAACACGATAAGAGTCTAATTCCACAGTAACCACATTGAAATGGTCATTCATGAGTAGACTTCCATTATAATTCCACACAATGTTTGGTGCAGGAAATCCTGATGCATTACAAGACAACGTAATATTTTCCTCTGCAGCAATACTCATGCTCATAGGAGGGACATCAATACTTGGGGAAACTATGAGAATAAGAAATTAGTACATCATTGTTATAACTTAAATTATAATCATGAACTTACCATTGATAGATGAATCATCCATTTCAAACCCAGCATGGTTAGAGACATTGCACGTGTACATACCTCCATCCATAAAGGTGCTAATGGAGATGTTTACAACTGGTTGATTGCTCACCACTTCTCCATCACGACTTCTGGTCCATACGAAGGCATTGTCAGGACCTCCACTGGCACCACAAGACAAAGTTATTACGCCTCCCACCTGAGAATTGGTTGAGGATGGTATGACTAGGACACTTCCTGCAGGTGATACTAAACAAAACAACAACAAAAAAAGCACACAAAAAAAACACAAAAACACAATAATAGCTTTACTTTTATAAAAAGAGGTATATCTTAATGTGAATGAATGTATATACAGTATTTTTTTATACCTACCAGTCTGTAGTTACATGTAGCATCTAGAAATAAAAGCGAACAGACTAAACCACTTCCAGCACAATTGCTGAGAGTGGTCTATTCAAGAATTATATTAACTAAAAATATACAAAAGAAAATACAATTAATTTTTTACATTACTCAGTACAAATCTTAACAAAAGGTAGTAGAACTGGAAATATGACATGTAGGAGAAATCAGTAAAAGGTAACAATGTAAACCTTACCAAATACAGTTACCACATCAGATTGCAAGAAAGATTCGTGAGAAGAAATGTTGCAAAAGTATCTGCCTTCATCTCCATAAATAAGAGGATTAAAAATAAGGTTTCCAGAAGAGCTCATGGTTAAGCTTTCACTGGTAGATTCATCTTGTTTCACCCACTGATAGCTAGGAGAAGGGAAAGCTTCAGCTGCACATAATAATTCAACAGAAGAGCCAGTTGAGCCTATAATGTCTTGTGGCTCCACAAGAAAGTAAGGTGAAATAAAGACAGAGACACTCTCAGAGACATTGCTACCAATACCAAAAACTACACAAGTGTACTCTCCACCATCAGAATCATCCACATTGCTAAGTAACAGAGTAGAAGAGTTTTTTCCGTCAAGATAAGAACTATTGGCTTGCCATCGAAAGAAGAGATTTGGCCCGCCCAGTGCAGAGCAAATCAAAGTAGCATTATCTCCTCTGCTATAAGTCTGGTCATTAGATATATTATCGATAACTGGAGACACTATAAGTAATGAAAATGTATCTGGGTCAAAATTACTAACATACAAATGTCTGTAGGTTAGGTTGTAAAGAAATTAGACTAACAAAAATAAAATAGGAATGTGGAAGTTGAACTTGACTTTGACTCAGCTAAACAATACAAGACTGTTCATGCCTTACCAAAAACTGTGGCTATTACTGATTGCAAAGAAGAATCACCAGAAGATACATTGCAAAAATATCTGCCTTCATCACCAAAGAGAAGAGGATCAAAAAGTAAACTTCCTGAAGAGCTTGTTGTTAAACTATCTCTGACAGTTTCGTTCACTTTTACCCACTGGAAGACAGGAAAAGGAAATGCTTCAGCAGCACATGGCAATACAATAGAAGAACCGTTTGATACTGTAACGTCCTCTGGTTCCACAAGGAAGTAAGGTGAAATAAAGACGGAGACATTTCTAGTATCACTACTGAAACCAAACACCAGACAAGTGTAAGTCCCACCTGTGGAAGCACTCACATTGCTAACTAACAAAGTTGAAGAGTTCTCACTTTCAAGAAAAGAACTATTGACTTGCCATCGAAAGAAGAGGGTTGGTCCACCAAGAGCAGAGCAATTTAAAGTGATGTTATCTCGTCGGTTATATGCTCGATCCACAGTTATAAAACTTATTAGTGGCGATACTACATGTATGAGAACATAAACAAAAAGGAACCATTGAAGTTATACAACAAACTAAATACTTCAGAAGCCATTGTTATAAAAAAATAGTTAGAACACCATGTTAAGAAATCGTAAAAAAAAGCTTTACTACTTTTCCTAATACAATAGTGTGCTACCAAAGATTCACCTTAAAGGTTTGAGTAAGAATACTTAATCTTTTAATGTAATATAAGTAGGTAAGAATACACTTTAATTAAGAAGCAAAAGAACTACAACAACCAGCTTACTAACTCATTCGTATAACAAACTGGACACAGAGACACTTACCACTCAAAGTAACAGTATTGGATGAAATAACAGTCTCTGCTGAAGTGACATTACAAACATAGTCACCTTCATCTCCGAACAACAGAGGATCAAAGACTAATACTTCTGAGCTTACTGACAAGTCACTTCTTACAGACCTTCCTACTAGTTTCCACTCATAGCTGGGAGAAGGAAAAGCTTCTGCTTGGCAGGTCAAGCTAATACTAGATCCCTTAGAACTGCCTGCATCATTAGGCTGGACAGTGAAGTAAGGCAGGATGAAGACAGATGTGGTAGCTGAACTATTGCCTGCAGAATTGAAGACAACACAATTGTAATCTCCACCATCAGAAGCATCCACGTTGCTAAGCACCAAAGTTGAAGAGTTCTCTCCTACAAGATAAGAAGCATTGGCTTGCCATCTGTAGAATAGGTCTGGTCCACCCAGAGCAGAGCAGCTCAAAGTCACATTATCTCTTCTGTTATAAGCTTGATTCTCAGTTTTAAAAGTGATAAGTGGAGATACTATGAGAAAATAATGGTATCATGATTACAAACAAAAATGAAAGAAATAATTAGTGAAGTATTTCTTTTATGTTCCACAAGCGAAGTTATGTACACTAACAAAGCCAGAAGAGAAGTGGAGCACACAAAAATATAGCACTAGTGAGTAGTTGAGAAGTCATAAGCAATTGTGCAGTTTCAAAGATATAGCTATTAATAGGTTACCAATTCACAAGCAAATGAGAATAACACTCTCATTATACAGGAGCCACAAGTATCTTACAACTAATTTAAAGTGTTTGAATGACACAATAACCATCATTATTTAAGGGGTATTAACATACTTTTCAATTATGTAATCGTATAATATCAAAGACATCAAATTATCAAGGTGTACAGTAGATGTTACTTTCATTCTGTCCCATAGAAGAATTAAATATCATATTTGGGAGGCATGAAATATTATCATAAGTTAAATACAGTATTTTATTACCATACACATTAGTAGCTTTATACATACATGTACAAATTGTTAAGAGCAAATTGATACTACAAACACAAAGTCAGAAGTTCCAAGTACAAGAAGCAGAGTATAATCAAGATATTTAGCAAAACAAAGCACCACCTATTATACAAGTTAGTAGTCATGCCTACTTGTAAGTGTAATTCGTATAGGTAGCTATAAAATCTTGTGCAACATAAAAACAAGATCAAACAGTGTATGAATATTTAGCAAGAGTCATACCAACAGATGCCAAGCAACCAAAGAGGGACCTAATCAGGAGTATATTAAGACAGCAATATAACATTATGAATTTAGGGGGGGTGGGGGAACTACTGTTTATAAACATAAAATAAGACTATTAAAAATTCTAGTGGAGTTCTTTCGATATAACAGAAAAATGGAGTATTTTTCAAGGAGTTACTTCAAAAGCTAAAAACAACAACATTTTACTAAGCAAGAAAGTTGTCTTTATAACTGCATTAAAATAAACACCATAATGAAGAGTAGTGGTTCCCTTTGCATTGACTTTTCATTGCATTAAAATGTACAACAAAAACGGACTTACCACTCAAAGTAACAGTTTTAGATGAAATAACTGTCTCTGCTGAAGTGACATTACAAACATAGTCACCTTCGTCTCCGAACAATAAAGTATTAAAGACTAATACTTCTGAGTCAACTGATAAGTCACTTCTTATAGAGCCTCCTACTTGTATCCACTCATAGCTGGGAGAAGGAAAAGCTTCTGCTTGGCAGGTCAAGATAATACCAGATCCATTAGCACTGCCTGCATCATCAGGCTGGACAGTGAAGTAAGGCATGATGAAGACAGATGTGGTAGCTGAAGTATTGCCTGCAGAATTGAAGACAACACAAGTGTAATCTCCACCATCAGAAGCATCCACGTTGCTAAGCATCAAAGTTGAAGAGTTCTCTCCTACAAGATAAGAAGCATTGGCTTGCCATCTGTAGAATAGGTCTGGTCCACCCAGAGCAGAGCAGCTCAAAGTCACATTATCTCTTCTGTTATAAGCTTGATTCTCAGTTATTAAAGTAACAAGTGGAGATACTATGAGAAAATAATGGCATCATGATTACAAACAAAAATGAAAGAAATAATTAGTAAAGCATTTCTTTTATGTTTCACAAGCGAAGTTATGTACACTAACAAAGCCAGAAGAGAAGTGGAGCACACAATAATATAGCACTACTAACTATTAGACAAGTGAGTAGTTGAGTAGTCATAAGCAATTGTTCAGTTTCAAAGATATAGCTATTAATAGGTTACCAACTCACAAGCAAATGAGAATCAAACTCTCATTATACAGGAGCCACAAGTATCTTACAACTAATTTAAAGTGTTCGAATGACACAATAACCATCATTATTTAAGGGGTATTAATTTATACTTTTCAATTATGTAAACGAATAATATCAAAGACATCACATTTTCAAGGGGTATACAGTAGATGTCACTTTCATTCTGCCCCATAAAATATCATATTTGGGAGGCATGAAATATTATCATAAGTTTACATAAGTGTCTAGTTACAACTTGTTTCCAGCAGAGATCTCATGTGTAATAGAAAAGATAATGGAGTATTTGTTCAGAAATTTAACAAAAAAATTATCATTTTTATACTATTAACATTAACACATTCTAAGAGAGAATATATTAGCATTCATATTGTACAAAAATCCTGGTGATCCTCAATCGAATGGATTGTTTTCATCTAGATTAATCCTAACAAAAACTGACTTACCACTCAAAGTAACAGTATTGGATGAAATAACAGTCTCTGCTGAAGTGACATTACAAACATAGTCACCTTCATCTCCGAACAACAGAGGATCAACGACTAATACTTCTGAGCCAACTGATAAGCCACTTCTTATAGAGCCTCCCACTAGTATCCACTCATAGCTGGGAGAAGGGAAAGCTTCTGCTTGGCAGGTCAAGCTAATACTAGATCCATTAGCACTGCCTGCATCATCAGGCTGGACAGTGAAGTAAGGCATGATGAAGACAGATGTGGTAGCTGAAGTATTGCCTGCAGAATTGAAGACAACACAAGTGTAATCTCCACCATCAGAAGCATCCACGTTGCTAAGCATCAAAGTTGAAGAGTTCTCTCCTACAAGATAAGAAGCATTGGCTTGCCATCTGTAGAATAGGACTGGTCCACCCAGAGCTGAGCAGCTCAAAGTCACATTATCTCTTCTGTTATAATTTTGATTCTCAGGTACAAAAGTGATAAGTGGAGATACTACAAGAAAATAAAGTATTTTATTACCATACACATTAGTAGCTTTATACATACATGTACAAATTGTTAAGAGCAAATTAATACTACAAACACAAAGTCAGAAGTTCCAAGTACAAAAAGCAGAGTATAAATCAAGATATTTAGCAAAACAAAGCACCACCTATTATACAAGTTAGTAGTCATGCCTATTTGTAAGTATTTCGTATAGGTAGCTATAAAATCTTGTGCAACATAAAAACAAGATCAAACAGTGTATGAATATTTTAGCAAGAGTCATACCAACAGATGCCAAGCAACCAAAGAGGGACCTAATCAGGAGTATATTAAGACAGCAATATAACATTATGAATTTAGGGTGGGGTGGGGGAACTACTGTTTATAAACATAAAATAAGACTATTAAAAATTCTAGTGGAGTTCTTTCGATATAACAGAAAAATGGAGTATTTTTCAAGGAGTTACTTCAAAAGCTAAAAACAACAACATTTTACTAAGCAAGAAAGTTGTCTTTATAACTGCATTAAAATAAACAAAATAATGAAGAGTAGTGGTTCCCTTTGCATTGACTTTTCATTGCATTAAAATGTACAACAAAAACGGACTTACCACTCAAAGTAACAGTATTGGATGAAATAACTGTCTCTGCTGAAGTGACATTACAAACATAGTCACCTTCGTCTCCGAACAATAAAGGATTAAAGACTAATACTTCTGAGTCAACTGATAAGTCGCTTCTTATAGAGCCTCCCACTAGTATCCACTCATAGCTGGGAGAAGGGAAAGCTTCTGCTTGGCAGGTCAAGCTAATACTAGATCCATTAGAACTGCCTGCATCATTAGGCTGGACAGTGAAGTAAGGCAGGATGAAGACAGATGTGGTAGCTGAAGTATTGCCTGCAAAATTGAAGACAACACAAGTGTAATCTCCACCATCAGAAGCATCCACGTTGCTAAGCATCAAAGTTGAAGAGTTCTCTCCTACAAGATAAGAAGCATTGGCTTGCCATCTGTAGAATAGGTCTGGTCCACCCAGAGCAGAGCAGCTCAAAGTCACATTATCTATTCTGTTATAAACTTGATTCTCAGTTATAAAAGCGACAAGTGGA
>WLWD01001111.1_pt1 | contig 44527 bp, 38 predicted proteins | sample 6712731 | NCBI WGS metagenome assembly WLWD01 (sample SAMN12718690, study PRJNA576275) | sponge metagenome | isolation source: marine sponge | host: Mycale hentscheli | place: New Zealand: South Island, Marlborough, Capsize Point | collected 2014-11-01 | reverse complement strand
CCCCCCCCCCCCCCCCCCCTCCCCTTTTGGGAAAATGTCTATATATACAGCCCTGCACTAGTGAAATAACACTGGAAGATTTCTTATGTAGAGGGTGGGGGTTTCAGGTCTTTCCAGCCGAGATAGTTCTTCCCCCAATGTACCCCATGCATGGTTTATTGGTAAAATAACGACATTTTGAGACTTGTGTACTCTTAGTAAGTGATTAAAAAATTCAGACTTGAATTAATGTGGGGGTGGTAGGTATCAGCCCCTTCAGTGACGATGCAGGTGTAAACCTACCAGCGATTATCAGTTCCATTGCTGGCCTTGTTTGGTGCCTGCATTGGCGTTCCCTATCGCTGACATCAAGCCACCGGTCCACGGATCAAGGACTGGGAGAGCTTGCTATCTGGTGGAACCCTTATCTAGGTTCCACTGGACGATAGCTCACTACACCATTAGCTAAGCATAAAAACATTAGTAAACTCGATTTTTATTGACTTTTTTTGTTATGTTTTTTTTTTTTTTTTTTTTAATCCTTCGGTTGCCAAAGCTTTTTCCAAGAGCCGATAATAACATGCATGTTTTTTGTTGTTGTTGTTTTGTTTGTTTGTTTGATATAGGAGCCACTGTGCCAACTGTACGTGGAGAGAGCTGTGTCTCTGCTCAAGAAGCAGAATCTGGCGCTGTCCTCGCATCCTAATGCTCACATCTACTCCCAGCTCCGCTCTCTGGTGGACTTCGATGGCTTCTATCTGGAGAGTGAGCCTTGTCTCGTGTGCAATGACCCTGAGGTCCAATCTTCAGTGAGTGGTCATGGATTAGTCCTGGGTTGGCCAGGCGTTTAAACCGGTTTTGTTTGTTGTTGTTGTTGTTGTTTGTTTTTTAGCTGATGAAGTTGCATTCTATTAAGTCTGAGATCCGGTACACGCCCAACATGATCCTGGCCAAGCTGACCGGCTCCCACTCTATCTCTCAGATACAGATCCGTATTTCTGACATCAAGAGGACCAAGATGGTGGGTTTAGGATACCAGCCTGATCAGGATTAATACATTTCAGATTGAAAGATAATGGTTGTCATGGGGAGACTGAGAACTTGTAACCTTAGTTTAAATTTATGGCAGGACAATAAGGGGCTCCTCCAGTCAGTGGAGCTAGCACTATTCCTCTCCTGCTATAGTAAAATATCCCTTTACTGTCCCATTCCCTCTTATTTTAGTGGGGGCATGGTCCTCAGCAAGGGGACACTATATAATTTAGCAAAAAAAAAAATAAGTTTTAATCAAACGTGTGTGTGTGGTTTTTTTGTTTTTTGTTGTTGTTTTTTGTTTTTTTTAATTTTATTGTTGTGTTATAATAGGTGAAGACGGTGAATGTATACTACAGCAACCGCACAGTTCAAAATGTGATAGAATTGAAGAACAAGTAAGCCTAGTCACTGGAAACTTCAGTATTGATATTGTTGTTACTAATATGTTTTGTTTACAGGCGAAGTTTGTGGCTTATGGCAAAGACGTGCAATCTGACTGCAGGACAGAATGAAGTCAAGGTAAGCCAGATACTGCATGCATGGCATAGTGTGAATACTTTCTATTGTTGATTGAACCTGTTATATGCTATGCTCATTGATGACATTCCAATCTCCAGGTGGATTTCCCTCTCCCTATTGTAGCCAGCAACATCATCATCCAATTCTCAGACTTCTACGACAATTTACAGGTAAGAGTACATGGAACAGGTGCGAATGAGTGGGTTGTGTTCAGATTTGAACATTTGTATAGTGTCTTGTGCTTCCATAAGAAGTTATATTTGCAGTCAGTTGTATGGCGTTGTACAATATGTTACTTCATCTAGTTGTGACGCTGCATATAGAGATGGGAGGGGCTTTAATACCCTGCAGGTCTTCCCCATGATCAGCAGGACGCTTGCTCTTCTACATTATGTCTAACCATTTTATGTTGGGGATATATGTATGCATGTCTTCTCTTGCAGGGGGGGGGGGGCGGGACTATTGTTACAATGTTGTCTCTTATGATGCTTAGGTGACAACATTTTTTTTCCTACACAGCATCAAATATGTGCACTTTACAGCAGCCAGGACCAACTTTCTGGTGTTAGTGCTGGTTTTCAGTGGTGCACTATAGTATAGCTATTACCGCAGATCTTGTCAGTTCATTGTCTGATTAAGGTTCCTCTGTCTTAGCGACATGGTTTAGAAAGCTGCTGTATAATTAATTATCTTTGATGGGTATATTTCGATTATTAAAGTAGAGCTTCTCAATAGACGCTTTTCCATGAGTAGTTGCACGTTTATCCAGGGAGGCTCTGAGGTGCTACAGTGTCCTCGTTGCCAGGCGTCGGTTCCCGCCCACCCTGGAGTCTGTAACACCTGCGGTGAGAATGTCTACCAGTGCCACAAGTGTCGAGCCATCAACTATGATGAGAAGGATCCCTTCCTCTGTAACTCCTGTGGCTTCAGCAAATATGCCAAGTTCGACACTTACGTGGAGGGAAAATCTTGTTCAGCCGTGGATCCTATAGAATCTGAGGAGGACAGGCAGAAAGTGAGTGCATCGAACTGGAGTTTAAACTTGACTTTTACAGTTGCTGATGGTAGTGACGTTTCTGTATCCCTTGTAGGTTTTTGTTGTTTAGTTGTTTGTTTTTTTTAGTTTTTTTTTATTTATTTATTTTTTTTACTGACAGCTGAGTGGTTTTCTATTTCAATTGTAGTGCTCCATTTATTGCATTATTATTATTATTCTCTTTATCTTAGACGATGCTGAGCATCAATCAACTCCTGGAGAAGGCAGACAAGTATTACAGGCAGCAAGTCGGCCATCGCAACGAGTTGGACCAGCTACTGGTGTGTCTGGCAAGTGGAACTCAATTCCACTACAGAACAGTAAGTTAAAAACTCATTATGACTGAGTTTATCAGTGATACACATTTTATTTAAAATTCATTATTTTAATTAAATAATTATTTTGTTTTATTTTTTAATTTTTTTAATTATTCAGCGTGGACCAATTGGCAGTGATCTGGGAGTTAACAAAGGCATCCAAGTAGTGGCCCAGCAGTATTGTGTGGAGTGCAAGACTATATATGCAGAGCTCAGTAAGATCATTCAGAATGTCATGGCCTCTCGTCGAGAGCTGGTGAAGTACGACACCCACAAGGGGGAGGGGCTGAGTTCCAGCTTATCTGTTGGATCACCGTTAATGTCTCCTTCACCAATGACAAGTCATCCTGGGGTAAGTGGAACTAGTATCATGGCAATGATTAATAATTCGGGGGTTGCTTGACCTGTGTGTGTTTTGTTGTTGTTGTTTTTTTGTTGTTTTTTTTGTTGTTGGTGTTTTATTGCTTTTTGTTTGTTTGTAATAGATGTTGGTGAGGTAATTAAAAACAGCGAATATTAGTCAATTTATTGAGCATGCTGCTAGTAAAACCTAATTTTGTTATTTGTTATATTTAGGTTTCAGCTTCTCCACCTGCCACGCCTCTCCTCTCTGGAGGTGGGTCCCTCCCTGTGCACCACCAGGGTCGTTGCTACGGGTGTTCCTCTGCCGCCACGGAACACTGCATCACTCTGCTGAAGGCCCTTACCTTCCATACTAACACCAGAAGGCCACTGGTCAGAGAGATGCTCATCAGAGAACTGGTGGAAGTGAACCTTCGCTCAGGCAGTGCTCACATGCAGCGAGACATCCGCAGGCTTCTCTGTCAGCTTACTCGGTAAGTTATTTTGAAGGCAAGGGATGGTGTCACAGGTGAGGGTCCTCCCAGGCCTGCGAGCACCCTCACCTGTGACCTTAGTTGTATTGTGTGCACTCTCTCCACCTCGTTCACTGTCAATTTAAATTAATCAACTCTTTCTCACCTGACTCCACTCTTGTCTTCTACACTATACTAGTGATGTGCTTGAGCACAAATTGCGAGCGAGCCTAAAGGCTATACTGTTTTTATATGAATGATTTTGACTTCTAACACTGAAGCTACTGAAAATAAGGTCCAGTTTTTAAATTTCGCATACACGGTAAAGGGATTTTAGTGCCATAGTAACAACTCTCTGCAACTGCTTGAATTGAAGGGAAAAAATAACAACAAAACAATACACATTATTTAAACGTTTTCTTTGCGATATTCTTTAGCTAAGTAGTGGTTGTAACACACAATGTTTTGACACAACTGGACAATGTATTTTCAAGTAAATACTGTTGCGCACGGCTTATAACCATGACAAAGAGTGCATTGACTTACCACCGCCACTAACTCGAATAGAAATGGAAGTCCCTTAAGGGTGCTGGCACATAGCAACGCTCGCGCGCGGCTTAATTGAGCAATAAACCACGAAACCACCGAGTTGTAGAGGTAGAGGGCGGACCTTAAATACCCGCGCATAGATAAGAGCCTTATACGCGTATAGTTAACTCGGCTTACGGAGGGCGGGGCTAGAAAATTGCACAGCTGCAAAAAAGTGCGAGACAATTGGAATCTATTTTGTACTCCAAGTACAGAAAGGCGGATGATTAGTGTTTCAATTTTGGTACAGCGGCGTAACTTAACAAGGTAATAAAAGTAGTCGTTTTTGTTTTTCGATACAGTATACATTTGTGACGCAACAAGAAAAAAAATCACGTAAAAATATGAGTAAACATAAAGCAAAATAGAATTGAACAAAACAAAAACGACAATATTGTAAACAATGAGCTGAAGAAGCGGTGGACGAAATTCTGGCTTCTGTGCGTCCTCCACTATCTCCAATAAGTTCCGTTTATTTTGGGACTTTGAGGCTTCATAACTTCTTTGGTTCAGTGCGTATGTCAGTCATTCTTGGTAAGTCCACATTTTGCCAGCATGTCTCGTAGATCCGCTTGGCTGCGTGAACCTGCAAGGTATAGAATCGGAGTTATTTTCCATAGCAACAGCCAATTAACCTTAATTGATTTGTGTGGGCGGAGCGCGTATCCGGTGTGCCAGCACCCTTAAGTTTTCAATTCAATTTTTAGGGTGATACGGGTACTGATCGTTAAACCAAAGGATTCTGTTTAGTGCAATTTGGGACGGGGTTGACCACATAACTAACACAAAAACGCGAGGGTCAAAGTACAAAATGACATACATACGTCCATACATATATACAAATAAATAAACATCCCCGATTTTCAATTGTGTTACCCCTGTAAGTGTCTCACTCGCTCGCCAATACGCCATTCGTTTTCTCTATTCATTCTTGCACTAAAAGATCCACAAGACCGAGAATTTATGCAATACAATAAATCTGCCTAAGAAAGTCTGAACACTTGCTTGATCTCAAATGGGAACTGTATGAAATCAATATAACATAGTTATTCCGTAGGATTAAGATAGGCGAGATTTAAGCATTTTTTGTGGTTTCTGCCATATTGCGAGGTCGATTATACTCTTGCACTAGTAGTACTAATAAGTTACATTTGTCTATATGTATAATGTTTAGTTTTAATGATAGCAAATGTTCTCGTTCTAACAGCCAATATTATATTAAAGCTTATTTCAGCTGAGAGTGGCTGGATCGTATTTAGGAGTTTTGTATAAATATTCTGTACAGTGATGATGTCAATGCTACCAACGAGTTGAACGACCTCTTGTACTCTCGTATCACCAGTCACCTCAATGCCCCTCGCATTGACCCCAACTTGGTAAGTGTATTCATGAGTTCAGGCTAACCCATAGTTCATAGCAGCTACTGTCTCTCTTATTTTCCCAGGCTTCTATTGTAAGGCCAGAGATGCTCCTCCTCATGGTGTCCCTGGACATGGAGGATTCCTGCTGGGAACAAAGGCTAAGAACAGGTGAAGGAAGTTTGTGTTGTATCAAAGTAGAGTAGAAAACAAAAGCATTGTAATAAAGTTGTGTTATGAAAGTTGTATTTTTAGTTATAATTGTGGGACTAAAATTTGACACAAGCACTACCATTAGATATGTCTCTTTCACAGGCCTGTGAAAGAGAGAGTACACCTCAATGAGTAACGAGTAAAAGAAGGCTGAGAAAGAATTGTGTAGTACTATCATTCATTCATGTTTTTAATAAGAATTGGTTCCATGCACTCGTACAACAGCAACATGAGCCCTAGCCCTGGGAAGAAGGAAACACTTGATAGTAATGGAGTAGGTAGTGTGGATCATGTGTTGCATCTCTTTGGCTGATCTGTTTCGCAGTGTTTCGGTTGTTCCGGCGATCTCAGGCCTTCACTAATCCTGCTGTGATGGCAGGGATAACCATGCCTTGCCTGAAGATCATGAATGGACTCGTCTATCCGAAGGATGCAAAAAAGGTACATACGAATCCTATTAGCACACTGGAATTATTAATATGCACGTAGGCCAACACATAGGGGACAACCAACTCTGTGTGTGTGTGTTGTTGTTTTTTGTATATTTGTTGTTGTTTTATTATGTTTCTCCAGCAAAAGAACAATCGTCCTGTTCCTCTGGGTAACTTCAGTGACAGGATCACAGTGCAGGTGAAGGAGTGGGCGGTTGAATCTCCTGCAGCCTCCTTCAACAAGTGGAGTGAAGAGTCTCGCATGAAAGAAAGGGATATGTCTTCTAAGAGCAAAGATGAGGTCCGTCGCTACAGGCTCATGGAAAAATATGCAGCGAGGTGGAAACTCAGGACAAAGAGAGGTATTGAAACCTTGTTTTGCTAATCTAGTTCATTTGTTAAGTTGTTTTTGTTTTTTGTTGTTTTCTTCATGGTTTGTTTCCATTCCTCAGTGTTGCAGTTCCGGTCATGTCTCCGCCAGGCATCATGGCTGCGGTCCATGTTGTTTAACCCGGCCAGTCAATCTGCCAGGAGGTCCACTTGCAATATGATAGCCTCTCTGTGCCAGGGAGATGCCAGACAGCGACAAATTCTAGACCTGCTCTGTGGGTGAGTTGCGAGTCTGTAGCAGAACTTTTATTGCGTTGTTAAGGGTGGCCGCACATAGCAACGCGCACTGCCTGTAGATCCGGACATTAATTTATTCCCCGCCAATACCCCACCATTTGATAATACGCGAGCAGAAACTATCGCGCAGTAGTAGCAGAAGTATACTTTGCGAAGTTGTAGTGTTTTAGTTTAGCTTCTTGTTGTCTCATATCCGTTTACAGCAACTCTCCATACGTCGTCTGAGCTCACGAAGCAAGGTGCACCAGGCTGCCTCTCCTCCTGTAGCCGTTCTCCGGACTCTGCGCACCTGAACTCAAGCGGATGGATATACCAGGCTCGATTTCTGCGGAGCGAAGACTTCCCAAGCTGCGCAGATCTAATACCTTCACCTATGGCTATCTCCAATAAACTGCTCTCTTCTGACTCTCTTATTATTGTTGTATTGATGTTTGTTTACTCTTGATATAGGCGGGCTCTTTTTAGAACCAATACAAACTAATTGAAAAAAAAATTGCTCGCGTACTCGTAAGTACGAGATATGGGGGTGGGGCTATTTCTTAAGAATTGCGAGTGGAATTAAAGTTCCAAATTTTGTAACCGTTTTTCTTGGAATCTAATAATGAGAACGGCACAAAAATTTTATACACGGGTAAACCAAAAAAAAATGAACTGCACCACGTTGAGAATTTTTCAATATCTTATAAATAGAAAAAAATGCGAATATATCATAAAGTAATATTGAAATGGATAAGAACTCTTTGTCTTGCAGTAGAGTATCGGCTCGGCTAGTAGTGCACCAAATTGCGGAGCTCCAACTTACCGCACCGCTCCAAAAAATTGCTACAAAGTTTTATAACCAGGCCCCGATATTTCCTCCAGATTCGCTCTAAAATTAGTGAGCGGCTCCTTCGGCAGGTACTGTGTCCTTGTGTTATAGTAGAGAAGCCCCTGTAAGTATACAATAGTAGTAATCGTGCATAGCAACCATCAACAAAAAATTGCGTAGGCGGTGTGCGGCCACCCTTAACTACATATGTATCAGGCAGTATTATATTTGTCCCCCCCCCCCCCCCCCCTTTTTCTTTTTTCTTTTTTTTTTTGGCTTTATTTCTTCAATTAATGTGTTCTTTTTTAGTGGTAAATTACAATGTTTTTCTAACATGTGATCTAGTTTCCTGGATGATGTTGGTTCTGCTGGTGAGTATGCCCAGGAATTCTTGGAGCTTTTGAAACTGCTAACAGAAGACTCGCAGGGACAGTGGAAGCTTTACTTGTCCATGAGAGGCGTGCTACCCAAGATTGGAGCGCTCATTACCCGGGAAATAGACCACTTGAAGCACCTGGAGGAATCTACTCTCAGCTCAGACCTGTCTCAGGGCTATGCGCTTAAAATGCTAACAGGTATTTTGCATTGGTTTGTATATTGTAATTGTATTTATTTGTTGTTGTTTGTTTTGTTTTTGTTGTGTTTTTTTGTTTTTTTTGTTTTTGTTGTTGTTGATTTTTTTGTTTGTTCCTAGCTCTACTCCAGTCCTTCTTATCTATTGACCACATCAAGCAGCTTTTCAAGGGGCAGATGGTTGGTATAGTTCTCAATGGATATCTCTCTCTGAAAAGGTAACAACCATAAGGAAGTTATTGTAGTAGCTACATTTAATACCTTCTCTTCTTCTAGACTGGTAGTCCAGCGAACCAAGCGTGTGGATGAAAGCCAGGACCTTCTGCTAGAGATGTTGGAGGACTTGACATCAGGGACGGAGGAGGAGAAACAGTCTTTCATGAAGTCCTGTGTGGAGACGCTCAACCAGTTCAGTGACTCTGACCTCATCACTCCCATATTTGTGTTCGAGAGGCTCTGCAACATCATTCATCCGGTATGTACTACTATTACTACTGCTACTACTATTACTACTTTTCATTTTCCAGGAGGACAATGAAGTAGGAGAGTTTTTCTTGTCTTTGGACAAGGACCCTCAGCAGGAGGAGTTCCTTCAGGGCAGGATGCAGGGCAACCCTTACCCATCCACCTCCACTGGTCTGGGTCCTCTCATGAGAGATGTCAAGAACAAGATCTGTACTGGTGAGCGGAGGAGTAGTGGGTGGGTCATGTGATGTGTTGGTTGCTATGACGAGTCGTCACACATCACGACGGTCTTCTGACTCCATATTGGAGAGAGGATTGTGTGTCTGAGCCCAACCATTGGTGTTCTTGTAGGAACTGTCGTACAAACTCGTATAAGAGATCTTTTAAACTCTTGTGTGTGTGTGTGTAGATTGTGAGTTGGTGGCTCTGTTGGAAGATGACACAGGCATGGAACTCCTTGTCCGCAATAAGATCATATCCCTGGACCTCCCTGTGAAGGATGTGTACAAGAAGATCTGGTGTGCTCAGGAAAATGTAAGCTTCGATCAGTTTTAATCTTTATTATTATTGTTTGTTGTTGTTGTTTTTTTTTGTTATTTTTACAAGTATTTGGTTTTTGTTCATATTATTTAGGAATTTATTTTGTCTTCTGGAATAGCCATTATTACTGCGGTTCTTCAAGGCATAATTTAAATAGGTTAAACAGAACACGGGTGACCACAATACATACAGGAACAAAATCAAGAGTGACTATCATAATGTTGTTGAAGTGCCAATTGTTGCAGACATAATTGAGGGTGGTGACTATTCAAGGTCAGAATTAGTTTGGGGGGGGGGCTACAGTACCGTTTATAAAGTATAATTGCTATGACGAGTCATCACACATCACGACGGTCTTCTGACTCCATACTGGAGAGAAGATTGTGTGTCTGAGCTGATCTATATTTGTACAAGTCATGCTCCGTAAAAGTGTTAGTTTATGTTGATGTGATAGTTATAGATGTGTTGTTCTCCTGTAGCATGGTGAAATCATGCGTGTGATCTACCGGATGCGTGGTCTCCTTGGCGACGCAACGGAAGACATAGTGGAGCAGCTAGACGATGGCAAAGACAAAGATACCAATGAGGAAGAAGACTACAAAATGGCGGACATCATGGGCAAGTGTGGAGGACTGGATGCTGTTCTGGCGAGACTGTCACGTGTCAGGGAGTTCATTCAAGGTCACGCCTTCATTTCTGCTGCCCTCCGGCTGCTTGGCTATTGTGTGAAATTGAAAGCTAACAGACAGCACTTGCTCAGGCCAGAGCTGAACACACTTAATGTGCTACTGCGAACTCTAGATCTGGTAAGTGTGAGGGTTCACATACACGTATAACTTGTTCACTAGTTGCTGTTTTTTTGTTGGTTGTCTTTTGTTTTTTGGTCATGGTTGTTTTTTGTTGGTTGTTTTTTTATTGAAATATAGTGTGTACTTAGTTTTGAGTATGTCATATTGTCTTGTTCAGGCCCTTCACTATGAAGAACAGACGAGCAACGGTATCGGTGCATCAGTGGCCGAGAGTGTGTTGCGTGTGACGGAGAGGATCCTGCAAGAGGCCAGCACATCTCAGCCATTCTTGGTCAGGACCACAAGTCAAGAGGTTTGATAGTTTCAAGTTAATTGACATTTTTATCATTTCTTTTCACTCCCTTTCTCCAGGGTTCTCCGTTGTCCCCACAGGAGACGGACAGTGATGGAGATCTGCAAGTGTTCCTGCGTCACATTGAGCGAGGGTTCGTGCAGTCTAACCCCACCCTCAGGGAGGGGCTTATGCATATCATTCCATTCCTGACGTTTGGTGTCACCCGGCATATGAACGTTCTACTGCAGCACTTTGCACCTTACCTCAATTTCGAAAAGTAGGTTTCTCTTTGTTAAAACATAATGTAAGGTTTAAATGTCTATTTACTGTGTCTAGGTTTGACAGTGAAGGATCATCTGAAAATAGACTGTATTTGGATTGTTTCTGTGTGGTGGCTGAAGGCATTGGGGTGAGTAAGAATTGTGTTGTGTTGAGAGCAAGCCCTCAAAGTTTGCTGATGGTTGGTTGCTATGACGAGTCATCACACATCACGACGGTCTTCTGACTCCATACTGGAGAGAAGATTGTGTGTCTGAGACCAACCATTGCTTGCCATCAAATTCCCATTTTTGGTTCTATATTTTTTTCTTTGTTTTTTAAGTAATTAAAATTAATTTGTTTGTTGTAGTAGTATTTGTTGTGATTGCTTATTGTTATTTCATCAGAGAGATGCCAGTGGTGAGAAGATGAAAGACCTCGCCATAGAGATGAACATTACACCTTCAGCTGTTGACTACCTCATTCAGAAAGTACCAGAAAAATCGTAAGTTCTACAACTCCGCTACATGTGTGTCACTTGCATCCACTTTCAGTTTACCGTTTTCACACGAACTGAAAATTAATTGTTCATGCTCTATTTTGCCAGGTATTTATTTACACAATGGTAATTGGTAAACTTGTCGCTTCTGTGATTTGCAGACCATTTGACACAGCAGAATGGAAGGACTTCATCGCCCAGCCCAGCGTGCCGTACGTCCTGAAGATGCTGGCCGGTCTATGTCACTGGCACAGCAAGACCCAGACTGCCCTCCTGGCAGCAGTGGGGAAACTCCACTTACTGGAGCAGATCGCTTCGGACCAGCACATAGGCACACTGGCTGAGAATCTCCTGGAGGCCATGTTGGAGAATGCACAGTGCAAAGAAGAGGTGGGCCACAGAATAATAATTAGAATACATATTCCTGAATCCCTTTGTATTGATACTGTACTTTTAGCTAACCTTTTCTTTATAGCATCTTGTTTTTAGCATCAGGTGAATTGTGGAATATGGTGCAAGTATTTGTAGGACAGGTTGGCTAAATAATTTAATTACATTGTTTTGTGGTAATACGGAATGGAAATTTTTTGCCGTTTGATTCCCATCATTGAACTGATCCATTGTGTAATTCCTCTAATATTTCTTGGTCATTGATTGTGTGTTTTGCTGGTTGCAGATCAAGAGAGTTCGCAGGGAGACAAGACTAGAGAAGAAGAAGAAAGCCATGGCCATGCGAACCAAAGAATTGGAGTCCTTTAGGATGCAAGTGAATGAGAAGGGCCAGGTGAAGGTGTCTCTGCCCAGTCAGCTAGTGCAGGAGATGGAGGCAGCTCTATTGGATGAGGCTGGTCTCAAGTGCTGCATATGTCTGGAAGGTTACAAGAATCAACCCAAGAAGGTACTTCATGCACAATCTTTTTTTTTTTTTTTTTTTTTTCCCTTTCTTTTTTGTGCCTTTAGCTTAAAATATTTTCCCTGTGTTGTCATGTAGGTGTTATGTATTTACACCTATACCAGGAAGGTGATTCTAGATGAATTTGAGAGCAAACCAAAGAAGATGAAGGGATACGCCACTGTCTCGCACTTTAATGTGGTCCACTACGACTGCCATGCGGCTTCTGTATCGTAAGTTTATCACCAGATGTTACGGGCAGGGGTGGCGCAAAGATGTATAGCAAGCAAGAGTTGGGTGGGGCTTGCATAAGGGAAGAATGGTAACACTGGCTTTTACACATATAGCTTTTTGGTTGAGGGGGTGTGTGTGTAATAGAGGATTTGCATGATGACATCACGTTAGTTCTGGCCACGCCCATTGATGGTATCACAGCACCACCAGTCCCATTGAAAATGTATTAGTTTTGCTTAGCTTAGCCTATATTTTGCTGTAGCACCAGTTCTTTGTTGCATATATAGCCACCAAATTACAGGAATCGCTACATTATGAAATTTCCCCCCCCCCCCCTTGCTGGTATGAATTTTTAAGTGTGCCACTAGTTCTTCTCAGAACTCATTGACAGGTGGCCTCTCTCTCCTAGTTCTTCTCAGAACTCATTGACAGGTGGCCTCTCTCTCTCTCCTAGTTCTTCTCAGAACTCATTGACAGGTGGCCTCTCTCTCTCTCTCCTAGTTCTTCTCAGAACTCATTGACAGGAGTGAGGTTGCTGGTTCTTCTCAGAACTCATTGACAGGAGTGAGGTTGCTGGTTCTTCTCAGAACTCATTGACAGGAGTGAGGTTGCTGGTTCTTCTCAGAACCCAATGCCAGGTGGCTAGGATCTCTATCAGCAGGAGATGCTCCAGGAATATCAGCTTCTGTTAAATTGATCATTATATTATTCCTGCCTGCTCCTGAGTAGTTTCCAGAAAAACCAGCAACTTCACCACAATCCCTGGGAGGTCACTTCCAAGACAATCCACAGCAGCACAGGAGGCATAGGAGTGCTATGGTCAGCCACCAAAAATTCATGAACTTCCTCAGCCACCAAAAATTCATAAATTCGATACAGCATGTGGGAAATTTCATAATGTCTATTCCTGTAATTTGGTGGCTCTATGCAACAAAAAAACTGGTGCTACAGCAAAATATAGGCTAAGGTAAGCAAAACTAATACATTTTCAATGGGACTGGTGGTGGTGATGCCATCAATGGGCGTGGCCGGAACTAACGTGATGTCATCATGCAAATCCCCTATTGGTCTCCTGCTTCTATTATGGCCCATCATGACCACCACACAGTTTCCACATTAGGGATTAGAGGGTTGCATAGCAGCTGGGGTTAGTGGGAAAGAGTGAGTATGTAACAAATGTGTAATAAATGTAGAGTTAAGGGTGCTGGCACATAGCAACGCTCGCGCTAGAAAATTGCAGTGGCAAAAAAGTGCGAGACAATTGGAATCTATTTTGTACTCCCAAGTACAGAAAGGCGGATGATTAGTGTTTCAATTTTGGTACAGCGGCGTAACTTAACAAGGTAATAAAAGTAGTCGTTTTTGTTTTTCAATACAGTATACATTTGTGACGCAACAAGAAAAAAATCACGTAAAAATATGAATAAATATAAAGCAAAATAGAATTGAACAAAACAAAAACGACAATATTATAAACAATGAGCTGAAGAAGCGGTGGACGAAATTCTGACTTCTGTGCGTCCTCCACTGTCTCCAATCAGTTCCGTTTATTTTGGGACTTTGAGGCTTCATAACTTCTTTGGTTCAGTGCTATGTCAGTCATTCTTGGTAAGTCCACATTTTGCCAGCATGTCTCGTAGATCCGCTTGGCTGCGTGAACCTGCGAGGTATAGAATCGGAGTTATTTTCCATAGCAACAGCCAATTAACCTTAATTGATTTGTGTGGGCGGAGCTCGTATCCGGTGTGCCAGCACCCTTAAGACAGTGTTTTAACGTGAATTTTAAAGTTTCCTGTCTTTACACTACTTCCAACTTCCTCCCATAGATCTGCTCGCAGTAGAGATGAGTGGGAAAGTGCTATGTTACACAACGCCAACACCAAGTGCAACGGTTTGCTGCCTGTCTGGGGTTCAGAGGTCACTGAGACCAACTTCAACGGGTGTCTGTCTCGTCATAACACGTACCTTCAAGATTGCACGGGTCTCTATGACCACTCCTACCACATGTTGCTGCATGACATCAGACTGCTGCTCCTACGGTTTGCCTACGAGAAGTCCTTCAGTGCCGAGAGTGGGGGAGGAGGCCCTCAGAGCAATCTCAATCTGGTCCCGTATATGTTGCACGTCGTGGCCTACTTAATCAACATGTGAGTGCATGTATGGTAAAGGGTTGTTTTATCAAGTGGGCATAAGGGAGGCCTACTTAATCAACATGTGATCTCGCATGTGTGGTAAAGGGTTGTTTTATCAGGTGAATATAAGGACCTTGGCTTTGTAGTTTAGTAATCAGTTCAGAGTGGGCTTGTTAGATGAATGTCCTAGTTCATTATTTTATGAACGAATAAGATTGCCTTTCCCTGGCCTCTCTTACGTATGAAGCAACTCTATGTTTGTGTACTTCTTGTATAGAAATAGACGGGAGGAGAAATCTCTGGACAACTTCCTTGCAGCAGGTCGAGACAAGTGGGTGGCATCCGCATATGAGGTGTGTGTGAAGACCAATCAGCTAATGTTTGTTTGTACACGAGTGGTATACTTACCAATCTATTGTTCCTTGTAGTTGGATGGACCTCAGTACTGTTTGGTGCAGTCCCTCGTCTTCCAAACTCTGTCTCAGTGGCGTGCTACTAGACTGACCTTCTTACAGAGGCTCGTTGTGCTAGCTCATGCTCGTAGTTCTAGCTCCACCCCCATCAAAAGGTGAGACTTGGTTTTTGTTGTGTGTGTGTTGATTTTTTTTTATTTTTTTTTTGCGTGTGTTTTTTTGTTGTTGCTGTTGTTTTTCATACATATTTTTTCTTTGTATTTTCCCCTAGTCTACCATCCTGTGATCCTGCCGAGTTCTCTATATACAAGCCTATGCTGATCTTGTTTGGTTTGGTGGATGGACTTCACGACATTCTCAAGGTATAGAGAGTGCTCTTGCTACTTTTATTCAGACTGAGGTTGACTGGATCGTGTTTGTTTGTTTGTGTACAGAGTAATCTAGATGCAGGTGCACCTGACATCACCACAGCTGTGCTGGATTATATTAGAGGTCATGATGAGGTTGTGCTGCAAGGATGTGATAAGGTAATGCCTCGTTTTATAATAGATCAGGCTTATCACTGTTTGGTGCAAGTTTACTGTTTGTTTGTTTGTTTGTTTGTAGCTGGTAGCTTTGTATCAAGAAAATTTGTTGAAGCTGACTTCTTTCCAGGAATTTTGTGATCTCTTGAAGCTAGGAGATGACACTAGTAAAAGTAGCTATATTTCTGAACTTCTATCTTCCTTGTAGAACTATTTTTAGAACCTTATTTGATTTGTGTGTTAATTGTTAGAATATTTGATTTTCTAAAATATAATTAGTCATAAAATGGTCAAGCTAGTTCTAAGTAACAAACATCTGAGAGGAGGGGGAGGACATTCAATATTTACAGTCAGGGAGATCCTTTATTGGTGTAGCTTCTATTTGTTCTTTACTGTTCGCTTGTTTGTAGAGATAAGCTGTAAGACTCAGCATAATGGCACCTCCCACCAGTACAGTGCAGGCAACACATGCTACCACAATGTAGATCCAGAAATTAACCACTGTCACGGAGACAGCATTTATGGAAACCGTGCTCGGAGAGCTACTATCTTTCATAACTTGTGAGGTCGTAGCATGATTGTTGGAATATGTAGGCTGAGAAGTAGCTCTAGGGCACTCCGCCCATTGTTCCGTAATCCTGAGTGTTGGGCGTCCACAGCCAACGCGGTTGGTGCCACAGCTATAGAGGCTGTTTGTATAATAGTCTCCCAGTCCTGCACATCTACCATAGGCCCTCACTACTGTAGTGTAGTTCACATTCGCGCTCAGATTTCTTACAGTGATTTGAGAGCTGTTTATGACTTTGAAGGATTTCCATCTCCGACTGCTCACGTACAGAGACACATAATACACTTGGGGCGCTATCTTTGCCTCGGGAGGAGGCAGCCATGATATGCTCAAGTCCTTGACACCTTCGTCACACACACGAGACAAGACTGTCACATTCATGGGAGCCTTGTATGTATTGGGACCACAAATCCCCACACTGCTGTCTGCGTCTGAACATCCTGCCAGGTCATTGCGAATCACTGCAGATCTTTTATGTACTTGAACAACATCATCTCCAGCCAGGGGGAATGGATACACCTGTAGTGTTTGGCTAGCTCGTCCATGGATACCTCTGTATTCCAAGTTGTTGATGCACATTTCCCTCTGAGTAGAGTCACTGACACAATATCGTGAGTCAACTTCTCCCCATATGCTGGTAATCTCCACCACAAATCCTCCACTGCTCCCACTGGACTGAGACACATTCCAAGACACACAGACAGCTAGGTACTTGGGAGAAATGGAGACATATCTCAGCTGCACTGAGTCTAGAGTGATATTAGTGCGACCTGCAGAGGTCCAACCTAGTCTCTCCTCACAACTAGTCCTCCTGCCAGGAGCTATGATTGCTCCATCTTGTGTACCAGGTTCATAACTGGGATACTTTGTATCAAAACTAACTGGATAGCAGTCCTGCAATGGATCACATTGACACTTGCTAGGAGACTCTAGACAAGTTCCAACAGACTCACAGATGGCAGAGTCACCGATGGAGACCCGAGATAAGTCGAGAATAAGCAGAGAGAGATAGACAAACTCATGGTTGACGCTTCTTAAATTTTAGGACTTGGATTTGCTCATACAAACAGTCCAGCAAATGGAATGCATAGTTGCCAACTGTCCCGAAAGCTCAGGGACAGTCCCGTTTTTTTCACTTAGTCACTTAGTCTCGCGAGAGCGATAGGCAAAGGTACGGCGCGCGCGAGACTATTAGTCACTGTCGTCTCCCGCAACGGAAATGTATTCTTTCTATTGTTTGTCCCGGAAATGATCAACTTTGTATCTGTTTACTATGCATAATCTGCCAAAGTACATATTTGATTCTAGAATTGCTTTTTTTCTATGAACAAGTGACCGCGCTAACTTCGGCGACCACTACCCATTGTCGCGGGCTGCAGAAAATCACATTAATTGGCGAGCGAGCGTAGCGAGCGAGACACTTACACAGGGGTAACACAATTGAAAATCGGGGACGTTTGTTGGCGAGCGAGCGAAGCTCGCGAGACAGTATTAGGGGTGGATAATGGTTATATGTTATATGGGTGGTACGTAGCCCATTAAACACGGCGTTTTAGGCTTGACCCCAGTTTATTACTTTATACTTAAGCTCAGAAATGTGAGAAAATTCCTGCGAAAACGCTTGCTTTTCAAGAAACAAAAAGTTTATTCGACCGGTTACTATGGCATTGAAGACCCTTTTCCAGACTTAATTTCAAAACTTCGCCGTTTTAGGGGGGGGGGGGGTGCGGAGTGCCGATTGTTGGTTGTCGTCAAGAGCCATTGGTAGTCAGACTCAGAATGCCGTAGTATTAGTGCTAAGGAAGCTACTACTACTCGAGGGAAGCTGAGGTAAGTACGTAATTCCATATTTGTTAGCTAAGAAGTGACTGGTAAATTCAAGTAGTCAGAATGGCTCAAATTTGGTACTACAAAAGTTACCACTGCTCAGGTAAGAAAGTAATTTTGTATTTGTGTGCTAAAATTGATTGTCTTTTGTTTTTGTAGCTGAGAGCTTGTTGTCAAGAATTCGAGGTAATTCGGACAGTCAAAGTAACTTAAATTTGATACTACATAAGTTATCAATACTCAGGAAATTGAGGTAAGTAGTAATTCCATATTTGTAGGCTAAAATTACAAATAATAACATTGGTTTATTTTTTTATCATAGCTAAGAGATTGTTCAAGAGTTACTCGTAATTGAGATTATCAGAATGGCAGATGTTTGATACTACAAAAGTTACCATTAATCAGGTAAGAGAGTGATTTTGTATTTGTTTGCTGAAATAAAAGGTCATAACTGCTATTATAGTGTTTGCATGAACTAAGCTAAAACATAGTAACAATACTTATTTTTATTTTACCTAACTATCGCCATTTGTGCTCAAGCACACCACTAGTTTATCAGTATATATGGACTTACGTATGTCATTTTGTACTTTGACCCTCGGTATTTTTGTGTTCGCTCCGCGTTCGACCCCGTCCCAAACTTCACTAAACAGAATCCTCTGGTTTAGCGACCATTACCCGTATCACCTTAGAAATTGAATTGTGTACCGCTTTGAATTCTTTTGCGTGTGCAGTTAAAACTCTAAAACTTATGGGAGTTCCATTTCTATTCAAGTTAGTCGCTATTTGTCACAGTTATAAGCCCTACTCAACAGCATTTACTGGAAAATGCATTGTCCACTAGACAAACCACGAAGGTAAGTCTTGCGTAGGTATGTTCAGTTGTGTGAAAGTATTGTGTGTTACAACTACTATTAAGAATATCACAAAAAATTTTTTTGATAACGTGACTTTATTTTGTTGCTTCTTTTTCAATTCAAACAGTTGAGGGGAGTGGTTACTATGGCATTGAATTCCCTTTACTGTATATGCGTAATTTAACAACTCGACTTTATTTTAGTAGTTTGAATAACAATAGTGTAGTTTAAGGCTCGCTCGCCATTTGTGCTCAAGCACACCACTAGTATACTTTTAATCTATCATTCTATCATTGCTTCTTTATAATTATTGTGATTTTGGGTGTAGTCTGGGGTGTGGCTTAATGTCCCGGAATTATGATTAGAAAACTTGGCAACTATGGGAATGGGTCACATGACTACCAACATTTGAGGTGTAGTAGAGTTAGATACTATCAGACTTACTCATCATCCAGCTGACTGGGCCACTAACATTGTGGATTGCATGACAAGTGGGAGTAGTGAATTAGACACATGTGACACTTCATCACACGTGACATCACATTACTCACACGGTACATTTCATCACACATGACATCAAATTACATCACACATGTTACATTTCATCACACATGACATCAAATTACATCACACATGTTACATTTCATCACACATGTGACTTCACAGATCAAATTTTTATTCGCCACAATCCTCCAGGAGGAGTATGTAAGTCGGCTAATAGCCTAACTGGGTGAGGAGAAGACACGTCTATAGAAACAGGGCTTCCTAATACTGGATGGCCATTGATTGAAAGCTGTAACTCGTGCTTCCCATGAGTTTTTGGAGTAATATAGTGGGAGAGAGAGTATGTAACAATGTTGTAATCAATGTAGAGTTAAGACAGTGTTTTAACGTGAATTTTAAAGTTTTTCCTGTCTTGTTACACAACGCCAACACCAAGTGCAACAGTTTGCTGCCTGTCTGGGGTTCAGAGGTCACTGAGACCAACTTCAACGGGTGTCTGTCTCGGCATAACACGTACCTCCAAGATTGCACGGGTCTCTATGACCACTCCTACCACATGTTGCTGCATGACGTCAGACTCCTGCTCCTACGGTTTGCCTACGAGAAGTCCTTCAGTGCCGAGAGTGGGGGAGGCGGCCCTCAGAGCAATCTCAATCTGGTCCCGTATATGTTGCACATTGTGGCCTACTTAATCAACATGTGAATGCATGTATGGTAAAGGGTTGTTTTATCGGGTGGATATTAGGGTGGCCTACTTAACATGTATGGTAAAGGGTTGTTTTATCAAGCGGGCATAAGGGTGGCCTACTTAATCAACATGTGAGCTCACATGTGTAGTAAAAGGTTGTTTATCAGGTGAATATAAGGACCTTGGCTTTGTAGTTTATGAATGTCCTAGTTCATTATTTTATGAACGAATCCGATTGCCTTTCCCTGGCCTCTCTTACGTGTGAAGCAACCCTATGTTTGTTCACCTTTTGTTTGTGTACTTCTTGTATAGAAATAAACGGGAGGAGAAATCTCTGGATAACTTCCTTGCAGCAGGTCGAGACAAGTGGGTGGCATCCGCATATGAGGTGTGTGTGTGTGAAGACCAGTCAGCTCAAGTTGTGATGTTTGTTTGTACACGAGTGGTATACTTACCAATCTATTGTTCCTTGTAGTTGGATGGACCTCAGTACTGTTTGGTGCAGTCTCTCGTCTTCCAAACTCTGTCTCAGTGGCGTGCTACTAGACTGACCTTCTTACAGAGGCTCATTGTACTAGTTCATGCTCGTAGTTCAAGCTCCACCCCCATCAAAAGGTGAGACTTGGTTTTTGTTGTGTGTGTGTTGTTTTGTTTTAATTTATTTTATTTTATTTATTTTTTGCATGTGTTTTTTTTGTTGTTGTTGTTTTTCATACATATTATTTCTTTGTATTTTCCCCTAGTCTACCATCCTGTGATCCTGCCAGTTCTCTATATACAAGCCTATGCTGATCTTGTTTGGTTTGGTGGATGGACTTCACGACATTCTCAAGGTATAGAGAGTGCTCTTGCTACTTTTATTCAGACTGAGGTTGACTGGATCGTGTTTGTTTGTTTGTGTACAGAGTAATCTAGATGCTGGTGCACCTGACATCACCACAGCTGTGCTGGATTATATTAGAGGTCATGATGAGGTTGTGCTGCAAGGATGTGACAAGGTAGCTAATGCCTCGTTTTATAATAGATCAGGCTTATCACTGTTTGGTGCAAGTTTACTGTTTGTTTGTTTGTTTGTAGCTGGTAGCTTTGTATCAAGAAAATTTGTTGAAGCTGACTTCTTTCCAGGAATTTTGTGATCTCTTGAAGCTAGGAGATGACACTAGTAAAAGTAGCTATATTTCTGAACTTCTATCTTCCTTGTAGAACTATTTTTAGAACCTTATTTGATTTGTGTGTTAATTGTTAGAATATTAGATTTTCTAAAATATAATTAGTCACTAAATGGTCAAGCTAGTTCTAAGTAACAAACATCTGAGAGGAGGGGGAGGACATTCAATATTTACAGTCAGGGCAATCCTTTATTGGTGTAGCTTCTATTTGTTCTTTACTGTTCACTTGTTTGTAGAGATAAGCTGTAAGACTCAGCATAATGGCACCTCCCACCAGTACAGTGCAGGCAACACATGCTACCACAATGTAGATCCAGAAATTAACCACTGTCACGGAGACAGCAATTATGGAAACCGTGCTCGGAGAGCTACTATCTTTCATAACTTGTGAGGTCGTAGCATGATTGTTGGAATATGCAGGCTGAGAAGTAGCTCTAGGGCACTCCGCCCATAGTTCCATAATCCTGACTGTTGGGCGTCCACAGCCAACGTGGTTGGTGCCACAGCTATAGAGGCTGTTTGTATAACGGTCTCCCAGTCCTGCACATCTACCATAGGCCCTCACTACTGTAGTGTAGTTCACATTCGCGCTCAGATTTCTTACAGTGATTTGAGAGCTGTTTATGACTTTGAAGGATTTCCATCTCTGACTGCTCACGTACAGAGACACGTAATATGCTTGGGGTGTTATCTTTGCCTCGGGAGGAGGCAGCCATGATATGCTCAAGTCCTTGACACCTTCGTCACACACATGAGACAAGACTGTCACATTCATGGGTGCCTTGTATGCATTGGGACCACAAATCCCCACACTGCTGTCTGCGTCTGAACATCCTGCCAGGTCATTGCGAATCACTGCAGATCTTTTATGTACTTGAACAATATCATCTCTAGCCAGGGGGAATGGATACACCTGTAGTATTTCGCTAGCTCGTCCATAGATATCATTGTATTCCAAGTTGTTGATGCACATTTCCCTCTGAGTAGAGTCACTGACACAATATCGTAAGTCAACTTCTCTCCATCTGTTGGTAGTCTCCACCACAAATCCTCCACTGCTCCCACTGGACTGAGACACATTCCAAGACACACAGATAGCTAGGTACTTGGGAGAAATGGAGACATATCTCAGCTGCACTGAGTCTAGAGTGATATTAGTGCGACCTGCAGAGGTCCAACCTAGTCTCTCCTCACAACTAGTCTTCCTGCCAGGAGATATGATTGCTCCATCTCGTGTACCAGGTTCATAACTGGGATACTTTGTATCAGTGCTAACTGTAAAGCAGTCCTGCAATGGATCACATTGACACTTGCTAGGAGACTCTAGACAAGTTCCAACAGACTCACAGATGGCAGAGTCACCGATGGAGACCCGAGATAAGTTGAGAAGAAGCAGAGAGAGATAGACAAACTCAGTTCTCATGGTTGACGCTTCTTCAATTTTAGGACTTGGATTTGCTCATACAAACAGTCCAGCAAATAGTGGGTGGGAATGGGTCACATGACTACCAACATTTGAGGTGTGGTAGAGTTAGATATACTATCAGACTTACTCATCATCCAGCTGACTGGGCCACTAACATTGTGGATTGCATGACAAGTGGGAGTAGTAAATTAGACACATGTGACACTTCATCACATTACTCACACGGTACATTTCATCACACATGACATCAAATTACATCACACGTTACATTTCATCACACATGTTACATTTCATCACACATGTGACTTGCACAAATCAAATTTTTATTCGCCACAATCCTCCAGGAGGAGTATGTAAGTCGGCTAATAGCCTAACTGGGTGAGGAGAAGACACGTCTATAGAAACAGGGCTTCCTAATACTGGATGGCCATTGATTGAAAGCTGTAACTCGTGCTTCCCGTGAGTTTTTGGAGTATATTGTATTCTGTACTCCCCAGATCCCATGGCCTGGACGACACAGTTCACAACAGACATGTTTTGGAGCAAGACCAACGAGGCACTCACATCCACGGATCGTCTGGACAGTTTGCTGTTGGTCAATCTATTGGCCGTCAAAATCAACTCAGATATTTGGTCTACCACTGCCGTGCCAATAGCACCTGTCAATGCACATTGTAATGGGTCTATAGGAAGTTGGATGACGTTGGCCTTCGTCTCACAGAGCTGCTGGAGTTCATTCGCACATGATATGTCCACTCCAATGTCTACCTCTTCAATTTCTTCTCCCAAAGCAGTTGTCTTGGATTGCTGCTGCACCTCGTGCTGTATTCTATTCCTCATCTCAGTGAGCATGCTCATAACCTCATTATCAGTGCCGTGCTCAAGACATCGCTCTGTGTAGTCCACTACACTCTGTACCTCTGCATAGGCTTGAGACAAATTTTTTTCTCGTGCTGTTAGATTTCCCACTTTCTCCTGGGCTCTCCTCCCCGCCTCTTCCAATAAAACCTTCCTACGAACCTCAACTATCTTGACAAGTTCTTCGAAGCAATCGTTGATGGTCTGAACCACGCCTACATTCTGAGCCTCAATCTCCTGTATGGTGGACTTCACCTCTGCTACAGTCCATGACAGTCTCTGTCCCACTGTTTTCAAAGGATTCAACTCTGCCAAGAGCTTTTCCTTCATCTCGGGAGCGGCTACTGCATTGAATTGAAATTTGTGGTCCCTGAGATCCAATACGGTGCAGTCTCGGCAGATCAATTCATTGCAGTCAAAGCAATACAGTTTAGATGGTTCCTGGTGGATGGAACACTTCAACTGGTCAGATACCTTCTCTGCTGGAAATGGTACATTCGCTTTCAGATCATTGATAGAGACAATTTGGTGACCAGCAAAGACAGTTTTCATTCTTTTGTGAGAATCTACGCATAGTTTACATATAAACATAGAACACTGACGGCAAAATGACATCACTTCTGGTTCGGTGCACTCCTCGCAACTTATCTTAATGTTACCATGGAGACGGCCCAAAGTGTGGACAGCAGATTTGAAGCGATTTATAAAAAAGGCAGTTTTAAGTCCCTCTATGCCTTCTTCAGGGAGAGTAACCTTACAGCGACATTCAGGACAGTGGAATGGCTCGTCCTGAGGGCCAGTTTCAGGACACACTGCTTGCAATAGTAGTGGAGACAAGGAAGGATCTTAGGATCAGTGTAGTACTCCAGGCAGATACCACAGGTAATCTCTTTCTCTAACAAATCGAAGGTGAGTTTGTCAGACTTGCAACCGCTCGCCATTTCCGAACCCAGAAAACCAGTAAACAAAAAATTTGATTATCCAGCTTTCCGACGACCTTGTACCAGAAAAGACTATGCACGGTTTGGTACAGGGTCTATAATTTTGAGGAACACAACTATTGTGCTTAAAGCTTAGATCGTCTCAGGAACATTATAACAATACCTCAATAGACACAGGATAGATGTACGAATACTTAGCAGTTCGTATAGTTTTGTTATTATTTCATAATTTTTGGAGGCGTGACCCACTCGTACTATACAAACGAGACCACTATGGTTGATTTTTGTTCCAGTAGTATCGTTCTTGGGGCGTTGGTGTACGGGTTAGCTAGCCTACTATTCTGTCCTACTATAGCTCCTCAAGAAGAAGGCTTGGGACGAATTAATGAAGGAGATTCGTGCCAGGCGGGGTCAAGTTCTGTGGACTGCTCTTTTGGCGGGCGTTCTACGGATTCGTTGGACGACTCAAAAGGGAGCGATAACAGAGCTGAAAATGACGATACTAAGCGAGGAAAACGGAGAGGCAAGAACTATGTGTTACATGATACTGGTGGGGCAAATATTTTTAAGTCCCTTTCCAATGGATGGTCTGATGTCAAGAGGGGATTGTCCACTGCAGTCGGGAAAGTCTATGAATCTGCTAAAGATACTGGTGACAAGATCTACACAACTATCAGAGACTCAACTATAGAGCTTATTGAAGCAGTGCGAAAAGTTCTGAGGGAAGAGTTCAGTTATTACTACTTGATGGAGACTGCGTTATCCAGCGCCAGAGATACAGCACTAGCACCAGGTAAGGGGGGATGGTACACTTCTTGACAAGCTTTTGGGGAGGTAAATTCAGTGACATAAACCTTAGTTGCTGCAATTCGTAGGATAAACAAGCAGCAGTAAATTCGTATTTTTCACATTTTACTCTGTAACCCTCACAGGTATTATTTTGATAGACCATTGTGGTTAAGTGTTCTATTGTCTGTATCATAATACATCAATTTAGTTATTATTACTTCTTTTTTTTTTTTTTTTTTTTTTTTTTTTTTTTTTTTTTTTTTAATACTAAATCATTTCAATCTCAAGGTGTCTTGTTTTAACTGATGAAACTTCTTTGAGATAACAAGTTCAAGAAACTAAATGCTTTTTCTTCTATGGTAAATGGGTGTTGAGGTACTCTCTAAGTCTTACTTCACTCATTAATACATAAATTGGGAGGAGAACTATATAAACCTTTTAATTTTTGTTTTATCCCAACTTGATTCACGATCTGGTTGACATATAATACATTACAATATGTGTGGGTATTTTATGTGTGGGTGTGTGTGGTATTTGTGGGTGTGGGGACAACTTTACAAGACATTATGTAAATTTTGGTCTAATGTTTAACCCTTTGCGTACGATCGTCACGCATTCGTGACCGCCGTAACTTAACGCGCACGTACGATGGTCACGAATCTGTGACACACCGGGTGCGTCAAGAGAATACGGCTGTCACGAATTCGTGACAAGCTCTTTTTTGCTCTGTTATTACAGTTACAGAGCGCGTAGCGCGCTAAAACTTTCAGTAGCTTACATAGTATACATTTTGCAATCTCTATTCTACAAAATAAGCCTTATAAAATAAGTATAACTTATATCAAGTGCACCAACTAAATAAAAAAAATTTTTTTCCTACACTTTGTGTCTAGCTATTTTCAAATAGAACATCTACTAAGAAGTAAAGGCCTAAAGTAGCTAGAAATAAGCAAACTAAAACTAGAACTTACACTTGGGTGTGATTTCTCCTTTCATAAATATAAGCTAAAAAAATAAACTAATTGGTTTTACGGCGTGCGCGTATTTAATTACATAATTGCTCGCCCGCGTTCGTCCGCAAAGGGTTAACTGTATTTGATGCTATGCTCACGTGCGGATAGGGCCTGCCAGATTATGCTCGAAATTTTTAGAATTATTCTTTCTTTTTTTGCTAGCTACTTGTTCAGTGAAAACCTTGAACATCCTGTAAAAGTGTTCAAAGAATGGAGAAAACATGCTCTGCTACAGCTGAAAATTTTTTTAAGAAACCATTTAGCATAATTCTCCAGATGACTTACTGACTCTGAGCCTGAGCTGACAGCTCTCCCAGTACTTCAAACTTTATTAACCAAGTGGCCAACGCAAACCCAGCTTCTTTAATCAAGTAATGAAGATCTACCTAATAACCACATTTCTAAATGTTTATGTCCTTGTTGTAAAAAGAAAAAGAGAGGGAAAAGAAGAACTATTGATTTTCTTTATAATTAAGGATTATATGAACTGATTATTCTCATTTTCCCTTCTAAATACCCTTATTATTCTAGAATTGTTCCACTATGATATTTCATGTCTATTATTCCAGGGGAAAAAATGCTAGCATAATCCAGCAGGGCCTACCTACCTGTGGGATGGCTCAAGTTGGTAATATTCATAGTTGTAATGTTGTAATTCACAGGTACCACTCTCCACACTGTCGTCACTTACTTCTGGTCCATTCTACTTTTACTCATTTGCCTGTCACTGAACTATTTATTTCTGTACATTTTCCCAGTACTCTTTATACTTGGGTTTGACGGGCTCATTCTGCTATTGCATTACTGGATAGAGTCGGAAACTATATTGTATCACATGTACTTATCCTTCATAGCTCTCGGCCAGTGGATGTATTTCTTTGTCATCAAACACCCGTACATCTCTTGCATAATTGTTGTCATTTTGTGCATTTTGTCCATCTTGAGTTTTGTATATTCTTGGTGCATTCGACCTTTTCTGGACTGCCTGGAGCGACGGAATGAGCAGCGTCGCAGAAGAGCTCTCGCGAGTGGCATGATTGACTTGAACGATAAGTTTGATGCAATCAGCAAAAAGATAGAGAAGCTCGAGGATCATATTCGGGATGTGGATTCGAAAATTGACGCTATTTTGGAATTGCTGCAGGCCGGGTAGGCTTGCAGGAAGTTGTTCTGTTGTTATTTATTTATTATATCATCTGACATTTTAAAACCTTTCATCATATCACTTATGGCCTGGGGCCACAAGAATTGTATACATGAGGTTTTTTTTATAACTGTAAAAACTATAGTAGCTAAACGAATGTGTACAAGCTGCTTTCTTTCAATGGCAGCAAATTGGAATCTAGCTACTTCTCATTAATGATACTTTAAGTATTAGGTATGCAATTAGTTATTATAAATCCATTATTTGAGTAGAAGTTTATGTCAATATAGCTAAGCTCTTTTTGTTGAAATAAAACTATTGCCGTATTTATTTATAACAAGAACACATGTCTTTATTTTGTTGTTTGTTTTATACAATTTCTACCAGTAATTATATCAAATAATTGTCATATTGCTCCAAGTGACTATAAAAGCGATATTTTGAACTTCAGTTTGTTTAAAAATGTAAAAATAATAATATTGTCTATGCCTACTCAGTTTTTACTTCTAATATATTCATCCAGTTTCTTCAGTCTTGCATCGATGTTGTCTATTTTGTTCTGCAAGTCTATCATGCTATCTGCCACAGTCTTCCTGTGCTTCTTAGCATGATGTCTATCACAGTGAGCGTGAATTGGCAGGACCCACGAGATGTACACGTACCACAAGCACACGGCAACACAGAACAGCAGCACCAGACTGCACATTACCTTGGGGTACTCAGAAAACATATGAAATAATATTTGACTCGAGTAAACAATGCTGGAATAAAAACTGCGAATGATTTTTTCAGAATTGAATATATAGAGCAATAAAATGACAGCGCAATTGAAACCAAGTATGATAAACAATGGAATGTAGTAAATGAATAAATAATTCATGAATATAATATGAAGAAATAAAATGACATTCCATATATAAATGTAGAGTGTGTTCAGAATTGTACCTAAAAATAGAAAACCCAACACAATTAACAGCTTATGAATTTTTTTTGTCTAGTGGTCTTCCAGCAACCCCCTCCCACCCCCACCCACCCACTTAATCTTCTCCTGGAATACTATTTGTGACACTTTATGTAGATAGGAATGGAATACTTCTTTATTATAGCTACAGTGTATTACTTTACTGACCTTCTTCAAGTACACCAGTGGCTACTGCAGACAGGGAAGATTCTATTCCATAGTAAAGTCCAAATTCTTCTCGCAGAAGTTTTCGAATATTTTCTATGTATTCCTTAGTTTTGTTTTTCACCGTTGAAGCGATTCTTTCTCCCTGTGCTATTACAATATTAGATACGCCGCACAACGCCCGGTACACGAGTGATCCGAAGAAATCGTAGATGCTATCGTAAGATACCAAAGCGGTGCTACTGGGTTTCTCTTTGGTCGAAGCATCCTCGGCTTCAGTGCCTGCAGATTTCGAGTTATCAATCTCCACTTTGTTCGGAGTAGCCTGTGTTTCGCCAGTAGATTTCTCCTCGCCTGTTTCAACTGCATCTGGAGCAGTTTGGGCTTCCTCCAACACATCATGTTTACACGAATCATTAGCTACGCAAGTTCCTTCTTCCCCCTCTAAAATAGAAGTTTCTGCTCCGGAACCGTTTATAAGGTATATGGCGCACAGCAAAACCGCAAAATAGTAAGCTAAGGAGCTCGCCATAACAATCCCCTTCCAAATATATAGTAGCCACGCCCTCTTAATATGCGCGTAACTTTGACCGCTAGCGCTAGTGTTTGTTGAAGTTATGGGATAAGATTGGTGATGCATAAACTTGACAAAAAATGCCTATGTATTTAACAATTTTGAAAACACCTTAAGACAACAAGTATTAAAACTTTTGAATTCTATTGTTTCTTCTATCAGACACATAAATGAATCCATCTTGGTTGATGCAAAGAGAATGTGGTATATTAAAGTCGCCATTTTTTTCTCCTTTTTCGCCAAACTTGGTAACAAAGACTCCCTTTGTAGTAAACACATATATACTGTGGTTTCTAGTGGCCTGGCCATTATTGCACACATACACGTGCTGCTTATCCACGCAAAGTTCCAGAGGACAAGTCAAAGCTTCTCTCTTATTAGTGCCACTTCCAAACGTTTGCAGGAAGTCACCATGGTTACTGAATACTTGGATACAGTTTTTGCCGGAGTCAGTGACGTACAAATTGCCGAGGGAGTCCGAAGAGATATCGTGAAGCTGTCCCATGTCTGATCCAGTAATCATTCTCACGTATTTCAGTTCTCTAGTATACACCATGATCGTGCCCTTGGTTGGTCGTGGGCACACCATGACTTCGGCTTTCACTAAAGCCACACCCAGATGCCCCTCACACTCCACAGCTTGCACACGGGTCACAATGCTGCCTTCAACTGTAACTTTGTAAAGCGAGTTAGAATTGAATAGCGTCAGGTAGACGAAGTCCTCATTATCCATGACCACTCCCACAATATGGTAGCTGTCCAGCTCAAGGGATTTTCTGCTCAAATGATTGTAAGTTGAGCTACTGATGATGCGCACAATTGCATCTCCTTTTTGCTTTCCAACCATCAGCTCTCCTCTCAAATTGATGGCTAGTCCAGTGGGTCTCTCCAAACCATTCCATACTTCAACAGGCACCCCCAGCTGGGAAGGGTGGATGGAGACAAAGACAGGGAAGGGACTGCCCACTATGTGACGACCATCCACAGACACAGTTAGCGCATGGCGGCCGCGAACAGTAGGAGTGTATTGGATGAGATACTGGCCCGGTCCTGACTGATCCACAGCACACTGGACTACCGAGTCATCGTGAATACACTTCAGCTCACTGGACACAGTGGCGCTGTGTTTAGACTTCTTGCCATGCAAGGTAAAGCAAGCTTCTTTGCCTACTTCTGCCATTACAATACCCTCACCTTCAACTGTGCACTGAAAGAAATTAACAGGTATCTGGAAAAACTTACTTTTCATCTTGAAGGTGTCTGTACAATGCAACTCCACCCCCAAATCTGCTTCCTGCACTGGCTTTATGCTCTGGTTTGGTTTAAACTCTCCAGTCTTCTGAATAATCTTTTTCTTGATTCCATTTTGCAACTCCAGGACTTCATTGTCAGATGAATGGCTCAAACACTTCTCTGTGTAGTCTACTACACTTTGGATCTCTGCATTAACCAGAGACAAAGCATTTTCTTGTGTTATAAGTTTTTCTACTTTTTCCTGCACTCTCCCTTGGGCTTCTTTAAGTAACTCTTTCCTCTGGTGGTCTATCATCTCTATTTGCTCATCAAAGAAATGGTTAATTGTAGTTGCAACGCCAATGCCCTGGTCTTTTACATCTTCCTTTGTGAACTTAACATCTTTTATCGCTAGTACCAATTGTTCACCTGTCTTCTTCAGAGGTTCGAGCTCTTTTATCAGATCTTCTATAACCACTGGAGCTGCTATTTTACAGAACTGGAATCTGTGGTCCTTATGATCTACTACTGTACAGTCTCTACAGATGATAATGTTGCAGTCGTAGCAAAATATTTTCATATCTTCATTGTGATCTGGACACTTCTGTAAAGAAGGCTCTAGCTTAGTGGCGGGGGCCTTAGCTTTGCCTTCTTTAAGATCTTGAAGGGAAACAACTTCATGATTGGCATAATGTGACTTCTGTCCCAGATGGGAGTCAGCACACGTTTGGCAGATGAACATGGCACACTGACGACAGAATGATTCGGCTCTATCTCCAGAGCAGGCCTCACACTTCACCTCCACCTTACCATGTGAATGCTGGAGAGTTGTGAATGTTGATTTGAAACGATTGACAAAGAAAGCAGACTTCAATCCCTCCACACCTTCTTTAGGGAGAGTAACTTCTGAGCGACATTCAGGACAGTAAAATGGCTTATCAAGGCCCGTCCTGAGGGCCAGTTTCAGGACACACTGCTTGCAGTAGTAGTGGAGACAAGGGAGGATCTTAGGATCAGTGTAGTACTCCTGGCAGATACCACAGGTAACTTCTCCCTCCAATTGCTTTAAGGTAAGATTATCTAATACAAACTCTCCTGCCATTTTTTATTTTATTTAAAATTCCCAAGTTTCACTTGCAATAGCAAAAGTCAATAACCAATGTGAGTATGCTTTGGGTGTGGCACTCAACTCTTTCCCTGTCCACAATACAGGTGAGTTGGTACGACCAAATTTGTATCTGTTACTCATAGCGTCACATGGTCTTAGGGGATAGTACCATACCAATGCTCATCGGCATGGTGATATTCATATTAACTATACCTTCAGCATAGTGTTCATGATTTCTATTACTGGAGAGATTATAATGAAATAAAATGACATAATATGTACCAGTATTTTACACTGACATAAATAAATGTCCTAAAAACATGAAAAATCAATCCATTTCCCTATGCTGGCTATGCAAATAGATGTGCCCATTTATACATACTCCATACAAATGTTGGGGCACCTCTTCTATTACACACTAAACAATACAGGTGAGGTTTGTTACTGTTTATTATCATTTGCGTTTTAAGCACTCAATTTCAGTTGTTCTTTTAGGCCTCACATAATAATTATTAGTATGTCATGTGACTGGAACTTGAAGGGTGAAGTACAGCACTTTTTCCATATACAATTAATAAAAAAAAAACACCCCCCTAATCTCCCCCCCCAACACACACACACACAAAACAACAACAACAACAACAACAACAACAACAACAACAACAACAACATAGACTGAATAGACTGGTGGGTAAGGAATTGCACACCTTCAGCAAGATGATCAGTCTCCACCCTCATGTTTTAAGCCATGTTCACAAAATACTGAGCAAGGGAGTAGAACAACCATGATGTAAATAATATAATGTAAGATTTATTAACTATGCTTTTAGAAGTGATCATAGTTCTGCTATATTATGGGTCACATGCACTGACTCATTCTCATTTGTACACCTAAAATGCATATATTCTTCTTGAATTATTCTACTGTACTTATTATTATATCATAAAGAGCTAGACTCATATTCCAAATATATATTGATTATAAATGAACTTTTACATAGTACATAATATCAAAAGCTAAGACGTTTCTTTCAGGTAGGATCTTCATCAGTGAAAACAACTGAAAAACTGAAAAACTCAACAAATGATGCACTTAGCTGGAGGATATGTAAGAGAGGATGGTGATAAAAATGCAAATGGCTAGAGGAATAAACAGGTGGGTAGTATGAAAAAGAATGTAAATAGATAGTAGGAAGCACAGAGAGAAGGATAGTGAAAAAACTAAAGACAAGCAAAGCAAGCTATGTAAATAAATACTGAAGTGAAAAATTAATTAATTTAATTTGTTTATTTAAATAAACAAATAAAAATAAATAAAATAAATAAATAAATGAATAAATAGATAGATAGTCATTGTATTAACAATTAAAGGTTTAATGGAATAGCTTAAGTTGTTACATTAAAAAATGAACTGCTTTGACTGTGATCTCTTTTAGCTATATTTAGCTACAGTATTCTATTTTAAAGGGATGATAGCTATTGTGCAGGAGTGTGAGCAAAATTAAAGCATTTAGTTTTCTCTATTGACTTACTGCCTTCTACAAAGTCTGTACAATGTCAAGTTTAGTTTGATTTAACTTACAACAGTCTGTAGTGGTATGGGTGCAGGTCAACGATGTCCTATGAGATAGGCTAATGAATATTGCACAATTGTCCTATTGACACCAGATTTGGAGCCAATGAATCAAGGTGGAGAGGTCAGGTACTAGCTGTCACATCCAATTATATTCAATCTACATGTTTTACTTGCATTTCCTATCAGAACAGAATTGAATCCCTTCTCACCTCCTTAGGCAGAGTAAATACTGAGCATCATTCAGGACAATGAAATAACTTGTCAAGGCCTATACTGAGGGCTAGTTACATGGTTCTTGCTATACATTATACATACATGTGTGCACACACACATACAAGCCTCTTGCAACATGCACACATATTGCTACACACACATGCATACACACATTCATCATCTATTTCTTTTCAGCACACATTTGTGCTGCTTTCTTCTCCAGCTGCATGCACCTACTGAAGTAGAGCAATCAATCTGAACAGTGTCCCAATCACAAGGAGAAAATGAATGTCTTTTGCTCTGATTGCAACCGCATTATCTGCCAAGATTGTTTTGAAAGTGGATCACAAAGACCATAAATTCCATTTTAGCAAAATAGCAGCTGATGAGGCTCTAAAGGAATTGGAGAAGGAATTAGATTCTCTTAAATGAGTGAGTGACGAGCTGTTACAAGCAGCTAAGGAAATTAAAGCTACCACAGAGAGGGTGGAGTCCCAGGGTGTGGGTGTGGCTCCTACCATTAACACTTCTTTCGATGAAAAACTACTTACAAAAGTGGAGCAGCACAGGCTGTGTTTATTGCTAGCATAAAAAAATAGTAGGGGAGAAGGTTGGAAAACTTAGAATACAGGAGGAAAATTTGACTCTAGCCAGTGCTTAAAACAAGTACAATGGAGCAGGTAGTGCAAAAAAAAAAGAACGATGCCACAAGCAAAGCAAAGACATCAAACCAGTACAGGAAGCAGATTTAGGAGTGGAAGTGTGTACAAATGACATGAAGAGCATTTTACAGACTAAGAGCAAACTTATCCAAATTCCTTTATCAGCATGTACAGTGGAGGGTGAAGGTCCCAACAATGTTGAAATAGGTGAAGTGGGTCAGGTTATCGTGACAACTAGAAAAGATGGCAGAGTATCTGGTGAATTAAAGTCTTTATGTGATAATTCTGTTAACAATTGCACAACTCATTTATTCGGCCCAGGCAAGCATCTCATCCAATACACTCCTACTGTTCACGGTCGTCATGAACTAACTGTGTTCGTGGATGGTTGTCATATAGTGGGAAGTCCCTTCCCTGTCTCATCCCTCTCAGCTAGGAAAACCGATAATTGTATGGAATGAAGCCTTCTGGAATAGCGAGTACATCAAGGGGAGAGTTGATAGCTTCTAAACAAGAGGAGATGTAATAACATGGAGTTGATAATCGCATTATGAGAAAGTCTCTGCAGTTATAGAACTATTATGTGGCTGGACTTGCTATAGATGACGAAGATTTTTTTCTATATCGCATTATCTAACTCTCCATCATTATTATAAACTCACTAGAAATGGAAAAATTGCTGCTCATGTTCAAGCCCGTGAGTGCAAAGGTCATCTGGGTGTCACAGTTTTGATGACAAAGTAATGGCATGTCCATACCACCCTACTGAGGGTATTGTTGTGTACTCTAGTGAACTTTGTTATATGTCGAAAATTGAGCACGCCAAGATTATGGGTCAACTTCACGGAATCACAGTACACTCTGAGACCTATTTATACGTCAGTGACTACGACAATAACTGTATCCATTTACTTGGTAGCTATGGTGACTATCTGGATACATTTGGAAACAAAGGTGCTGAGCCACTGACCCAACCACTTGGATTGTGTGCATTTGGACAGTATGTGTACGTATGTAATAAAGGTTACCACACTCGTAATCACAGCATTTATGTGTTCACAATTGAGGGAAAGTTTGCTACCAAATTTGGTGAAAAAGGAGAGTTGAACGGCCAATTTAATTTGCCTTATTCCACTTGTGTTGACCGATATGGATTCTTCTATGTATCTGACTACTGTAACAATAGAGTTCAAAACTTTTATTTTTATTAATTTAATGTTGAATAGAAAATGAATTTGAATTAAGTGGACAGTAGCTATAATACTATTGCAAGGTAAAAATGTAATAACTTGAATACTGGGCATGGGCAATCTAGCAGAGTAAAAACTGGGTACAAATGATGTCCTATGAAGATAAGTCTAATGAATATTACACAACAACGTGTCCTATTGAAACCTAATTTTAAAGCTTAATTACAGTGAGGAAGTCTACTACCAACTGCCACATCCAATATTATTCTATTCTACATATTGTGCTTGTATTTTCTTTCTGAACTACTACAAAAAATGGCTAATGCTTCAGAATTAAATAAACTCAGCTTTGACTAACTGGAGGAAGAAGTCACTTGTGGTGGTATCTGCCAGGAGTACTACACCGATCTTATGATCCTTCCTTGTGTCCACTACTACTACAAGCAGTGTGTCCTGAAACTGGCCCTCAGGACAGACATTGGCAAGCCATTCCTGAATGTCGCTCAGAAGTTATTTTTCCTAAAGAAGTGGAGGGATTCAAATCTGCAATCATTGCAAGTCAACATTCACAACTCTCCAGCATGCACATGGTAAGGTGGAGGTGAAGTGTGAGGCCTGCTGTGGAGATAGAGCCGAATCATTCTGTTGTCAGTGTGCCATGTTCATCTGCCAAACATGTGCTGACTCCCATCTGAAAAAGAAGTCACATTATGCCAATCATGAAGTTGTTTCCCTTCAAGATCTTAAGGAAGGCACAGTAAAATATATGCAGCACTGTTAGAATATAAGACAGTTTAACAATAAGAGTGAGACTGTCGAACTAGTGCAGGAAGCAGGTTTAGGTGTGCAAGTATGTCATCTACAAGAAATTGCGGATATATTTAACAGAGAAGTCAGTCATTCAGATTCCTGTCAATACATCTAAGTGATCAGTGGAAGATGAAGGACTTAGAATGGCAGAAGTAGGTAAAGTAGCTCAGCTTGCCTTGAAAACAATTCCACCAGGCAAGACATTGAAAGGTTCTGTTAGTATATCCAGTGAGCTGAAGTGTCTTCACAATAATTCAGTAGTCCAGCATGTTGTGGACCAGTCAGGACTAAGCAAGTAGCTATCTCATTCAATACACTCCTACTGTTCGCGGCTGTCATGAACTTACTGTGTCCATGGATGGGCGTCATATAGGGGGAAGTCCTTTCCCTGTCTTTGTTAATATCCATCCTTCTCAGCTTGAAAGCCCATCATGGTGTACAACAATTGAGAACAACCTATCAAGCCATTAATTTAAGGAATGAGTTGATAGTAGGTAAGTTCAAAAACGAACCACTGGTATACATCACAAATAAACCTACAAATATTTTACAAATACACAAGGAACTAATTCAAGCAAAAAATTTCTAGTACTTCACAACCATCACATAGTTGGTCTTGAAGTAGATGACAAAGATTATTTGTATCTCACACTACTCAATTCTACTTCATTTATAAACTTACAATAAATCATAGATTGTGGTCCATACGCAAGCAGACCAGTGCAAAAGACACTTGTGCCTGGCAATAGTGGGAGATGACATGGTGTACCCACAACCTACTAAAGGAGTAAAAATGATATATGATAAAGAATTAATCAAAGTATGTCAGAAAAATCAAAGGAACAAATTTGGGACAGCTTCTTGACATTTCTTCAGATTCTCTCAGCAATTTCTATGCCAGTGACTATGACAAAGCCCATATACAAGCATTCAGTAGCCATGGTGAATTTCTGTATACATGTGGAAGCGGTGTAAACAAGATGGAGACACCGACTCACCCACTTGGATGAGTGTCTCAGAGGGCAATACATGTATATGTATGTCTGTAACAATGGTCAAGCCACTAGCAACCACAGTGTGGGACCGCACCCACATGAGATACTTGTTCTCTATGTTGAACAGAGAGCTCACAAACATTACATATAACAATCACCTCCTTAGCTACACACACACACACACAACATTTTTCTAGAACTTTCTTTTTGACCACCATGTGGCCTTCATGTGTGGACTGTTCTTATTGGTTATTCTTTTTATGTTTCACCAGTGGGTGGCAGGACATATATAAATCCCAACATTCCCAGTGAACCTGGTCTTTTTCCTGAAGTAACAGATAACCTCCATCATCTCTGTAGCTACTTACACTTTCATTAATCTAAACTTCAACTATTAAGGAGGGATAACTCAAGTGCCGTGCTTATGGGACATTCCTGGACAGATTTAAGCAGGAATTGACCTGGTCTGAGGGCAAGAGTACTACCCATTACTGGCCCTCACCCATCCCACACAGCATTTATGTGTTCGTTGAGGGCTTGTTTGTTACCAACTTTGGTGAGAAAGGAGCTAAGATGGGTCAATTTAATGTACCACGACCTAGATGGATTCATTTATGTAATGTACCAAAAGAATAACAGAATTCAAAGATTGTAGAGTATCAACACACATTTTTGTTTGTTAATTTTCAGTGATCAAAGCCACATTTAAATGAATGCCTATATTGCACACACTACACTGAGTGGCTCATTTCAATTCACTCAGTCAATAAAATGGAAATATAATTAATAAGGAAGGACTGCTTATACTACCAATAGCACCAAAAACCAGTAGCTATTTTAACCACAAACCACCAATCAGATTATATATTCGTGAGAATCCTTTTTTATTTATTGAAAATATCACTATTTTCATCATTGGCATACATTTATCATTAATTTGATCAGTTTTAAGTCAAGAATAAAATACAACTTTAATCATACAGATAGCCAGTTTGCTGAACAAGTACACATAACTACTAAATTTTTTGAATTCTTTGGTTATCATAATCTGTGATATAGATGAACTTATCTTGGTCCATACAGATGGAAACTGGAACGTTAAACTGCCCATCATTTCCTCCCTTTGAACCAAATTTGGTAACAAACTTCCCCTCTGTAGTGAACACGTAGATGTTGTGGTTACTCGTATTTTGACCATTGTTACAGACATACACATATTGCTCAGAGACACACAGTCCAAGTGGGCGAGTCAGTGTCTCCACTCCGTTCCCACAATTTCCAAATCTATTCAGAAAGTACCCCTGGTTGCTGAGCACACAGATACAGTGGTTGTCCCTGTCACTGACATATAAATTGCCACTGGAGTCAGAAGAAATATCACGAAGTTGTCCCATATACTTTTTCCTTATTCTCTTAACAAACCTCAGTTCTTTTGTATAAACTAGGACGGTGCCTAAAGTAGGTTGAGGGCAAACCATAACTTCTTGTCCCACTACTGCAACTCCAAAATGTCCACTACAGAATTTGGACTGTGTGCGAATGACAATTTTACCATCAAGAGTAAGTTTATACAAAGAAACAGAGCCGAACAATGTTAGGTACAGAAAACCTTCTTTATCCATTTCTAGTCCAACAACATGGTGGCCATCCAATTCCAAATGTTGCATCAGACGATCTTTGCTACCAATGCGGACAATTACACTTTTTGATTGTACACTCACTATCAATTCCTTCTTTGAATTAATGGTTATATCAGAGGGCTCTTCCAAATCATTCCAGATTTGAACAGGTCTTCCCAATTGAGAAGGATGGATGGAGACAAAGACAGCAAATGGACTTCCTGATATATGATGACCATTCACATCGACAGTCAGTTCATGGCGACCGCGAACAGTAGGAGTATATTGGATGAGATACTTGCCCGGTCCTGACTGATCCACAACACACTGGACTACCAAGTCATCGTGAAGACTCTTCAGCTCACTGGATATTCTAAAAGGGCCTCTTAAAGTCCTACTATTCGGAATAGTTGTCAAGGTGAGTTGAGCTAGTCTACCCACTGCTGCCGTTACAAGTCCTTCACCCTCCACTGTCCACTTTGATGTGTCGATAGGAATCCGAACGACTCGACATCTCTCAAGGATCTCCTTCACATCTTGTGCACGGCAAACTTGGACATCCAAATCAGCTTCCAATACAAACTTGACACTCTGACTCTGACGGCTGAAAAGTTTTCTTTTCTGCATAATCTGATCTTTTATGTCCTTGTGCATGCTCATGACTTCACTGTCAGAGCAATGGTTCACATATCTCTCTGCATAGTCTATCACACTCTTTATTTCTGCATCAGCTAGAGACAAGGCTTTCTCCTGTACACTTAACTTGTCTATTTTATCTTGCGTTATCCTCCTTGCTTCCTCCAGTAACTCTTCTCTACGCTGCTCCACAATCTGGATCATTTTGTCAAAGGAAGTGTTGATGATCTGAGCCACACTCACACCTTCGGTCTCCGCACCAGCAATGATGGTCTTCATCTCTTTTAATGATTGAGAAAATTTGCCTCCTACTTGCTTCAGAGGCTCCAGTTCCTTCTTCAGTTCCTCTATCTTTGCAGTAGCCGTTACTTTACAGAATTGGTAAATGTGGTCTTTGTGATCGATAACTGTACAGTCTCGACATATAACTTTACTGCAGTCGAAACAAAAAATTTTCATATCTTCATTGTGATCTGGACACTTCTGTGGAGAAGGCTCCATCAGAGTGGCGGTAGCTTCAGATACCCCTTTCTTAAGGTCTTGAAGACCTACGACTTGATGATTAACAAAAACTGATTTCATCCTTGAATGGGAGCTGGCACAGATTTGGCATATGAACATGGCACATTGATGACAGAATGAATTGGCTTTATCACCAGAACAGGCCTCACACTTCACCTCCACCTTGCCATGTGCACGCCGAAGAGTAGAGACTGTTGACTTGAAACGATTGACAAAGAAAGCAGACTTGAATCCCTCCACACCTTCTTCAGGGAGAGTGCATTTACATCGACATTCAGGACAGTGGAATGGTTTGCCAGTGTTTGTCCTGGGGACTAACCTCAGGACACACTGTTTGCAGTAGTAGTGGAGACAAGGAAGTATCTTTGGATCAGTGTAGTACTCCTGGCAGATACCACAGGTGACTTCTTTCTCTAACTGATCTAAGCTTATCTTGTCCAGTTGTACACTGCCATCTGCCATCCCGACGATGACCACGTGGTATTAACGTCCCTTTACCAAACAATTTATTAATTCACTTCAGTAGTACGAAACAAATGCAATAAGAAATGTTATGCTGGACTTAAATTTAGCTAACCAATAGACTTCACAGGTACTCCCAGGTCAAGTCAGCAGTGAATCATTCATTTTCAAATGACAAGTCAGATGACAAAGGTTTGAAAAAAGTAGCTAGCTATTTTATGAATAAAATAATGTTGTAAAAAGAATTTAAAAATAATATTTGGTGCCTAAAAAATCAAATTGTCTGCTGTTATAGTTCATCCCGATTGCCTGCATCCAAACTGACATCCTGTAACAGTGAAAAGGCTTCTTTCTTTCTTTGTAGAACCTTCTCTCCCAGTGACACGGACAGTCTAATAAACTCATTCACATCAAAGGAATAGTTGGTGAACTTGGCATGATGCGTTCCCATGGTAGGGTGCTTGCCCTACAAGTACAAGTTAGGTAAAAATTGACCACATAATAATAATAATAATACTAAAATATACATACGAGAGATGCACTTAATAATTTTCATCATACTCATATAAATATGAATACAAGTGTGAAAGTTTTCATCTAGATACTTTTACTTTTGTCTGAATATATTTAGCTATCTTTATATTATATTGTAACATGTATTTGTATGAGTCTTCTGTAGGAGTCTCTGCAGTTACTATAACAGGTCTCAAACAAAGCAGCATGATCATTGTATTGAATACATGTACTATATGCTCTTACAATATGAGACTGAAAAATCTTAGGGATTGTCATACTCTATTGAATTTTAGAACTGATGAGCACTCGTATACTGAACTTGATCAATTGGTGAGTAAAGTAGGGGACAGCAAGGGAGTTATACCACCAAGGGCTAAAGGCCCGAGGTTAGTGTTAATTTCTTACTAACTGATTAATAACATGATATTATGAGGCTAATAAAACTAACCTCAGCTTCAGGCCACACCTTGCTGTCTTTTCCCCAGGTAACATAAGGGATGCCCCTATACCATTACATTAATTATATGCCATTAAAACACATGTATTTAATACATTATAACATTATTCTTGTAATACCAGCGAATATCACGAATCTGTTGGTTTAGTATTTACAAGTGCCACAGGCACAATAGGCCAATCAGACAAGTGATAGACAGTATAAAAATTATATAAATTTATTAAGTACAGCAAATCAATAACACAATGAACAATGCTATCACCTGTGGAGACAAAATAACTCAACATAAGAACCCAGCATAATAACCATGAGCACATAGGAAATGCATAAAGTACACATAGGTAATATTTTCCCTATGACCGGGCCAATAGTTCAGTCCACAATAAAAAAGTAATGAACTATAGTAATACCTTAGTCTGGCCAAGTCATGGTAGCACCTGGGATCTTCAGTGTTATATCTGAAATTACATGGCATACATAATTTCAAAGTTAATTTTAAGTGTGAACACACAAACATCCCTATTATTATTATTATTATTATTATTATTATTATTACTATATTACTACTATTATTATTATTATTATTCAGCGAAGCGAGCGGAGCTGACTCTCTAATGAGTTCGCGATATATATATATATATTTAGGTCTAGAAATTGTTTTTGTTCTTGCGTGGGCGTACGTGTGTATTCTTTCTCCTACGCGCTTGCGCGGGCCGGGTAACCTTCTTAGCAACATTTTGTTTTGTTTACCCGCCGTACGAAGTAGCGATGCCCAGTAGACAAAACGTTAGAAACGCTCGGTCAAGAGCTTTGAGGGTGTTAGAAACTCCTGAAGAAAAATTAGTAAGGAGAGCGATAAGAAATGAAAAAGACAGGGCAAGGAGGAGGAGAGCTAAAACTAAACAGAAACAGGTAGCAAAGTAAAGAATCTGACAGTATTTTGTAGCCACACTAAGCATGCATGGAATAGCTGCAATTACAGGGAACATGCATCGCTCACTTCGCTATTTTGTGCTATTAGAGCACATCACTAGTTATTATTATTATTATTATTATTATTATTATTATTATTATTATTATTACAAGACTTCAAGTTGTGTAATTTTCTCCTTACATTTCAAAGATTCCGCCCCAGTCTGGGAGAAATAGAAGGTGAGTCAGTCCTGACCCGTGCATGCCCATGAAGATGTCAGAGTTGTGACTGGACTATAAGAACATAGGTGGAACCTGTTACAGTTACTATTTCATTTTTGGCACTATACTCTACTGATGTAGTGTAGCAAATAGAAATAAAATAGTTATGTACGATTTTGCAAGATTCACGTTTAATAATTCATTTTCTGAATGACCTTTATTGTTCTCTACAAATGACGGTATGAGCACTTCGTGGTAAAAACAATACATAAATGAAAGCAGTTGATAAACCGTGAAGATCTCTGGTTTCAAGTAAAAGGGGCTTAAACCATTATTACAGAGCAAAAGGGCAGATAGGATAAATGTTGGATAGACGAGGCATAGGTAAAAATAGAGGATGGATTCCGGACTATTATCTACAAGGAACCTGCAGATGAGCAGATGTTCATGCACTAGTGCAACATGCAAGAATAGCTCTCACAGTCATCTATCAAACTAAACGCCATTATTTTGCTCTCAAACACCAGAATTGTAACCTCATCACCTTGTCAAAGGCCAACATAAGGTTAAGCTGTAAGTATGTTAATTTATTCAATATAATATTCTGCTATAATACATACTCTTTCATAGCTCAAATCGTCAGCAACAGAATTATATTTTAGATACAATATATGATTTCTTACATTTATTTGGTCCAGGAATGGGTAGACTTTAGCCTTGTAGTCCACTACTCGAACATCAAAAATATTTATTGTCTTCATAGCTCTTATTAACTGTAAATAAATAATTAAAATAAATAATAAATAAATAAACAAACAAATAAATAGATAAATAAACAAATAAGAGAAATAGTGTCAACTTGTAACTTTGCACAATCCATTAGGAACTAAAAAATTAGAACTAAAGAACAAAACAAACAAACAAAAATCAGTAACAACAATAACAGGCTTTATCTCCTTACCCATTCCTACACCCCCTCCTCCAGTCCCTATGCACTATTTCACTAACAAATCATAAACTGAATATGTTGAATCCTTTACTGAGCAATTATTGGTAAAAATAATTTAAATTGATAATTACCCACAGAGCATGCCAAATTGTACATAACCTCTTAATCTGATTGATATATTCATCATCAAATACCGATACCTGGGTCCACCCACACCCACCTCATCCTCATTCACGATCCTCCGGTGTTTGGTACTACGTGACAGCACCGTCACTCGAACCTTGTCCGGCTGCGACGGTAGTTGGACCACGCCCAGTCTGGTCAACAGATGTTTGCTGAAGGCCTGCATGAGACCCGACCCCTGGCAGCCAGGTACAAGGTACGTGTTGTAGTAGAGACCACCCCTCATGCGAGCCAATAGAGGAAACATGGCATCTCTGAAGCACATCTACACACACACACACACACACGAACAAACACACACACAAACACACACATACACGAACAAACACACACACAAACACACACATACACGAACAAACACACATGAACACACACACATAAACAAACAAACACACGAACACACACATAAACAAACACACACACATGAACAAACACACATGAACACACATGAACACACACATGAACACACACACACACACATGAATACACACACACACCAACAAACACACATGAATACACACACACATGGACACAAGACTTGGGAGGGAGAAACCACCTTCCTATCAAAAATTTCTCTCTAATATAAAGCAATTCACTGACATTAAATAATGAGCTCCTTTGTCACAAAATTTTGTTGGCCGCACCTACAAACACTAGTAGAGGTCCTCAATTGTCTAAGTTTGGCTCATTTAACATACTGCTTCTAAAAAGTTTGTTTTTCCTTACCGCCATCCCACGACAACCTTCTTGATTACTGGATTTTCTGACACTTCGCGATTATTCAAATCGTTGTCACAAGTAATCCACAACAAGTATTCTCCTCTTCATCAATGAAAACATCGTATAAATGCTAGTTTTTAAAGTCCCAAAACGTTTCTGCGACTGATTGCTATGGCAACAAAACCCCTTTACCAGACATAATTTCAAAACTTCGTCCTTTTGGGGGCTGATAAAGTGCCGATCGTTGGTTGTCAAGAGCCACTGCATAGTCAGAATGGCTTAATATTAATGCTGAGGAAGCTACTACTATGTACTTGGGGGAAGCTGAGGTAAGTATGTAATTTCATACTTGTTAGCTAAAATTACAAAATAACTCTGGCTATTTTTTTTTTGTAGAGCTGTGAGCTTGTTCAAGAGTTACTGGTAATTGAGGTAGTCAGAATGGTTTTAAGTTTGATACTACAGAAGTTACCATTACTCAGGTAAGAGAGTAATTCTGTATTTGCTTGCTAAAATTAATGGTCAACTGTTATTATACTGTTTTGTTTGAAGTAAGCTAAAATATAAATAGTGTAGTAACAATACTGTAGTTTTAACTAGGCAGGCTCGCTCGATATTTGTGCTCAAGTACATCACTAGTTGGCGAGCGAGCGAAACAATATTAGGGGTGGACAATGCAAAATCGGGTGGATTGTACGTATGCCCCTTAAACGCGCGTG
>WLWD01002652.1_pt1 | contig 44533 bp, 18 predicted proteins | sample 6712731 | NCBI WGS metagenome assembly WLWD01 (sample SAMN12718690, study PRJNA576275) | sponge metagenome | isolation source: marine sponge | host: Mycale hentscheli | place: New Zealand: South Island, Marlborough, Capsize Point | collected 2014-11-01 | reverse complement strand
TGAAAATAAGCTATAGATTAAGTTGGACTTGAATTCTGTTAGAGCTCACCACATTGCCAATGAAAGAAAATAGAAAATCAATCCTAGATTGTGGAAATAGTTGCATATAATGTAAAGATTAACTTCTTACATTTGTTGTTCAATATTATAAGTTATTTTTGGTGTACTAGCTTGCCAACAGCTTCTGACAATTGGTGAACTACATAGTTTACCATATTATATCTTTAACTATTGGCCATTTTATTTCTACTTTCAGAATGTGTCGATGCAAAAATCTCTACAGACTCTAGAGGCCAGCTCCAAGCAGCAGTTGGAACTGTCTAATCGCATCATCAGAGAACTCAGGGAGCGTCTGGACAGACTATCTCTAGAGGGACAGCAGAAAGACCAACAAGTACAAGATCTCCGCAAAGAAGTGGATCGATATGCCAGAGAGAAACAGACTAAGGTTAGATATTCAAGTAAAGAGAGATTAGCATAGTGTAGTGTTAAAGAGACTTGTCTGTTACTAAGTCTAATCTCATGCAGAAACTCTAGAGTTTATCAGTTGTGATGTTCTGCATCTTGTATGGCTTTACATTATATTTATTGAAGATTAATAGAAAGACTTTTAGGCTTGGGCACTATTGGTGGTTTTGTTATTACTGTGAGACTTCTTACACGAAAAAATAATTTCCTTGTATGCTGATAGTTTTATTTTTATTATTTGGTCCATCATATAAAATTAATTTATTTGACTCCAATTCCAAAATTATGCTTAAGACTTTACTGTCTCCTTCATCTATTTCTTTAGGAAGTGTTGTTGTCGAGTCTGGAGGCAGACCTGGCCACTTACAAGGCTCTAGCATCTCCCACAGCCAGTGAGAGCACTCGCATTCAGAACCTACAGCGCTCCATCTCCACCCATGAGGTTGCCATGGTGTCACTAAAGAAGGAGTTTCAGAGGCAGAGTGAAGAGCTGACTTCTCAGAGTGAGGCCAGAAGACTGAGGGACTCACTGGACAAGAAAGTAAGTGCTATAATTTGCAGACTATAAGTCAAACCATATTACTATCTGCACATGGTCATATTAGTATCTGTCTAGTCACGTGACTTTACTCTAATGCATGTTTGTTCACATGTTACAGGAGGAACATCTAACTCTGATGTCATCTGTGGACCATCAGCACAACAACAGCCAACGGTAAACATTGTTGCTTATTATATGAAATGATAGTTCACAGTTTCCTAGTATACTGAGGACACAACACAATAGCAGATTGTAAAGAAAAGAGAGAGTAATTAAAACAATAGCAACAATAACAATAATTAACTACAACAACAATAATTCATTCAGTGATACCTTAAAACTGCACACGATATTTTTTAAGAATTATTGTACTGAAAATTTTTTAAAAGTAAAAAATTATTTCTACTCATTTGAAAAACAGGTACCTTAAAACTTGCATTCAATGCACATCTATGAAGTCATGTTCCAGTAAATTCTTTATCTTACACAAAAATGTGTGGTTTGAAAGAAAAAATTACTACCCACAAAAAAATTGTTTTTAGGTCATCACTGTATAGTGTATTGGTGCATGGATCACCACATTAGATCATTACTGCTCACATTCTGTGCCCAGAGGAGGAACAGGGCGGGGCCCAGGCGGGACTAGGAATCAAAGTGGGCACCTCCCCTGATGAGATCAGAGGATGTGTTATCAGCAATATGGACGAACATCTATATGGTAATGGACTCCAGATTGGGGACAGGTAAGGCATCTCATTTGCAATATTTATGAGTCTATTAGGGGGAATCGTTTTTTTATTATTTAATTTATTACTATTAGAATTTGAGAGAATGTGCTTAAATATTTTTTATCATTGTTTTATCATGCAGCATGACAGAGGCTGCAGTCATTAAATAGAATTAATTTTTTGAATTGGAACATTTAAATCATTTTATTTGCAGGATAATTGAAGTGAACGGTCATGATACTACCACTATTTCTACACGAGACACCAGAGAACTACTCCAGAAACACTGTAATTCACAAGAAGGCCTCAGGGTGGTTGTAACACGTCCCTTTACAGACGAAGATGATCCTGATGGAGGAGCCAGTAGTACAGAGATGTACAAGAAATTGTCTTCATCACTCAACGTCCGCTTGGAGTCACAGAGCGCGGAAGTAGAACATTGGAGGCAGGAATGCAACAGGTAAAGTGTCTTCATATTTACTTGTTTATTGGATTGCCTTCTAACCCTATTTATTATTAATTACCATCAAGGTTAAAGTCGGACATCTTGAAATATTCCACCTTTCAAAAAGTAAGGCTAAGGCTAGACAAACAAATGTGTTTGAGAGACCAATTTTGAATTGCTTTATAATTGTTCAGGACAAAGAGACAGAGATCAAGTACCTCAAGTCCACAATACAAGACCTCAAATACCAGGTTACAGAATAATTTAGACCTTCTCGGCTGAAATAATTATAATAATAGCAAATCATTATTATTTATAATTACAATATTGGCGGTTAGAAAGAGAAAAATTTGCTATTAATTTTTAAGCAATTACTTTTTAAAATGAATATCTATTTCATGCAGTGTAATCATTTTTCTGTCAAGGATAAAGGACTTTTTACATTAATATTTTTAGCTCTAATAAAGAAACAATTTTTCCTTTTATTTGGTTCATAACTTGTAAATTATCTCCATTGTTTTTTTTTACCATTTAGCTGGAAGAATCAGAGAGATCCTATAAGACATTGAAGGAGACTTTTGATGAAGTAGAAGGAAGTGTGAGTGAGACTGGATATCAAGAGAGTCCATTGGACATCAGCATGGCAAGCCTGTATTATATTTAACTAGCAAGCCTGTATTATATTTACCTAGCAAGCCTGTATTATATTTACCTAGCAAGCCTGTATTATATTTAGCAAGCCTGTATTATATTTACCTAAGCAAGCCTGTATTATATTTACCCAGCAAGCCTGTATTATATTTACCTAGCAAGCCTGTATTATATTTACCTAGCAAGCCTGTATTATATTTACTCAGCAAGCCTGCAGCAAGCCTGTATTATATTTACCCAGCAAGCCTGTATTATATTTACAGCAAGCCTGTATTATATTTACCTAGCAAGCCTGTATTATATTAGCAAGCCTGTATTATATTTTAGCAAGCCTGTATTATATAGCAAGCCTGTATTATATTTACTCAGCAAGCCTGTATTATATTTACCTAGCAAGCCTGTATTATATTTACCTAGCAAGCCTGTATTATATTTACCCAGCAAGCCTGTATTATATTTACTCAGCAAGCCTGTATTATATTTACCTAGCAAGTCTGTATTATATTTACCTAGCAAGCCTGTATTATATTTACCTAGCAAGCCTGTATTATATTTACCTAGCAAGCCTGTATTATATTTACCTAGCAAGCCTGTATTATATTTACCCAGCAAGCCTGTATTATATTTACCTAGCAAGCCTGTATTATATTTACCTAACAAGCCTGTATCATATTTACCTAGCAAGCCTGTATCATATTTACCTAGCAAGCCTGTATTATATTTACCTAGCAAGCCTGTATTATATTTACCCAGCAAGCCTGTATTATATTTACCCAGCAAGCCTGTATTATATTTACCCAGCAAGCCTGTATTATATTTACCCAGCAAGCCTGTATTATATTTACCCAGCAAGCCTGTATTATATTTACCCAGCAAGCCTGTATTATATTTACCCAGCAAGCCTGTATTATATTTACCTAGCAAGCCTGTATTATATTTACCCAGCAAGCCTGTATTATATTTACCTAGCAAGCCTGTATTATATTTACCTAGCAAGCCTGTATTATATTTACCCAGCAAGCCTGTATTATATTTACCTAGCAAGCCTGTATTATATTTACCTAGCAAGCCTGTATTATATTTACCCAGCAAGCCTGTATTATATTTACCCAGCAAGCCTGTATTATATTTACCCAGCAAGCCTGTATTATATTTACCCAGCAAGCTTGTATTATATTTACCCAGCAATGTATTATATTTACCCATCAATGTATTATATTTACCCAGAAACCATGTATTATAATTACCCAGCAAGAATGTATTAGCTCTATTTGACATTCCAAATTAGATTGCGGAGCTAAAGAAGCTGAAAAAGGACAGAGATAAAGCAGTGAAGGCAGTAAGGCAGTATGCGGTCAACATGGAAGACTTGAAGGCAGTGCTTCCACGACACATGACCAAAGGAGAGCAATTGACAGCCATGAACAGAGCTCAGATGGTGAGCACCGTCCATGGGCTGGAAGAGGATCTGGCCCATCACAAGGCATACGTGGACCAGTTGCTCACTGTAGTCATCACCCACAATCCCAGCCTTTTAGCCATGGTCAGCAAGGCTCAGAAAATAAGGTAGGCCCTTCTCACAAAGTCTTGAACAGGCCAAATAGTTTTGATTTAATTTGTCATTATTGCAGGGACAAAGCAGAAGATGATGATAGCTGGTGCTGATTTCAGCAGAATACAAACAATGGCATGGCTTCATAACAATGTATTTATTAAACTGTGTAGAACAGCTTGTTTCATTACAATATTCATTAATAAATATAGTACACAGCATAATATAATAATTACAGTAATTATTTTATTTTAACTATAATAATACATTTGTAGTGAATTATTCATTAATAGTACACAGCATAATAATTATAATTAATTACTTTAATTATTCAATACTACATTTGTAGTATTAAATTGGAATGAGTTTTGGTTGTGGTAGTGTATTCTCATAGTAGCTAACTTATATATTAGCCATATTTGTCTAATCTATCATCACACACACAAACACACACCAATCTTATCTTTATGAGCCAGTAATTGTGGATATTGACAGCAAATCCTTTCAGAAATAGAGATATCAGCAATTACTAGTTACCCAATGAATTGCTGTCACAGAAACAGAGACTCCTTTTTATTATTTTGCTTCACTTCGTGAATAGCTCCACCCACAGGTTACCGCCTCTTTATTGTCTTCTCCAATTGTTTTTCCCTAGCGATTGGTGAAGAGTCAGACTACGCGAGGCGACTTAAAAACAGGGACCGTCAGATCTAGCAGAGAATTATTCCGATTTATAGCCCCGCTGAGAGTTGAAATGGAAAGCTCAGACTACATGGTCGAGTTAGAGGTTTTGGCTTGTCATGAAGATGAGATAATAAGCATTTTGAAAAGGCACGACGCGGTATCGGTGTGCGAGAAATTGTCTGAAAATATTGTCATCTCTAAAGAAACCCAGGTCAAATTCCGAGCCTTGGATCATGGACGTTTACATACAGAGCTTCTGGTCAGGTATTTACTGTATCAAGTCTATGAGTCTGTGAGGGAAGACAAGTTAGTGTATTACTCAGTTTTAGATGTTCTGGGTGAATTGGGTGGGGAGAGCATAAAAAATAAGATCAGGAGGGAACTGCACCAGTATCAACTTAAAGAGTTTGTTAACATGATAGTCCAGTCTAGTCCCAGTGATACAGATACGGGAGTTAGCAGAAAGAGAGCTAGAGCTGATCTTTTGGAAGACTATTGTTTGTGTGAATATGATACCTCTGTACTCACTGATGTACTAGCCAAGGTCGCCTTTAAGTGGGAGGAGTTAGCTATCTCTTTGAGGTTAGATCGAAACCAAATAGAAGAATGTCGAACAAAACGTTCTTTTGAGATAAAATTATACGAAGTTATTTCAAAATTTATTCAAAATGGTGGCGAATTTTGTACCTTGAGTACTGTGGTGGAAGCATTAAAAAGTGATTTAGTGGCATTATATGGGGAAGGATCTAGTTTTATAGATAATTTTATGGCCAAAATTACAAGCTCTTGTTTTAAGAGGCAGACTTGTCCTAGTCACGAGTTTCAAGGTTACAATTCTGGTAATGTCGTGGTAGACAATGGTAAAGCTGCACTTCTAGGGTTTCAGGTCACCGGTACAACCCAGGGGAGTTATCAGTGGTTTCTGAATGGTAAGCCACTATCAGACAGTGAAGTGTATACAGGTACTAGCAGGCCATTTTTATTTATTAGCCAAGTAAACTGGAAAACAGCCGGCGAATATGAGTGCCAAGAGACGTCCACAAATAAATACAGTAAAATGACATTAGCAACCTATGTCTCAGCTATTACTCAGAAGTTCTTTAGCATTTATCGTAATTGGCCCGACATTCCGAAGGACACTTGGCCTCCAGTAAGGAACACTGAATATGTTAATCTAGCACTAATTTCAAAAGACCAGAAAACCAATAACGATTTTATTTATACACTGCAGGACAACATGGACGACATAGATGCTCAAAAGTCAAGTATAAATTATGAAGAAGTTTTTGGACGATATGAAAGTGGAGCTCTAGTCGTAGTGGAGGGACGTCCTGGGAGCGGGAAGACAACTTTGATGCACAAAGTCACCAAAGATTGGGCCAAGAGAGGTAATGTTTTAGTTAACGCTGAAGTAGTTGTCCTAGTTTCTCTCCGTCTGTTAAATGCAATCAGGACAGAAAATTTAACTTTGCAGAGCATTTTTAAGAATTATGTCGAAAATGATGAGGAGAGATCTGCTTTTGTAGATTCTATCAAAAAAAAGAATGGCAAAGGTTTGTGTATAATTATCGATGGTCTTGACGAGTATGAAGAGGACAGTCTTGACAATAACATTATTTTTGATTTGATATACAAAAGAATATTGCCTCTATCCATGATAATTGTCGCTTCGCGCCCAGTGGGCACAGCCACTATCAGACTGAAAGCTCCTGTTACTCAGCGCATTGAAGTTCTTGGATTTACCAAGGAACAAATAGAAGGTTACATAAGTTGTTATTTCAGGGAAAGCAGGGATGCCAATGTTAAACTTTGGAAATATCTGAATTTGCATGCTAATGTTCTACGCATGTGTTACTTGCCTGTACATGCAGCTATGGTGTGTTTTATGTATGAGAAAAAGGGAGAGGAAATACCTCATACTGAAACTAAAATATACGAGGCATTTACAATTTTAACCCTTCTGCGAAAGCCACCTAGTTCGGTTCGAATCAGTTCTCTGAATGACTTAGAAGGTAGCATGAAAGAGTATTTCAAAAATATTTGTAAATTAGCTCTAGATATGACTTTTCGCAAACAACAAGTTGTTAATGAGTCTCAGACCAAATTTCCGCTCTCACCTCCTAATTCTGATAAAGGTTCTCTAGGATTAGTCACTATTGACAGTACTGCAAGTCTGTTTAGAATGGAGGATTTGTACACTTTCTTTCATCTCACATTTCAAGAATTTCTAGCAGCATTTTATTTGACAACAATAAGGGAAGAACATTTAGTAATTGAAGAAGCAAAAAAATCTCATGGGAACCTACAGATGGTGTGGAAATTTTATTGCGGTATAGTCCAATTTAGAGACGACTCTGAAGTACTAAATAATATTATGTCAGACCCAAACACAGACGTTCTATATAAAGCTCAGTGTGCATTCGAGTCGCAGCAGCAATGTCCCTGTGACATGCTATTAGAGAAGACTGATACTAATGTCCTCTCATTTAAGGATCGTAACTTTCTACCCACTGATTATCTTGCCATTAGCTATGTTATCACTTCTACACGACACAAGGTAACCTCTTTATTGTTCACCGAGTGTACAATTGACGAAGAAGGTGTGGCCTTCTTTATAGGGAAGTTACGGGAAGAGCATCTCAGTAACATAACACATTTGGGATATCAAAAGAAGAAGTGCACTATACCCGAGTTTAAAAGTCTGCATTTACTACTAGATCAACTTCAATCAATAGAAGTTTTAGATTTGGATAAGACTCCAATAGGTATTGAGGGTATTAAATGTCTCACTAATCGGGGGATCAAACTTCCTAATTTAAATACAATAAAAATTGCTGTCCCCTTAAAAAGTGGCGCTGAAAAAAATATTCTGGAGTATTTAAGTTTCAATAGCCCCAAACTAAACATCGTTCACTATAATGTTACTAAGAAGTCTTATGTGTTGGATGAACTCACATTACTTAAAGCATTCAATGGTGCTGTGTTATGCAGTTCTAATCTTCAAAGTATAACTTATTACAATGGAATTTTTCTTACACTGTATCAGAATGGCACTCATTTAATCCAAAGATGTTTGTTAAAACTTGTGTTAATAAACTGCGACATCACAGATGAGGATGTATCAGAACTTGTTAATTTGCTGGCTATATGTATAAACCTAACCACACTTCAATTGGACTTTAATAAAATTACTGATAAGGGAGCAAAAACTCTGTCAGATTCTTTGATAAAATTACGTGAACTGACTACTTTGTCTGCTCACTGTAATGAGATAGGTGATACTGGAGCATCATGCTTACTAAGTTCAGTGTCAGAACTGAAGAAGATTCAGTGTTTAGATTTACAATGCAATCCTATCAGTGAAGCCGGTATTTATTTATTGAGTAATATGCTTAAAGATAAAGTTCATGCAGTTCAGTTGTACGTAACTAGTCAATCTGCATTGAAATCAGATTTACAACTAGTCCAGAAATCAGTAGATTGGATATGTGTCAACCCTAAAGATAATGAAACAATTGGCAAGGCATTATATTGCTGTAAGAATTGTCCAGAAATTAACATCAACGGCAGTAGAAACAATTTAGTATGTTTCACTAATGTAAATATGAGCAAGGATGCAAAAGTTGTATTTGATTGTCTGAAGTACTGCAATACAGTGCAAACACTGCATCTTGAAAATAACAGTATTGGTTCAAAAGGTGCAGTAGCTCTAGCTGATGGTCTGAAGTTTTGCACTAAATTACGAACACTGCAACTTGGAGGGAACAGTATTGGTTCAGAAGGTGCAGTAGCTCTAGCTGATGGTCTGAAGTTTTGCACTAAATTACAAATACTGCATCTTTGGCGTAACAGTATTGGTTCAGAGGGTGCTGTAGCTCTAGCTGATAGTTTGAAGCTTTGCACTGAATTACAAACACTGGGTCTTTCGGATAACAGTATTGGTTCATCAGAGGGTTTAGTAGCTCTAGCTGATGGTCTGAAGTTTTGCACTAAATTACGAACACTGCATCTTGGAGGGAACAGTATTGGTTCAGAAGGTGCAGTAGCTCTAGCTGATGGTCTGAAGTTTTGCACTAAATTACAAACACTGCATCTTTGGCGTAACAGTATTGGTTCAGAAGGTGCAGTAGCTCTAGCTGATGGTCTGAAGTTTTGCACTAAATTACAAACACTGCATCTTTGGCGTAACAGTTTTGGTTCAGAGGGTGCTGTAGCTCTAGCTGATAGTTTGAAGCTTTGCACTGAATTACAAACACTGGGTCTTTCGGATAACAGTATTGGTTCAGAGAGTGCAGTAGCTCTAGCTGATGGTCTAAAGTTTTGCACTAAATTACAAACACTGGATCTTTCGGATAACAGTATTGGTTCAGAGGGTGCAGTAGCTCTAGCTGATGGTCTGAAGTTTTGCACTAAATTACAAACACTGCGTCTTGGAAATAACAGTATTGGTTCAGAAGGTGCAGTAGCTCTAACTGATGGTCTGAAGTTATTACGAACACATCTTTGGAATAACAGTATTGGTTCAGAAGGTGCTGTGCTCTAGCTGATGGTTTGAAGCATTGCGCTGAGTTACAAACACAGACATAGCAGTATTGGTTCAGAAGCTATGCAGTAGCTCTAGCTGATAGTCTGAAGTTTTGCACTAAATTACAAACACTGGATCTTGGATCTAACAGTATTGGTTCAGAGGGTGCTGTAGCTCTAGCTGATGGTCTGAAGCTTTGCACTGAATTACAAACATTACATCTTGGATATAATGGTATTAGTTCAGAAGGTGCAGTAGCTCTAGCTGATGGTTTGAAGCTATGCACTGAATTACAAACACTAAATCTTCGATATAACAGTATTGGTTCAGAGGGTGCAGTAGCTCTAGCTGATGGTTTGAAGTTTTGCACTAAATTACAAACACTGCATCTTTATGATAACAGTATTGGTTCAGAAGGTGCAGTAGCTCTAGCTAATAGTTTGAAGTTTTGGACTGAATTACAAACACTGAATCTTGAGAGTTGCAGTATTGGTACACAGGGTGCAGCAGCTCTAAAATGATTGTCGGAAATCCTGCACAAAACTGAAAATGGTCAATCTTTGAAATAACAATATTAATTTCGGGAGTGCAGCAGCATAAGCACTTCAAGGGAAGTCATATATTAAAATATAAACACTGGATCATGTGTGCATAACAGCATTGTTAACTACAGATGGTGCTGTTGCTTTTTTCTTATTTACTTCACTGAACTGCAAGCTTGGGATTATATTTAACTATTGGTTTAGATGCTTATAGTCCTGTATATATAGCAAGAAATTTTCCAAAGGCAAACAGTTATTTAAATTGAACTAACAAACAAATTATGTGTTCAATAGTGAAAGGATATTTTTTCTGTCAAAGGTTAGTGTGGGGTATATAGTGTCACTTCAATGTAGATTTCATACATCAATGAAGTTATAGTTTTTTGTTTTTTATACATATTTGGGCTTAAAATCTCATATTTGTGTTGTCTGATTGTGTACATTTTGCATCCACTCTCTGATTGGCTACGCCATGGAGTGGCTAATATGCAGAGTTGTTTGTATATGCTTTAAAAACTTCACAGTTCATATTTCAAATATTGTGTTAAGTTTAGTAATTTCATTTTACACAATAGCAAATATTTTGGACTTCATTTTGCTGTAAAAGATGTGTTATTTTGTAATCATATAGATGCACTGTTGTGTAGAAAATTTGATTAGGAAGCATACATTTTTTATCAAGAAAATGCTTTCAATCCACCATGGATCTTATTCAGTGTCTATTTACTGAATGAGCAATGGCACAAATATAGGGGTTTTTATAAGTGGATGATGGGTCATGCTATAATGAAGATGTGAAAAGTGAAGTTGATTGACAAGTGTTAATGGATAGTCAATAGATGGCTAGTGATTGATGAAAGTGGTGTCAATTATTGGGTCCACATAGAGAATTTATAGAGAGACCAAAATCCAGTTTATGTGTATTTGTTTCTTGTCCAGATTGCTTCCTAATTTTTTCTTTTCCAGTAGCTATACAATGACTCTGACTGAATAACTTGGCTTCCTCCTTGTTGACTTTGTGACTTGTCATAAGCATGCATGGGTATTCATGCCTCTTTACTGCAGCCTTGTACTAATCTGTGGGCATCTGGTTGTATCATTACGACACTTATATAGACACAATCACAGTAAACACACTAAAAATATTTGTTTATAAAAATATTATGCTATGACAAGCCAATTTAACTTCCCAACTAACTATGTTATGTTATTGTTTATTCATCAGAATTGTTTTAGGAGCCTGATCATTAGAAGACAAAGTGAAGTTGTCGTAGCTGTTGGCCTAGCAGCATGAAAAGTAAATTGAGTTTATTTCTGTGAGGGATGTTTTCTACAATATTCTAGAAGGCAACGAGCAAGTTACAGCATATATGTAGCTGCAACAAATTGAGCTGGTGAGCTTTATAAAATATATGTATCTGTTCTGATAGGGCATTGTTACTCTATAGTAGTCCTACTAAATGAATTTTGAATGTTATGTCATCATATGTTTCATTGTTACATGCTGTACTCTTGTAATATTTAATACTTATAAAACGTACAATAAATGCCATGGAAAAAGAGTGCAAACCCTCAGCATTAGTTAAAAAATGCTATAATTTGCATAAGAAGTCACTATTGTTGAACAACAGTGTACTTAATTTACAGCTTATAACAATTAATAAAACTAACTTATCTAGCCAGCTGCAATTAGCTATGGCTTGGTGTGGACAACTTTAGTCTTACAGGCATGGCCTTTAGCGTTGGCCTGCTTGCACCTCTTAGATTCTTCAGGAGTTTCAAGGACCTTTTTACAGGCATGACATTTACAATCAGCCATACTTACGCTCCTGGTACTGATCCACACTCTCTGAAGTTCTTTTACGTGCTTGACACTCAGCCATAATGTTTTCTGATGACTTCACGACATTCTCTGGCTTTAGTTTTTAATCTTGGCTTAATAGAAAAGAAATCCACCGGAACATTTGGACTTTCTGACATGCACGTTATATGAACACTTAGGGCACTTTTTGCATACTCACAGTTGATGAAGAAAGCACACTTTCAGCAGCATAGACTTCTAACACCAGTCCAGACAAAGATTAAGCACTGGAACTATATTGAATGAGATAAAGTAACTGATCTGGAGAGAGGCAAAATTTGTATGCTCACATGAGTGTGCATAATTCTAAAAGCAAAAACAAATTAATGGGTGTTGCTGCATAGCATTAATCACCATAGTCTGCCTTTCCTCTCGTTTTCCCAAAAACTAAGCCAAAGTAAAAAAGGCAAATTAAATGGACTGGAATCGTGATCTAGTCTGAGTTCCTCTTATCTCAAGGTATCCTTTGACAGAATGACAGACAGACAGAAAGAATGAATGACATACTACTGTAACCCTCACACGCATGCACATGGTCAATAATATCCAATTGAGTCCTAACTTTTAGAAAGTTATACATTATAGCAAAGGAAATTTAGCCATACACAAACTAGAGGTGGTTAAGTTATTAACCTGTTCAAGTATGTATTACTTCATATTGGCTATATCATATTATTTTTCTTGTACATTAATTCTTTAATCTTATTTTATTTAAAACCAAACAAAATGAAAGCCTCAGAAATTGTGCAAACCACACACTGGAATTGGCAGAATAGCAGTAGGATGGTGAGCTCGCTCACTGCACTGTGCTGATGTATTGTTTACTACAATTTGTTTCATCTGTCTTCTTTTATTGGTTCGTTTGACCTTCTTTGTCTGCATGTAGGCAGCAAGTGGAAAGAAGTTGTGCATGAGAGTAATTGGTCATGCTATTAGTCACTACTGATCAATCTAAGGTATATTATTACACTATATTGTATAATTTAATATAATAGTATAATCTATAGTATCAGTATAATTAAAAGTATTTCAGTATAATGTGAGGTACATTAATATAAGGTGTGTTTGTCTAAAGCAGTAGCTATATAGCTAATGTTAGTTATATAATAGTTAAACCATGGCACAGAGGGATTATTGTAGATAACTGCTTCAATCCCGAGGGAGAAGCCCGAAGGTGAGAACTGTTATCGGACAATGATCCCGACGTTGCCATGGGTTAACTGTATTGTACCATGGTTTCACTAACTCAATGGCAAGCGAGTACTTTTGTGAGTAGATAATGGAATTTACTAATGGAGATACCGATATCCACCCACATACGAATGCAACTTTAGTTCCTACTTCCTCAGATGAATCACACACACACACACACACACATGCACACATACACACAATCACTTACACTCACACATGTTGATGAGTGAGTGAGTGCAAGACACATAATTCTATTAAAGATGTGAGTGTCAATCAAGCTGTTCTCCTGATTGCATATTTTGGATTTTGTTTGGACCAAAAATGTGAAATTATTACAAATCGAGGCTGAGCAGAAATTAATGCAATCAGATTAATTTAGAATTTAAGGATGTGGTTTACATTTTCATTCATAAGTTAACTGAAGCCATTCTTGTGGTTGAGTTATGGCGTGAGTAAAAAATGCCAGAGCAACATGCAAATTTTGTGACATGAAGAATTCTTAAGGATCCAGTGAAAATAGCTGAAATTAGTTTTGTTTTTGTTTTTTTTATTAAAAATTCATTGTAGGTCTACATACCGTTTAAAAAAACAACAACCAAAAGAAAAAGACAACAAGAAAGTACAAACAATATAGTTGATATCAAATACATTTTGTGTATAACTTTCATGTTTGTGTTTAAATATCACTTAAAAGTGGGTGTAGCAATGCAACCTTTTGAAGATAACCCCAATTGTCTGATGAAAATATATTTTCTATGGGCCTAGACTATGAAGGGTTGAGTTTAATAACTACGCCCATTTGTGAACTTTTTAAATTATTTACAAGTGAGGTCACTCAATGCATATTAAATTGGTAAAATGCCATTAAAATGTTTACAATTCCATATTGCATAATAATTTTAGCATATATTATAGAGTAATATACACAAATAATAGACACCTACCCTATCCCTGTCCTCCCCATCACCCCCTCTCCACCTTTTCGCAACTCCCAACCTTCATTTTATTTTTCATCAGATTCCACGCAAGTCCTAAGTCGGTCTCACAATTTTGTGGACTCCATTGATATCAGCAAGCATCGAAAAGACGACAACTACCGACTGGAACTCAGACGCAAGGGAAGAGCCAGCAGACCCAAATTGGATGCATCTGGCGAGCAAGCCCGTACAACTAACAACACCAACACTGCCACCGCAGAGCATCGCAGAAATCTAGAGGCCAGTGAGCGGAATTCAAGGATGGGCCAACCACAAAGTGTAGAGAAGCAGAATTCAGACCTGCAACAAAGAATGGAGAGTTGTTCAAGGAGAAAAACTGAAGCATGAAGAATTGCAAGTGCAGCTTGAGTCATTGAGGAAAGAGAATTTGTCTTTGAAAGGAAATTATCAGGAGAAACAGAAAGCTCTCAGGGTGGAGGCTCAAAGGTTGCAGGAGAAGCTAGACGAGGCTCTGCTGGGACAGAGGAAGCTGGAGGAGGAGGTGTTAGTGCTGAGAGAGGAGTCTGCCAGTCTTGAAATGTCTGGTGCTGAAGCTGCTCAGTCTAAATCTGCTCTGGGGACCATCCAACTCAAATATAGCGTAGAGGTGAGTGATCTCACGGCAGAGATTAAAGTCAAGGACAGGAGTCTGAGCGAAATGAGGAGCAAGAGAATCGCCATGGTGAGGAAGACTGTTGCACTACATCTGTATATGAAACAATTTAATTTTCATTTGATACAAACTTTATTAACAGTCACGTCAATAATAGTAGCTAATAGTTATGCAATAATGATAGTGATAATAGCTATAATTGTAATAATAACTAGTGATGTGCTTGAGCACAAATGGCGAGCGAGCCTAAAGACTATACTATTTTTATATGAATGATTTTGACTTCTAACACTGAAGCTACTGAAAATAAGGTCCAGTTTTTAAATTTAGCATACAGGGTAAAGGGATTTCAGTGCCATAGTAAACAACTCTCTGCAACTGCTTGAAATGAAGGAAAAAAACAACAACAAAACAATACACGTTATTTAAAAGTTTTCGTGTGTATTCTTTAGGTTGTAACACACAATGCTTTGACACAACTGGACATGCACCTACACAGACTTACCTTCGCGGTAGTCTAGTGGACAATGTATTTTCAAGTAAATACTGTTGCGCACGGCTATAACCATGACAAAGAGCGCATTGACTTACCACCGCCACTAACTCGAATAGAAATGGAAGTCCCTTAAGTTTTCAAGTTTGAACTGCACCCGCAAAAGAATTCAAAACGGTAAACAATTCAATTTCTAGTATGATGCGGGTACTGATCGATAAACCAGAGGATTCTGTTTAGTGCAATTGGGGACGGGGTCGACCACATAACTAACACAAAAACGCGAGGGTCAAAGTACAAAATGACATACATACATCCATACATATATCTAAATTAGTAAACAAACATCCCTGATTTTCGATTGTGTTACCCCTGTAAGCGTCTTGCTCGCTACGCTCGCTCGCCGATAATAATAATAATAATAATAATAATAATAATAATAATAATAATACAATTTTAATAATGTTTTATTCTTAGGAGTCTGAGTTGAAAGATATGCATGACAAAGTGGAAAATCTGGACAGGGACTTGCAGCTGCTAGTTCAGCGCAACCAGCAAATCCGATCACTGGAGCGTGATCTTGTCACCAAGGAAGAAACCATTCACAAGATTCTAGCAGACAAGGACCAGTCTATACTGTTGGCCAACCAGGTAGGTGGACATAACACATGTGGGAGGGGGGGAAGAGGTGAAGGGGAAAGAATAACATGTTGTCCAATTCACAGTATTCTGAGGCAATAAACTATTTGAAAATAAGCTATAGATTTAGTTGGACTTGAATTCCATTAGAGCTCACCACATTGCCAATGAAAGAAAATAGAAAATCAATCCTAGATCGTTGAAATAGTTGTATATAATGCAAAGATTAAATTCTTACATTATTTTGTTGTTCAATATTATAAGTTATTTTTTGGTGTACTAGCTTGCCAACAGCTTCTGACAATTGGTGAACTACATAGTTTACCATATTATTTCTTTAACTATTGGCCATTTTATTCTACTTTCAGAATGTGTCGATGCAAAAATCTCTACAGACTCTAGAGGCCAGCTCCAAGCAGCAGTTGGAATTGTCTAATCGCACTATCGGAGAACTCAGGGAGCGTCTGGACAGACTGTCTCTAGAGGGACAGCAGAAAGACCAACTAGTACAAGATCTCCGCAAAGAAGTGGATCGATATGCCAGAGAGAAACAGACTAAGGTTAGCAATTCAAGTAAAGAGAAGTTAGCATAGTGTAGTGTTAAAGAGACTTGTCTATTACTAAGTCTAATCTCATGCAGAAACTCTAGAGTTTATCAGTTGTGATGTTCTGCATCTTGTATGGCTTTACATTATATTTATTGAAGATTAATAGAAAGACTTTTAGGCTTGGGCAGTATTGGTGGTTTTGTTATTACTGTGAGATTTCTTACACGAAAAAATAATTTCCTTGTATGCTGATAGTTTTATTTTCATTATTTGGTCCATCATATAAAATTAATTTATTTGACTCCAATTCCAAAATTATGCTTAAAGTTTTACTGTCTCCTTCATCTATTTCTTTAGGAAGTGTTGTTGTCGAGTCTGGAGGCAGACCTGGCCACTTACAAGGCTCTAGCATCTCCCACAGCCAGTGAGAGCACTCGCATTCAGAACCTACAGCGTTCCATCTCCACCCATGAGGTTGCCATGGTGTCACTAAAGAAGGAGTTTCAGAGGCAGAGTGAAGAGTTACTGACTTCTCAGAGTGAGGCCAGAAGACTCAGGGACTCACTGGACAAGAAAGTAATAGCTATAATTTGCGGTATAAGTCAAACCATATTACTATCTGCATATGGTCATATTAGTATCTGTCTAGTCACGTGACTTTACTCCAATGTATGTTTGTTCACATGTTACAGGAGGAACATCTAACTCTGATGTCATCTGTGGACCATCAGCACAACAACAGCCAAAGGTATACATTGTTGCTTATTATATGAAATGATAGTTCACAGTTTCCTAGTATACTGAGGACACAACACAATAGCAGATTGTAAAGAAAAGAGAGAGTAAATAAAACAATAGCAACAATAACAATAATTAACTACAACAACAATAATTCATTCAGTGATACCTTAAAACTTGCACACGATTTTTTTTTAAGAATTATTGTACCGAAAAAAAATAATTTAGAAGTAAAAAATAATTTCTACTAATTTTGAAAAACAGGTACCTTAAAACTTAAATTCAATGCACATCTATGAAGTCATGTTCCAGTAAATTATTTATCTTGCACAAAAATGTGTGGTTTGATAGAAAAACTTACTACCCATAATGTTAATATTGGTCATCACTGTATAGTGTATTGGTGCATGGATCACCACATAAGATCATTACTGCTCACATTCTGTTCCCAGAGGAGGAACAGGGCGGGGCCCAGGCGGGACTAGGAATCAAAGTGGGCACCTCCCCTGGTGAGATCAGAGGATGTGTTGTCAGCAATATGGACGAACATCTATATGGTAATGGACTCCAGATTGGGGACAGGTAAGGCATTTCATTTGCAATATCTATGAGTCTATTAGGGGGAATTGTTTTTTTATTATTTAATTTACTACTATTAGAATTTGAGAATATTTTTTTTACCATTGTTTTATCATGCAGCATGACAGAGACTGCAGTCATTAAACAGAATTAATTTTTTGAATTGGAACATTTAAATCATTTTATTTTGAAGTGAACGGTCATGATACTACGACTAGTTCTACACGAGACACCAGAGAACTACTCCAGAAACACTTTAATTCACAAGAAGGCCTCAGGGTGGTTGTAACACGCCCCTTTACAGACGAAGATGATCCTGATGGAGGAGCCAGTAGTGCAGAGATGTACAAGAAATTGTCTTCATCACTCAACGTCCGCTTGGAGTCACAGAGCGCGGAAGTAGAACATTGGAGGCAGGAATGCAACAGGTAAAGTGTCATCATATTTACTTGTTTATTGGATTGCCTTCTAACCCTATTTATTATTAATTACCATCAAGGTTAAAGTCGGACATCTTGAAATATTCCACCTTTCAAAAAGTAAGGCTAAGGCTAGACAAACAAATGTGTTTGAGAGACCAATTTTGAATTGCTTTATAATTGTTCAGGACAAAGAGACAGAGATCAAGTACCTCAAGTCCACAATACAAGACCTCAAATACCAGGTTACAGAATAATTTAGACCTTCTCGGCTGAAATAATTATAATAATAGCAAATCATTATTATTTATAATTACAATATTGGCGGTTAGAAAGAGAAAAATTTGCTATTAATTTTTAAGCAATTACTTCTGAAAATGAATATCTGTTACATGCAGTGTAATCATTTTTCTGTCAGGAATAAAGGACTTTTTACATTAATATTTTTAGCTCTAATAAAGAAACAATTTTTCCTTTTATTTGGTTCATAACTTGTAAATTATCTCCATTGTTTTGTTTTTACCATTTAGCTGGAAGAGTCAGAGAGATCCTATAAGACATTGAAGGAGACTTTTGATGAAGTAGAAGGAAGTGTGAGTGAGACTGGATACCAGAAGTCCTTGGACATGATGGAGGCAGCTCTCAGAGTCAAGGACAAAGAGGTCACTTCCATGAAGGCTGCAGAGAAAACACGGGTAAGGATTGCTTCAGCATGGCTTACTCAGCAAGCCTGTATTATATTTACCTAGCAAGCCTGTATTATATTTACCTAGCAAGCCTGTATTATATTTACCCAGCAAGCCTGTATTATATTTACCCAGCAAGCCTGTATTATATTTACCTAGCAAGCCTGTATTATATTTACCCAGCAAGCCTGTATTATATTTACCCAGCAAGCCTGTATTATATTTACCTAGCAAGCCTGTATTATATTTACTCAGCAAGCCTGTATTATATTTACCCAGCAAGCCTGTATTATATTTACCCAGCAAGCCTGTATTATATTTACCCAGCAAGCCTGTATTATATTTACCCAGCAAGCCTGTATTATATTTACCCAGCAAGCCTGTATTATATTTACCTAGCAAGCCTGTATTAAATTTACCTAGCAAGCCTGTATTATATTTACCTAGCAAGCCTGTATTATATTTACCTAGCAAGCCTGTATTATATTTACTCAGCAAGCCTGTATTATATTTACCTAGCAAGCCTGTATTATATTTACCCATCAATGTATTATATTTACCCAGAAACCATGTATTATAATTACCCAGCAAGAATGTATTATTCTATTTGACATTCAAAATTAGATTGCGGAGCTAAAGAAGCTGAAAAAGGACAGAGATAAAGCAGTGAAGGCAGTAAGGCAGTATGCGGTCAACATGGAAGACTTGAAGGCAGTGCTTCCACGACACATGACCAAAGGAGAGCAATTGACAGCCATGAACAGAGCTCAGATGGTGAGCACTGTCCATGGGCTGGAAGAGGATCTGGCCCATCACAAAGCATACGTGGACCAGTTGCTCACTGTAGTCATCACCCACAATCCCAGCCTTCTAGCCATGGTCAGCGAGGCTCAGAAAATAAGGTAGGCCCTTCTCACTAAGTCTTGAACAGGCCAAATAGTTTTGATTTAATTTGTCATTATTGCAGGGACAAAGCAGAAGATGATGATAGCTGGTGCTGATTTCAGCAGAATACAAACAATGGCATGGCTTCATAACAATGTATTTATTAAACTGTGTAGAACAGTTTGCTTCATTACAATATTCATTAATAAATATAGTACACAGCATAATATAATAATTACAATAATTATTTTATTTTAACTATAATAATACATTTGTAGTAAATTATAGTACACAGCATAATTTAATAATTACAGTAATTATTCAATAATACATTTGTAGTATTAAATTGGAATGAGTTTTGGTAGTGGTAGTGTATTCTCATAGTAACTAACTTGTACTTGTATTAGCCATATTTGTCTAATCTATAATCACACACACAAACACACCAATCATATCTTTATGAGCCAGTAATTGTGGATATTGACAGCAAATCCTTTCAGAAATAGAGATATCAGCAATTACTAATTACCCAATGAATTGCAGAGATTCCTTTTTATTATTTTGCTTCACTTCGTGAATAGCTCCACCCACAGGTTACCGCCTCTTTATTGTCTTCTCCAATTGTTTTTCCCTAGCGATTGGTAAAGAGTGAGACTACGCGAGAGGACTTAAAAACAGGGACCGTCAGATCTAGCCGAGAATTATTCCGATTTATAGCCCCGCTGAGAGTTGAAATGGAAAGCTCAGACTACATGGTCGAGTTAGAGGTTTTGGCTTGTCATGAAGATGAGATAATAAGCATTTTGAAAAGGCACGACGCGGTTTCGGTGTGCGAGAAATTGTCTGAAAATATTGTCATCTCTAAAGAAACCCAGGTCAAATTCCGAGCCTTGGATCATGGACGTTTACATACAGAGCTTCTGGTCAGGTATTTACTGTATCAAGTCTATGAGTCTGTGAGGGAAGACAAGTTAGTGTATTACTCAGTTTTAGATGTTCTGGGTGAATTGGGTGGGGAGAGCATAAAAAATAAGATCAGGAGGGAACTGCACCAGTATCAACTTAAAGAGTTGCTTAACATGATGGTCCAGTCTAGTCCCAGTGATACAGATACGGGAGTTAGCAGAAAGAGAGCTAGAGCTGATCTTTTGGAAGACTATTGTTTGTGTGAATATGATGCCACTATACTCACTGATGTACTAGCCAAGGTCGCCTTTAAGTGGAAGGAGTTAGCTATCTCTTTAAAGTTAGATCGAAACCAAATAGAAGAATGTCGAACAAAAAGTTCTTTTGAGATAAAATTATACGAAGTTATTTCAAAATTCATTCAAAATGGTGGCGAATTTTGTACCTTGAGCACTGTGGTGGAAGCATTAAAAAGTGATTTAGTGGCATTATATGGGGAAGGATCTAGTTTTATAGATAATTTTGTGGCCAAAATTACAAGCTCTTGTTTTAAGAAGCGGACTTGTCCTAGTCACGAGTTTCAAGCTTACAATTCAGGTAATGTCGTGGTAGACAATGGTAAAGCTGCACTTCTAGGGTTTCAGGCCACCACTACAACCCAGGGGAGTTATCAGTGGTTTCTGAATGGTAAGCCACTATCAGACAGTGAAGTGTATGCAGGTACTAGCAGGCCATTTTTATTTATTAGCCAAGTGAATTGGAAAACAGTCGGCGAATATGAGTGCCAAGAGAAGTCCACAAATAAACATAGTAAAATGACATTAGCAACCTATGTCTCAGCTATTACTCAGAAGTTCTTTAGCATTTATCGTAATTGGCCCGACATTCCGAAGGACACTTGGCCTCCAGTACGGAACACTGAATATGTTAATCTAGCACTAATTTCAAAAGACCAGAAAACCAATGACGATTTTGTTTATACACTGCAGGACAACATGGACGACATAGATGCTCTAAAGTCTAGTATAAATTATGAAGAAGTTTATGGACAATATGAAAGTGGAGCTCTAGTCGTAGTGGAGGGACGCCCTGGGAGCGGGAAGACAACTTTGATGCACAAAGTCACCAAAGATTGGGCCAAGAGAGGTAATGTTTTAGTTAACGCTGAAGTAGTTGTCCTAGTTTCTCTCCGTCTGTTGAATGCAATCAGGACAGAAAATTTAACTTTGCAGAGCATTTTTAAGAATTATGTAGAAAATGACGATGAGAGATCTGCTTTTGTAGATTCTATCAAAAAAAAGAATGGTAAAGGTTTGTGTATAATTATCGATGGTCTTGACGAGTATGAAGAGGTCAGTCTTGGCAATAACATTATTTTTGATTTGATATACAAAAGAATATTGCCTCTATCCATGATAATTGTCGCTTCGCGCCCAGTGGGCACATCCACTATCAGACTAAAAGCTCCTGTTACTCAGCGCATTGAAGTTCTTGGATTTACCAAGGAACAAATAGAAGGTTACATAAATTGTTATTTCAGGGAAAGCGGAGATGCCAATGTTAAACTTTGGAAATATCTGAATTTGCATGCTAATGTTCTACGCATGTGTTACTTGCCTGTACATGCAGCTATGGTGTGTTTTATGTATGAGAATAAAGGAGAGGAAATACCTCATACTGAAACTAAAATATATGAGGCATTTACAATTTTAACCCTTCTGCGAAATCCACATAGTTCGGTACGAATCAGTTCTCTGAATGACTTAAAAGGTAGCATGAAAGAGTATTTCCAAAATATTTGTAAATTAGCTCTAGATATGACTTTTCGCAAACAACAAGTTGTTAATGAGTCTCAGACCAATTTTCCGCTCTCACCTCCTAATTCTGATAAAGGTTCTCTAGGATTGGTCACTATTGACAGTACTGCAAGTCTGTTAGGAATGGAGGATTTGTACACTTTCTTTCATCTCACATTTCAAGAATTTCTAGCAGCATTTTATTTGACAACAATAAGGGAAGAACATTTAGTAATTGAGGAAGCCAACAAATCTCATGGGAACCTACAGATGGTGTGGAAATTTTATTGCGGTATAGTCCAATTTAGAGACGACTCTATAGTACTAAATAATATTATGTCAGACCCAAACACAGACGTTCTATATAAAGCTCAGTGTGCATTCGAGTCGCAGCAGCAATGTCCCTGTGACATGTTATTAGAGAAGACTGATACTAATGTCCTCTCATTTAAGGATCGTAACTTTCTACCCACTGATTATCTTGCCATTAGCTATGTTATCACTTCTACAAGACACAAGGTAACAACTTTATTGTTCACAGAGTGTACAATTGACGAAGAAGGTGTGGCCTTCTTTTTAGGGAAGTTACAGGAAGTGCATCTCAGTAACATAACACATTTGGGATATCAAAAGAAGAAGTGCATTATACCCGAGTTTAAAAGCCTGCGTTTACTATTAGATCTACTTCAATCAATAGAAGTTTTAGATTTGGATAAGACTCCAATAGGTAGTGAGGGTATTAAATGTCTCACTAATTGGGGGATCAAACTTCCAAATTTAAATACAATTAAAATTGCTCTCCCCTTAAAAAGTGGCGCTGAAAATAATATTCTTGAGCATTTAAGTTTCAATAGCCCCAAACTAAACATCGTTCACTATAATGTTACTAAGAAGTGTTATGTGTTGGATGAACTCATATTGCTTGAAGCATTCAGTGGCAAGATCTTGTGTAGTTCTAATCTTCAAATTTTAACCTACTGCAATGGAAGATTTCTTACTCTGTATCAGAATGGCACTCATTTAATCCAAAGATGTTTATTAACACTTGCGTTTAAACTGCGGCATCACCGATGAGGATGTATCAGATCTTGTTAATTTGCTGGCTATTTGTATAAACCTAACCACACTTCAATTGGACTTTAATAAAATTACTGATAAGGGAGCAAAAACTCTGTCAGATTCTTTGATAAAATTACGTGAACTGACTACTTTGTCTGCTCACTGTAATGAGATAGGTGATACTGGAGCATCATGCTTACTAAGTTCAGTTGCAGAACTGAAGAAGATTCAGTGTTTAGATTTACAATGCAATCCTATCAGTGAAGCCGGTATTTATTTATTAAGTAATATGCTTAAAGATAAAGTTCATGCATTTCAGTTGTACGTAACTAGTAACCCCCTTCAATCTGCATTGAAGTCAGATTTACAACTAGTCCAGAAATCAGTAGATTGTATATGTGCCAACCCTAAAGATAGTGGAGGAATAATTGGAAAGGCATTATATTGCTGTAAGAATTGTCCAGAAATTCACATCAACGGCAGTAGAAACAATTTAGTGTGTTTTACTAATGTAAATGTGAGCAAGAAGTTAGATGCAAAAGTTGTATTTGATTGTCTGAAGTACTGCAATAGGCTGATCACACTGAGACTTTCTAATAATCAAATTCGTTCGGAAGGTGCAATAGCATTAGCTAATAGTCTGAAGTTTTGCACTAAATTACAAACACTGCATCTTGGATATAACAGTATTGGTTCAGAAGGTGCAGTAGCTCTAGCTGATGGTCTGAAGTTTTGCACTAAATTACAAACACTGCATCTTGGATATAACCGTATTGGTTCAGAAGGTGCAGTAGCTCTAGCTGATGGTCTGAAGTTTTGCACTGAATTACAAACACTGGATCTTCGAAATAATAGTATTGGTTCAGAAGGTGCAGTAGCTCTAGCTGATAGTCTGAAGTTTTGCACTAAATTACAAACACTGCATCTTAGATATAACCGTATTGGTTCAGAAGGTGCAGTAGCTCTAGCTGATGGTCTGAAGTTTTGCACTGAATTACAAACACTGGATCTTCGAATTAATAGTATTGATTCAGAAGGTGCAGTAGCTCTAAATGATAGTCTGAAATCCTACACCGAACTGCAAACTTGGGAATATATTTAACTATTGGTCTAGATGCTTGTGTGATCATGTATATATAGCAAGAGATTTTCCAAAGGCAAACAGTTATTTAAATTAAACCAACAAACAAATTATGTGTTCAATATTGGACGGATATTTTCCTGTCAAAGGTTAGTGTGGGATATATATTGTCAATTCAATGTAGATTTCATACATCAACAAAGTCATAGTTGTGTTTGTTACATGTTTGAGCTCAAAATGTTATACTTGTGTTGTCTGATTTGTGTACATTTTACATTCACTATCTGAGTTGTTATGCCATGGAGTGGCAATAATACACAGTTTTTTTTGTTAGTAGAATGCGTAAAAACTTCACAGTTCATATTTAAAATATTTGTGTATAAGTTTAGTATTTTCATTTTACACAATACCAATTACACTTAGGACATCATTTTGTTTTAAAATAAGTGTTATTTGTAATCATATAGACTTATTGTTATATAGAATAATTTTGTTAGGAAGCATACATTTTTTAGGAAGAAAAACATTTTCAATCCATCCATGAAACTTATTCAGCGTCTGTTTACTGAATGAGCAATGGTCCAAACACATTGTTGTTTAAAAGTGGAGGATGGGTCATGTTATAATGGAAATGTGAAAAGTGAAGTTGATTAGCTTTCTTCAATCTTGTTTTATTTAAAAAATAAAAATAAAATGAAAGCTCAATATGGAGAATTCCTGGTCTTCTCAGGTTCGCGTTGTTTTCCTGAATAATGATGTGTTTAATCTCACAATTTACTTGCAAGCCCAATATTCTGAACGTTTATGTGATAAAAAGATAGTTCTCTATTGATGCCGCCAAATTTAAGCTTATGGCATCATCTAAACATTTTTCAAATTCTCAATGTGACTAAACAAACAAACATACAAACATGCAAACAAAATGCCAAAAATGTTATAAAGTAATTATGATCTATCTTCTTTTATTTATTTGTTCGACCTTCTTTGTCATGTAGGCAGCAAATGGAAAGAAGTTGGCACAAAAGTAATTGGTCACACTTTTAGTCACCACTGATCAATCTAAGGTATGAATGGTTTGTATAATGTAATATATAATAGTATAATCCATAGTATTAGTATAATTTAAGGTGTCTTTCAGTATAATGTGAGGTATATCATGAAAAGATGTGAGGGTATAATATCAGTAGTTATACAGATAATGTTTGTTACATAGGTATATTATTGGTGAGCTAGCTAAGCGAGCGAGACTCTATCAGGGTTAAAAATTGAAAAATGGATATATTTTTGCTTGTTTATTTATAATGTATGTTCAAATGTACATGTACTTATATCACTTTTAACTATGACTCTCACATTTTTTATTTTTGTATTCAATCGGTGGTCAACTCTGTCTCATACTTCACCTAATAGAATCCTTTGGTTTAGCGATCTTTATCAGTATCATCCAAGAAAATTGAATTGTTCCAGGTTGTCTCTGTATTTTTGCGGACACAGTCAGGTCTTACAAACATAATTAGTGGCGGTGGTACGTTATCTTAGTTAATGCGCTGTTAGTCATAATTGTGCACCATATATTTTTACTTGAATATTCCTTGCCCATCAAGTCATGTAGAGAATACAAGGTAAGTCATATCCAGTGAACTTGTGTGTGTGTGTGTGCATGTGTGTAAAAGTGCTGTGTGTTACTGCTGCTACTTAGCAATGAATAACACAAGAGAAACAAAAGCAAGGTTAGCAATTTAAGTAAAGAGGATAGCATAGTATATTATTAAAGAAACTTGCTCTGTGTACTAAATCAAATTTCATGCTAAAATTTTGAAGTTTAACAGTTTCGAAGCTCTGCATCTTATGTGGCTCTACATTATCTATTCATTGAGGATTGATAGTAAAAATTTTGAGTTTGGGCATGGTAAGTTTAGCCTTTGTTTCCTAACTTTCTTACAGAAAGAATAATATTTCTGTACGTTGATAGTCTTACTTTATTATTTGGTTTATCATTTATTTGTTTGCTTCCAATTCCAAAATTATGCTTAAAGCTTTACTGTCTCCTTCATCTGTTTCTTTAGGAAGTGTTGTTGTCGAGTCTGGAGGTAGACCTGGCCACTTACAAGGCTCTAGCATCTCCCACAGCCAGTGAGAGCGCTCGCATTCAGAACCTACAGCGCTCCATCTCCACCCATGAGGTTGCCATGGTGTCACTAAAGAAGGAGTTTCAGAGACAGACTGAAGAGTTACTGACTTCTCAGAGTGAGGCCAGAAGACTCAGGGACTTACTGGACAAGAATGTAAGAGCTATAATTTGCAGACTATAAGTCAAACCATATTACTATCTGCATATGGTCATATTAGTATCTGTCTAGTCACGTGACTTTACTCCAATGTATGTTTGTTCACATGTTACAGGAGGAACATCTAACTCTGATGTCATCTGTGGACCACCAGCACAACAACAGCCAAAGGTAAACATTGTTGCTTATTATATGAAATGATAGTTCACAGTTTCCTAGTATACTGAGGACACAACACAATCGCAGATTGTAAAGAAAAGAGAGAGTAATTAAAACAATAGCAACAATAACAAAAATTAACTACAACAACAATAATTCATTCAGTTTGTTTAGCAGATACCTTAAAACTGCACACGATATTTTTTAAGAATTATTGTACTGAAAAAAGTTTTAGAAGTAAAAAATTATTTCTACTAATTTGAAAAACAGCTACCTTAAAACTTACATTCAATGCACATCTATGAGGTCATCTTCCAGCAAATTCTTTATCTTACACAAAAATGTGTGGTTTGATAGAAAAACTTATGTTAATATTGTTTTTAGGTCATCACTGTATAGTGTATTGGTGCATGGATCACCACATGAGATCATTACTGCTCACATTCTGTGCCCAGAGGAGGAACAAGGCGGGGCCCAGGCGGGACTAGGAATCAAAGTTGTCACTTCCCCTGGTGAGATCAGAGGATGTGTTATCAGCAATATGGACGAACATCTATATGGTAATGGACTCCAGATTGGGGACAGGTAAGGCATCTGATTTGCAATATCTATGAGTCTATTAGGGGGAATTGTTTTTTTATTATTTAATTTACTTCTATTAAAATTTGAGAGAATGTGCTTATATATATATTTTTAACCATTGTTTCATCATGCAGCATGACAGAGACTGCAGTCATTAAACAGAATTAATTTTTTGAATTGGAACATTAAAATCATTTTATTTGCAGGATAATTGAAGTGAACGGTCATGATACTACGACTAGTTCTACACGAGACACCAGAGAACTACTCCAGAAACACTTTAATTCACAAGAAGGCCTCAGGGTGGTTGTAACACGCCCCTTCACAGACGAAGATGATCCTGATGGAGGAGCCAGTAGTGCAGAGATGTACAAGAAATTGTCTTCATCACTCAACGTCCGCTTGGAGTCACAGAGCGCGGAAGTAGAACACTGGAGGCAGGAATGCAACAGGTAAAGTGTCTTCATATTTACTTGTTTATTGGATTGCCTTCTAACCTATTTATTATTAATTACCATCAAGGTTAAAGTCGGACATCTTGAAATATTCCACCTTTCTAAAAGTAAGGCTAAGGCCAGACAAACAAATGTCTTTGAGAGACCAATTTTGAATTGCTTTGTAATTGTTCAGGACAAAGAGACAGAGATCAAGTACCTCAAGTCCACAATACAAGACCTCAAATACCAGGTTACAGAATAATTTAGACCTTCTCGGCTGAAATAATTATAATAATAGCAAATCATTATTATTTATAATTACAATATTGGCGGTTAGAAAGAGAAAAATTTGCTATTAATTTTTAAGCAATTACTTCTGAAAATGAATATATCTTACGTGCAGTGTAATCATTTTTCTGTCAGGAATAAAGGACTTTTTACATTAATATTTTTTATCTCCATTGTTTTGTTTTTACCATTTAGCTGGAAGAGTCAGAGAGATCCTATAAGACATTGAAGGAGACTTTTGATGAAGTAGAAGGAAGTGTGAGTGAGACTGGATATCAGAAGTCCTTGGACATGATGGAGGCAGCTCTCAGAGTCAAGGACAAAGAGGTCACTTCCATGAAGGCTGCAGAGAAAACACGGGTAAGGATTGCTTCAGCATAGCTTACTCAGCAAACCTGTATTATATTTACCCAGCAAGCTTGTATTATATTTACCCAGCAAGCCTGTATTATATTTACCTAGCAAATATTTACCTAGCAAGCCTGTATTATATTTACCCAGCAATGTATAATATTTACCCAGCAATGTATAATATTTACCCAGCAATGTATTATTTTTACCCAGCAATGTATTATATTTACCTAGCAAGCCTGTATTATATTTACCTAGCAAGCTTGTATTATATTTACCCAGCAAGCCTGTATTATATTTACCTAGCAAGCTTGTATTATATTTACCCAGCAATGTATTATATTTACCCAGAAACCATGTATTATAATTACCCAGCAAGAATGTATTAGCTCTATTTGACATTCCAAATTAGATTGCTGAGCTAAAGAAGCTGAAAATGGACAGAGATAAAGCAGTGAAGGCAGTAAGGCAGTATGCGGTCAACATGGAAGACTTGAAGGCAGTGCTTCCACGACACAAGACCAAAGGAGAGCAACTGACAGCCATGAACAGAGCTCAGATGGTGAGCACCGTCCATGGGCTGGAAGAGGATCTGGCCCATCACAAAGCATACGTGGACCAGTTGCTCACTGTAGTCATCACCCACAATCCCAGCCTTCTAGCCATGGTCAGCGAGGCTCAGAAAATAAGGTAGGCCCTTCTCACTAAGTCTTGAACTGGCCAAACAGTTTTGATTTAATTTGTCATTATTGCAGGGACAAAGCAGAAGATGATGATAGCTGGTGCTGATTTCAGCAGAATACAAACAATGGCATGGCTTCATAACAATGTATTTATTAAACTGTGTAGAACAGTTTGCTTCATTACAATATTCATTAATAAATATAGTACACAGCATAATATAATAATTACAATAATTATTTTATTTTAACTATAATAATACATTTGTAGTAAATTATTCATATAGTACACAGCATAATTTAATAATTACAGTAATTATTCAATAATACATTTGTAGTATTAAATTGGAATGAGTTTTGGTAGTGGTAGTGTATTCTCATAGTAACTAACTTGTACTTGTATTAGCCATATTTGTCTAATCTATAATCACACACACAAACACACCAATCATATCTTTATGAGCCAGTAATTGTGGATATTGACAGCAAATCCTTTCAGAAATAGAGATATCAGCAATTACTAATTACCCAATGAATTGCAGAGATTCCTTTTTATTATTTTGCTTCACTTCGTGAATAGCTCCACCCACAGGTTACCGCCTCTTTATTGTCTTCTCCAATTGTTTTTCCCTAGCGATTGGTAAAGAGTGAGACTACGCGAGAGGACTTAAAAACAGGGACCGTCAGATCTAGCCGAGAATTATTCCGATTTATAGCCCCGCTGAGAGTTGAAATGGAAAGCTCAGACTACATGGTCGAGTTAGAGGTTTTGGCTTGTCATGAAGATGAGATAATAAGCATTTTGAAAAGGCACGACGCGGTTTCGGTGTGCGAGAAATTGTCTGAAAATATTGTCATCTCTAAAGAAACCCAGGTCAAATTCCGAGCCTTGGATCATGGACGTTTACATACAGAGCTTCTGGTCAGGTATTTACTGTATCAAGTCTATGAGTCTGTGAGGGAAGACAAGTTAGTGTATTACTCAGTTTTAGATGTTCTGTGTGAATTGGGTGGGGAGAGCATAAAAAATAAGATCAGGAGGGAACTGCACCAGTATCAACTTAAAGAGTTGCTTAATATGATGGTCCAGTCTAGTCCCAGTGATACAAATACGGGAGTTAGCAGAAAGAGAGCTAGAGCTGATCTTTTGGAAGACTATTGTTTGTGTGAATATGATGCCACTATACTCACTGATGTACTAGCCAAGGTCGCCTTTAAGTGGAAGGAGTTAGCTATCTCTTTAAAGTTAGATCGAAACCAAATAGAAGAATGTCAAACAAAAAGTTCTTTTAAGATAAAATTATACGAAGTTATTTCAAAATTCATTCAAAATGGAGGCAACTTTTGTTCTTTGAACAAATTGGAGGAAGCATTGAAAAGCGATATTGTAGAATTGCCTGTTGAGGGATCTAGTCTTAAAGACAATTTTATAGCCAAAATTACAAGCTCTTGTTTTAAGAAGCGGACTTGTCCTAGTCATGAGTTTCAAGGTTACAATTCTGGTAATGTCATAGTAGACAATGGTAAAGCTGCACTTCTAGGGTTTCAGGTCACCACTATAACCCAGGGGAGTTATCAGTGGTTTCTGAAGGGTAAGCCACTATCAAACAGTGAAGTGTATGCAGGTACTAGCAGGCCATTTTTATTTATTAGCCAAGTGAACTGGAAAACAGTAGGCGAATATGAGTGCCAAGAGACGTCCACAAATAAATACAGTAAAATGACATTAGCAACCTATGTCTCAGCTATTACTCAGAAGTTCTTTAGCATTTATCGTAATTGGCCCGACATTCCGAAGGACATTTGGCCTCCAGTACGGAACACTGAATATGTTAATCTAGCACTAATTTCAAAAGACCAGAAAACCAATAACGATTTTGTTTATACACTGCAGGACAACATGGACGACATAGATGCTCTAAAGTCTAGTATAAATTATGAAGAAGTTTTTGGACAATATGAGAGTGGAGCTCTAGTCGTAGTGGAGGGACGCCCTGGGAGCGGGAAGACAACTTTGATGCACAAAGTCACCAAAGATTGGGCCAAGAGAGGTAATGTTTTAGTTAACGCTGAAGTAGTTGTCCTAGTTTCTCTCCGTCTGTTGAATGCAATCAAGACAGAACACTTAAGTTTGCAGAGCATTTTTAAGAATTATGTAGAAAATGACGAGGAGAGATCTGCTTTTGTAGATTCTATAAAAAAAAAGAATGGCAAAGGTTTGTGTATAATTATCGATGGCCTTGACGAGTACGATGACGTCAGTCTCAGCAATAACGTTATTTTTGATTTGATATACAAAAGAATATTGCCTCTATCCATGATAATTGTCGCTTCGCGCCCAGTGGGCACAGCCACTATCAGACTGAAAGCTCCTGTTACTCAGCGCATTGAAGTTCTTGGATTTACCAAGGAACAAATAGAAGGTTACGTAAATTGTTATTTCAGAGAAAGCGGGGCTGCCAATGTTAAACTTTGGAAATATCTGAATTTGCGTGCTAATGTTCTACGCATGTGTTACTTGCCTGTACATGCAGCTATGGTGTGTTTTATGTATGAGAAAAAGGGAGAGGAAATACCTCATACTGAAACTAAAATATACGAGAAATTTACAATTTTAACCCTTCTGCGAAAGACACATAGTTCGGTACGAATCAGTTCTCTGAATGACTTAAAAGGTAGCATGAAAGAGTATTTCAAAAAAATTTGTAAATTAGCTCTAGATATGACTTTTCGCAAACAACAAGTTGTTAATGAGTCTCAGACCAATTTTCCGCTCTCACCTCCTAATTCTGATAAAGGTTCTCTAGGATTAGTCACTATTGACAGTACTGCAAGTCTGTTTGGAATGGAGGATTTGTACACTTTCTTCCATCTCACATTTCAAGAATATCTAGCAGCATTTTATTTGACAACAATAAGGGAAGAACATTTAGTAATTGAGGAAGCAAAAAAATCTCATGGGAACCTACAGATGGTGTGGAAATTTTATTGCGGTATAGTCCAATTTAGAGACGACTCTATAGTACTAAATAATATCATGTCAGACCCAAACACAGATGTTCTATATAAAGCTCAGTGTGCATTCGAGTCGCAGCAGCAATGTCCCTGTGACATGTTATTAGAGAAGACTGATACTAATGTCCTCTCATTTAAGGATCGTAACTTTCTACCCACTGATTATCTTGCCATTAGCTATGTTATCACTTCTACACGACACAAGGTAACCTCTTTATTGTTCACAGAGTGTACAATTGACAAAGAAGGTGTGGCCTTCTTTTTAGGGAAGTTACAGGAAGTACATCTCAGTAACATAACACATTTGGGATATCAAAAGAAGAAGTGCACTATACCCGAGTTTAAAAGTCTGCATTTACTATTAGATCAACTTCAATCAATAGAAGTTTTAGATTTGGATACGACTCCAATAGGTAAAGAGGGTATTAAATATCTCACTAGGTATGAGAGCACATTTCTTCCTAATTTAAATACAATAAAAATTGCTCTCCCCTTAAAAAGTGGCTCTGAAAAATACATTCTGGAGCATTTAAGTTTCAATAGCCCCAAACTAAACATCGTTCACTATAATGTTACTAAGAAGTCTTATGTGTTAGATGAACTCATATTACTTGAAGCATTCAATGGCAAGATTTTGTGCAGTTCTAATCTTCAAAGTTTGACCTATTGCAATGGAAGTTTTCTTACACTGTATCAGAATGGCACTCATTTAATCCAAAGATGTTTGTTAACACTTGCGTTAATAAACTGCACCATCACAGATGAGGATGTATCAGATCTTGTTAATTTGCTGGCTATTTGCATAAACCTAACTACACTTCAATTGGACTTTAATAAAATTACTGATAAGGGAGCAAAAACTCTGTCAGATTCTTTGATAAAATTACACGAACTGACTACTTTGTCTGCTCACTGTAATGAGATAGGTGATACTGGAGCATCATGCTTACTAAGTTCAGTTGCAGAACTGAAGAAGATTCAGTGTTTAGAGTTACAATGCAATCCTATCAGTGAAGCCGGTATTTATTTATTGAGTAATATGCTTAAAGATAAAGTTCATGCATTTCAATTGTATGTAACTAGTAACCCTCATCAATCTGCATTGAAGTCAGATATACAACTTGTTCAGAAATCAGTAGATTGGATATGTGCCAACCCTAAAGATAATGAAATAATTAGCAAGGCATTAGATTGCAGTAAAAATTGTCCAGAAATTCACATCAATGGCAGTAGAAATGATTTTCTATGCTTTACTAATGTAAATGTGAGCAAGCAGCTTGATGATGCGAAACTTTTATTTGATGCAATTAAATCTTGCAATCAATTGCGAACTCTGAGACTTAGAAAAAGTTTGGAGCATGTTGAAGATGTAGTTGATTGTCTGAAGTTTATTAATTTACTAACGCTGGACCTTGGATTTAATAATATTAGCTCAATGGGTGCAGTAGCTCTAGCAAATGGTCTGAAGTTTTGCACTGAATTAGAAACACTGGAACTTGCAAATAACAGTATTTGTTCAGAGGGTGCTGTAGCTCTAGCTTATAGTCTGAAGCTTTGTGCTAAATTACAAAAACTAAATCTTAAATATAACAGAATTGGTTCAGAGGGTGCAGTAGCTTTAGCTGATGGACTGAAGTTTTGCACTGAATTACAAACGCTGGAACTTGTAAATAACAATATTTGTTCAGATGGTGCTGTAGCTGTAGCTGATGGTCTGAAGTTTTGCACTAAATTACAAACACTGGAACTTGGATATAACAGTATTGGTTCAGTAGGTGCAGTAGCTCTAGCTGATAGCCTGAAGTCGAAATCATACACTAAACTACATACACTTCATCTTAATTCCAACATTATTGATTCAGAGGGTGCTGTGGCTCTTGTTTGTGCTCTGAAGTTTTGCTCTAAATTACAAAAACTAAATCTCAACTGTAATAGTATTTGTACAAAGGGTGCAGTAGCTCTAGCTGATAATCTGAAGTTTTGCACTGAATTACAAACACTGGAACTTGGAATTAATGGTATTGGTTCAGAAGGTGCAGTTGTTCTAGCTGATGGTCTGAAGTTTTGCTCTAAATTACAACACCTATATCTTAAAAGTAATAATATTGGTTCAGAGGGTGCAGTAGCTCTAGCTGACAATCTGAAGTTTTGCACTGAATTACAAACACTGGAACTTGGAAATAATGGTGTTGGTTCAGAAGGTGCAGTAGCTCTATCTGATTGTCTGAAGTTGAAATCGTGCAATTTACGAACACTGCATCTTTATTCAAACGGTATTGGTTCAGATGGTGCTGTAGCTCTAGCTAGTGGCCTGAAGTTTTGTACTGAATTACAAACACTGACTCTTAAGAATTGCAGTATTGGTACACAGGGTGCGGCAGCTCTAAATGATGGTCTGAAATCCTGCACAAAACTGAAAATGGTCGATCTTCGGAGTAACAATATTAGTTCAGGGAGTGCAGCTGCACGAGCACTTCAAGTGAAGTCATACATTAGAATATAACACTGGATAATGTGTGCATAACATCATTGTTAGCTACAGATGGTGCTGTAGCTTTTGTCTTATTAATTGCACTGAACTGCAAACTCGGGATTGTATTTAACTGGTATAGATGCTCATGTGGTCCTGTATAGCAAGAGATTTTCCAAAAGCAAACGGTTATTTACATCAAACTTACAAACTCATTACATGTTCAATAGTGGAGGGATATTTTTCTGTCAAAGGTTAGTGTGGGGTATATATTGTCACTTCAATGTAGATTTCATACATCAAAGAAGTTATAGCTGCATTTGTTACATATTAGGGCTCACAATGTCATACTTGTGTTGTCTGATTTGTATACATCCACTCCCTGATTGGCTATGCCAAGGAGTGGCAAAAATACAGAGTTTGTATATGCTATAAAAACTTCACAGTTCATATTTCAAATATTGTGTATAAGTTTAGTGATTTCATTTTACACAATAACAAAGACACTTGGACATTTTGCTGTAAAGATGTTATTTGTAATCATATAGACTCATTGTTATGTAGACAAATTTTGTTAGGAAGCATACATTTTTTATGAAGAAAAACGTAAATCCACCATGGATCTTATTCAGTGTCTATTAACTGAATGAGAAATGGCACAAATATAGGGGTTTTTAAAAGTGGACGATGGGTCATGTTGTAATGAAGATGTGAAAAGTGAAGTTGATTGACAAGTGTTAATGGATAGTCAATAGATGGCTAGTGATCGATGAAAGTGGTGTCAATTATTGGGTCCCCATAGAGAATTTATAAAGAGACCACAATCCAGTTTATGTGTATTTGTTTCTTGTCCAGATTGCTTCCAAATTTTTTCTTTTCCAGTAGCTATACAGTGACTCTGACTGGATGACTTTGACTTCCTCCTTGTTGACTTTGTGACTTTCATAAGCATGCATGGGTATTCATGCCTCTTTACTGCAGCCTAGTGCTAATCTGTGGGCATCTGGTTGTATCAGTATGACACCAATATAGACACAATCACTGTAAACACACTAAAAATATTTGTTTATAAAAATATTATGCTATGACAAGCCAATTTAACTTCCCAACTAACTATGTTATGATATTGTTTGTTCATCAGAATTGTTTTAGGAGTCTGATCATAGGAAGACAAAGTGAAGTTGTCGCAGGTGTTGGCCTAGCAGCATGAAAAGTAAATTGAGTTTATTTCTGAGAGGGATGTTTTCTACAATATTCTAGAAGGCAACGAGCAAGTTACAGTATATGTGTAGCTACTTCAACAAATCGAGCTGGTGAGCTTTATAAAATATATGTATCTGTTCTGATAGGGCATTATTACTCTATAGTAGTCCTACTAAATTAATGAATGTTATGTCATCATATGTTTCATTGTTACATGCTGTACTCGTGTAATATTTAATACTTATAAAAAGTACAATAAATGCCATGCAAACTAGACCACTGAGAGTGCAAACCCTCAGCATTAGTTAAAAAATGCAATAATTTGCAAAAGAAGTCACTGTTGAACAACAGTGTACTTAATTTTCAGCTTATAACAATTAATAAAACTAACTTATCTAGCTAGCTGCAATTAGCTATGGCTTTGTGTGTACAACTTTAGCATTACAGGAATGGCATATAGCACTGGCCTACTTGTACCCTCTGAGATTCTTCAGGAGTTTCAAGGGCCTTTTTATGGGCATGACATTTATAATCAGTTATTCTTACGCTCCTGGGACTGATCCACACTCTCTGAAGCTCTTTTACGTGCTTGACACTCAGCTATAATGTTTTCTGATGACTTCATGACATTCTCTGGCTTTAGTTTTTAATCTTGGCTTAATAGAAAAGAAATCCACTGGAACATTTGGACTTTCTGACATGCACGTTATATGAACACTTAGGGCACTTTTTGCATACTCACAGTTGATGAAAAAAGCACACTTTCAGCAGCATAGACTTCTAACACCAGTCCAGACAAAGATTAAGCACTGGAACTATATTGAATGAGAGAAAGTAACTGATCTGGAGAGAGGCAAAATTTGTACGCTCACATGAGTGCGCATAATTCTAAAAGCAAAAACAAATTAATGGGTGTTGCTGCATAGCATTAATCGCCATAGTGTCTGCCTTTTCTCTCGTTTTCTCAAAAAATAAGCCAAAGTAAAAAAGGAAAATTAAATGGAATTGACTCGTGATCTAGCCTGAGTTTCTCTTATCTCAAGGTATCTTTTTGACAGAATGACAGACAGACAGAAAGAATGAATGACATACTACTGTAACCCTCACACGCATGCACATGGTCAATAATATCCAATTGAGTCCTAACTTTTAGAAAGTTATACATTATAGCAAAGGAAATTTAGCCATACGCAAACTAGAGGTAGTTAAGTTATTAACCTGTTCAAGTATGTATTACTTCATATTGGCTATATCATATTTTTCTTGTACATTAATTCTTTAATCTTATTTTATTTAAAACCAAACATAATGAAAGCCTCAGAAATTGTGCAAACCACACACTGGAATTGGCAGAATAGCAGTAGGATGGTGAGCTCGCTCACTGCACTGTGCTGATGTATTGTTTACTACAATTTGTTTCATCTGTCTTCTTTTATTGGTTCGTTTGACCTTCTTTGTCTGCATGTAGGCAGCAAGTGGAAAGAAGTTGTGCATGAGAGTAATTGGTCATGCTATTAGTCACTACTGATCAATCTAAGGTATATTATTACACTATATTGTATAATTTAATATAATAGTATAATCTATAGTATCAGTATAATTAAAAGTATTTCAGTATAATGTGAGGTACATTAATATAAGGTGTGTTTGTCTAAAGCAGTAGCTATATAGCTAATGTTAGTTATATAATAGTTAAACCATGGCACAGAGGGATTATTGTAGATAACTGCTTCAATCCCGAGGGAGAAGCCCGAAGGTGAGAACTGTTATCGGACAATGATCCCGACGTTGCCATGGGTTAACTGTATTGTACCATGGTTTCACTAACTCAATGGCAAGCGAGTACTTTTGTGAGTAGATAATGGAATTTACTAATGGAGATACCGATATCCACCCACATACGAATGCAACTTTAGTTCCTACTTCCTCAGATGAATCACACACACACACACACACACATGCACACATACACACAATCACTTACACTCACACATGTTGATGAGTGAGTGAGTGCAAGACACATAATTCTATTAAAGATGTGAGTGTCAATCAAGCTGTTCTCCTGATTGCATATTTTGGATTTTGTTTGGACCAAAAATGTGAAATTATTACAAATCGAGGCTGAGCAGAAATTAATGCAATCAGATTAATTTAGAATTTAAGGATGTGGTTTACATTTTCATTCATAAGTTAACTGAAGCCATTCTTGTGGTTGAGTTATGGCGTGAGTAAAAAATGCCAGAGCAACATGCAAATTTTGTGACATGAAGAATTCTTAAGGATCCAGTGAAAATAGCTGAAATTAGTTTTGTTTTTGTTTTTTTTATTAAAAATTCATTGTAGGTCTACATACCGTTTAAAAAAACAACAACCAAAAGAAAAAGACAACAAGAAAGTACAAACAATATAGTTGATATCAAATACATTTTGTGTATAACTTTCATGTTTGTGTTTAAATATCACTTAAAAGTGGGTGTAGCAATGCAACCTTTTGAAGATAACCCCAATTGTCTGATGAAAATATATTTTCTATGGGCCTAGACTATGAAGGGTTGAGTTTAATAACTACGCCCATTTGTGAACTTTTTAAATTATTTACAAGTGAGGTCACTCAATGCATATTAAATTGGTAAAATGCCATTAAAATGTTTACAATTCCATATTGCATAATAATTTTAGCATATATTATAGAGTAATATACACAAATAATAGACACCTACCCTATCCCTGTCCTCCCCATCACCCCCTCTCCACCTTTTCGCAACTCCCAACCTTCATTTTATTTTTCATCAGATTCCACGCAAGTCCTAAGTCGGTCTCACAATTTTGTGGACTCCATTGATATCAGCAAGCATCGAAAAGACGACAACTACCGACTGGAACTCAGACGCAAGGGAAGAGCCAGCAGACCCAAATTGGATGCATCTGGCGAGCAAGCCCGTACAACTAACAACACCAACACTGCCACCGCAGAGCATCGCAGAAATCTAGAGGCCAGTGAGCGGAATTCAAGGATGGGCCAACCACAAAGTGTAGAGAAGCAGAATTCAGACCTGCAACAAAGAATGGAGAGTTGTTCAAGGAGAAAAATCTGAAGCATGAAGAATTGCAAGTGCAGCTTGAGTCATTGAGGAAAGAGAATTTGTCTTTGAAAGGAAATTATCAGGAGAAACAGAAAGCTCTCAGGGTGGAGGCTCAAAGGTTGCAGGAGAAGCTAGACGAGGCTCTGCTGGGACAGAGGAAGCTGGAGGAGGAGGTGTTAGTGCTGAGAGAGGAGTCTGCCAGTCTTGAAATGTCTGGTGCTGAAGCTGCTCAGTCTAAATCTGCTCTGGGGACCATCCAACTCAAATATAGCGTAGAGGTGAGTGATCTCACGGCAGAGATTAAAGTCAAGGACAGGAGTCTGAGCGAAATGAGGAGCAAGAGAATCGCCATGGTGAGGAAGACTGTTGCACTACATCTGTATATGAAACAATTTAATTTTCATTTGATACAAACTTTATTAACAGTCACGTCAATAATGCTAATAGTTATGCAATAATGATAGTGATAATAGCTATAATTGTAATAATAACTAGTGATGTGCTTGAGCACAAATGGCGAGCGAGCCTAAAGACTATACTATTTTTATATGAATGATTTTGACTTCTAACACTGAAGCTACTGAAAATAAGGTCCAGTTTTTAAATTTAGCATACAGGGTAAAGGTCTTTCAGTGCCTAGTACCAAACTCTCTTCAACTGCTTTAAATTGAAGGAAAAAACAACAACAAAAACAATACAACACGTTTTAAAGTTTTTCCTTTCTTTGTGTATTATTCTTAAGAGGTTGTAACACACAATGCCTTGACACAACTGACAGCACCTACACAGACTTACCTTCGCAGTAGTCTAGTGGACAATGTATTTTCAAGTAAATACTGTTGAGCACGGCTTATAACCATGACAAAGAGCGCATTGACTTACCACCGCCACTAACTCGAATAGAAATGGAAGTCCCTTAAGTTTTCAAGTTTGAACTGCACCCGCAAAAGAATTCAAAACGGTAAACAATTCAATTTCTAGTATGATGCGGGTACTGATCGATAAACCAGAGGATTCTGTTTAGTGCAATTGGGGACGGGGTCGACCACATAACTAACACAAAAACGCGAGGGTCAAAGTACAAAATGACATACATACATCCATACATATATCTAAATTAGTAAACAAACATCCCTGATTTTCGATTGTGTTACCCCTGTAAGCGTCTTGCTCGCTACGCTCGCTCGCCGATAATAATAATAATAATAATAATAATAATAATAATAATAATAATACAATTTTAATAATGTTTTATTCTTAGGAGTCTGAGTTGAAAGATATGCATGACAAAGTGGAAAATCTGGACAGGGACTTGCAGCTGCTAGTTCAGCGCAACCAGCAAATCCGATCACTGGAGCGTGATCTTGTCACCAAGGAAGAAACCATTCACAAGATTCTAGCAGACAAGGACCAGTCTATACTGTTGGCCAACCAGGTAGGTGGACATAACACATGTGGGAGGGGGGGAAGAGGTGAAGGGGAAAGAATAACATGTTGTCCAATTCACAGTATTCTGAGGCAATAAACTATTTGAAAATAAGCTATAGATTTAGTTGGACTTGAATTCCATTAGAGCTCACCACATTGCCAATGAAAGAAAATAGAAAATCAATCCTAGATCGTTGAAATAGTTGTATATAATGCAAAGATTAAATTCTTACATTATTTTGTTGTTCAATATTATAAGTTATTTTTTGGTGTACTAGCTTGCCAACAGCTTCTGACAATTGGTGAACTACATAGTTTACCATATTATTTCTTTAACTATTGGCCATTTTATTCTACTTTCAGAATGTGTCGATGCAAAAATCTCTACAGACTCTAGAGGCCAGCTCCAAGCAGCAGTTGGAATTGTCTAATCGCACTATCGGAGAACTCAGGGAGCGTCTGGACAGACTGTCTCTAGAGGGACAGCAGAAAGACCAACTAGTACAAGATCTCCGCAAAGAAGTGGATCGATATGCCAGAGAGAAACAGACTAAGGTTAGCAATTCAAGTAAAGAGAAGTTAGCATAGTGTAGTGTTAAAGAGACTTGTCTATTACTAAGTCTAATCTCATGCAGAAACTCTAGAGTTTATCAGTTGTGATGTTCTGCATCTTGTATGGCTTTACATTATATTTATTGAAGATTAATAGAAAGACTTTTAGGCTTGGGCAGTATTGGTGGTTTTGTTATTACTGTGAGATTTCTTACACGAAAAAATAATTTCCTTGTATGCTGATAGTTTTATTTTCATTATTTGGTCCATCATATAAAATTAATTTATTTGACTCCAATTCCAAAATTATGCTTAAAGTTTTACTGTCTCCTTCATCTATTTCTTTAGGAAGTGTTGTTGTCGAGTCTGGAGGCAGACCTGGCCACTTACAAGGCTCTAGCATCTCCCACAGCCAGTGAGAGCACTCGCATTCAGAACCTACAGCGTTCCATCTCCACCCATGAGGTTGCCATGGTGTCACTAAAGAAGGAGTTTCAGAGGCAGAGTGAAGAGTTACTGACTTCTCAGAGTGAGGCCAGAAGACTCAGGGACTCACTGGACAAGAAAGTAATAGCTATAATTTGCGGTATAAGTCAAACCATATTACTATCTGCATATGGTCATATTAGTATCTGTCTAGTCACGTGACTTTACTCCAATGTATGTTTGTTCACATGTTACAGGAGGAACATCTAACTCTGATGTCATCTGTGGACCATCAGCACAACAACAGCCAAAGGTATACATTGTTGCTTATTATATGAAATGATAGTTCACAGTTTCCTAGTATACTGAGGACACAACACAATAGCAGATTGTAAAGAAAAGAGAGAGTAAATAAAACAATAGCAACAATAACAATAATTAACTACAACAACAATAATTCATTCAGTGATACCTTAAAACTTGCACACGATTTTTTTTTAAGAATTATTGTACCGAAAAAAAATAATTTAGAAGTAAAAAATAATTTCTACTAATTTTGAAAAACAGGTACCTTAAAACTTAAATTCAATGCACATCTATGAAGTCATGTTCCAGTAAATTATTTATCTTGCACAAAAATGTGTGGTTTGATAGAAAAACTTACTACCCATAATGTTAATATTGGTCATCACTGTATAGTGTATTGGTGCATGGATCACCACATAAGATCATTACTGCTCACATTCTGTTCCCAGAGGAGGAACAGGGCGGGACCCAGGCGGGACTAGGAATCAAAGTGGGCACCTCCCCTGGTGAGATCAGAGGATGTGTTGTCAGCAATATGGACGAACATCTATATGGTAATGGACTCCAGATTGGGGACAGGTAAGGCATTTCATTTGCAATATCTATGAGTCTATTAGGGGGAATTGTTTTTTTATTATTTAATTTACTACTATTAGAATTTGAGAATATTTTTTTTACCATTGTTTTATCATGCAGCATGACAGAGACTGCAGTCATTAAACAGAATTAATTTTTTGAATTGGAACATTTAAATCATTTTATTTTGAAGTGAACGGTCATGATACTACGACTAGTTCTACACGAGACACCAGAGAACTACTCCAGAAACACTTTAATTCACAAGAAGGCCTCAGGGTGGTTGTAACACGCCCCTTTACAGACGAAGATGATCCTGATGGAGGAGCCAGTAGTGCAGAGATGTACAAGAAATTGTCTTCATCACTCAACGTCCGCTTGGAGTCACAGAACGCGGAAGTAGAACTCTGGAGGCAGGAATGCAACGGGTAAAGTGTCATCATATTTACTTGTTTATTGGATTGCCTTCTAACCCTATTTATTATTAATTACCATCAAGGTTAAAGTCGGACATCTTGAAATATTCCACCTTTCAAAAAGTAAGGCTAAGACTAGACAAACAAATGTGTTTGAGAGACCAATTTTGAATTCCTTTATAATTGTACATTCAGGACAAAGAAACAGAGATCAAGTACCTCAAGTCTACAATACAAGACCTCAAATACCAGGTTACAGAATACTTTTTAAGTATTCAGACCTTCTCGGCTGAAATAATTATAATAATAGCAAATCATTATTACAATAATTATTGGCGGTTAGAAAGAGAAAAATTTGCTATTAATTTTTAAGTAATTACTTTTAAAAATGAATGTCTATTACATGCAGTGTAATCATTTTTCTGCCAGGAATAAAGAACATTTTATACATTAATATTTTTAGCTCTAATAAAGAAATAATTTTTCCTTTTATTTGGTTCATAACTTGTAAATTATCTCCATTGTTTTTTTTCTTCTTACCATTTAGCTGGAAGAATCAGAGAGATCCTATAAGACATTGAAGGAGACTTTTGATGAAGTAGAAGGAAGTGTGAGTGAGACTGGATACCAGAAGTCCTTGGACATGATGGAGGCAGCTCTCAGAGTCAAGGACAAAGAGGTCACTTCCATGAAGGCTGCAGAGAAAACACGGGTAAGGATTGCTTCAGCATAGCTTACTCAGCAAACCTGTATTATGTTTACCCAGCAAGCCTGTATTATGTTTACCCAGCAAGCCTGTATTATATTTACCTAGCAAGCCTGTATTATATTTACCCAGCAAGCCTGTATTATATTTACCCAGCAAGCCTGTATTATGTTTACCCAGCAAGCCTGTATTATATTTACCCAGCAAGCCTGTATTATATTTACTCAGCAAGCCTGTATTATGTTTACCCAGCAAGCCTGTATTATGTTTACCCAGCAAGCCTGTATTATATTTACCCAGCAAGCCTGTATTATATTTACCTAGCAAGCCTGTATTATATTTACCCAGCAAGCCTGTATTATATTTACCCAGCAAGCCTGTATTATATTTACCCAGCAATGTATAATATTTACCCAGCAATGTATTATATTTACCCAGCAATGTATTATATTTACCCAGCAAGCCTGTACTATATTTACCTAGCAAGCCTGTATTATATTTACCTAGCAAGCCTGTATTATATTTACCTAGCATGCTTGTATTATATTTACCCAGCAAGCCTGTATTATAGTTACCTAGCAAGCTTGTATTATATTTACCCAGCAATGTATTATATTTACCCAGAAACCATGTATTATAATTACCCAGCAAGAATGTATTAGCTCTATTTGACATTCCAAATTAGATTGCGGAGCTAAAGAAGCTGAAAAAGGACAGAGATAAAGCAGTGAAGGCAGTAAGGCAGTATGCGGTCAACATGGAAGACTTGAAGGCAGTGCTTCCACGACACATGACCAAAGGAGAGCAATTGACCGCCATGAACAGAGCTCAGATGGTGAGCACCGTCCATGGGCTGGAAGAGGATCTGGCCCATCACAAAGCATACGTGGACCAGTTGCTCACTGTAGTCATCACCCACAATCCCAGCCTTCTAGCCATGGTCAGCGAGGCTCAGAA
>WLWD01003783.1_pt1 | contig 44545 bp, 47 predicted proteins | sample 6712731 | NCBI WGS metagenome assembly WLWD01 (sample SAMN12718690, study PRJNA576275) | sponge metagenome | isolation source: marine sponge | host: Mycale hentscheli | place: New Zealand: South Island, Marlborough, Capsize Point | collected 2014-11-01 | reverse complement strand
AAAATAACATAAATAAAAAGAATAATAAACACAAACAATTACAAATCAAGTACAATTACAGATATAGACAAAAAATAAATGCCAAAGTCAGCAATGGCCATAAAAGAAGATTCAAACAGACGCTCAAGTCTACAGTCAATAAAATTACAGACACACAAGACTACATAACAAACTTATCATCAAAAACCCTTAACGCAGATCAAACTAAAATACTCAATTTAGGGTTAACATTCATACCAAGTAGCAAACTGAGGAAAGCAGCTATACTTCAAGCCTCAGCTGACTTCCAAAGGCTGAACAGAGTCAAATACCATTTCAGAAATGATCCACCAGGTATCATCCATCCTTTCCGTAAGAAAAGCACTTGGCAACCTCCCAGAGCCTCCCCAGAAATAGAAGAGTACCTACAAAAAATACAAGATACACTAACTGACCCACCAATTATTCAGTCCTTCCCTAATCTAACCAGAAGAGAACAAAATGCACTAAAAGAACTGGCCTTAGACAACACCATCATCATAAAAAATGCAGACAAAGGCTCAGGCATAGTAGTTGAAGACACCCAAAAGTACATAGAAGCTGGACGCGAGCACCTAGCCGATACCAGTATCTATGAAAGAATAAGTGATGACCCTACCATTCCACTTACTAATGCTATTAATCAGTATATACTACATGCACATAAAAAAGGAATAATTGACACATTAACTAAAGATTACCTTATATTTCCCGACAATAATCCTCCAAGAACACAACAACTATACTTTCTAAAGAAAATTCATAAAAATCCAATTGCCGTGAGACCAATAGTTAGCGGCAGTGGAGGCCCCACAGAGAAAGTGTCACAATTAATAGATATCCACCTACAACCACATGTACCACTCATAGACTCATACATAAGAGACAGTGGCCACATGATTAACATTATAGAAAACCTCACAATCCCACCCAACTGCACTTTAGTCACAATTGACGTTAAGTCACTGTACCTAAACATTCCTCACAAAGAAGGAATAGAATCAGTAATCAACAGACTATACCACAACAACCCAAACTCTGAAGAGGTAGCTATACCAGCTGGCACTATGAAAGACCTCCTCAATATAGTGCTCACTAAGAATTACTTTCAATTTGCTGGTGAGATGTTCCACCAAGTCCAAGGTACAGCAATGGGCACAAAAATGGCCCTAGCCTATGCTAACACATTCATGGCTGAACTTGAAACCAAACTACTAAATGACTATACTATAAAACCAGCTCTCTGGAAGAGATACATTGATGACATACTATGCATATGGCCAGGTAACTCTAATGAGGTGAAAAAATTCATAGAGTACCTTAACCAAGCTCACCCAACCATCAAATTCACTTATGAATGCTCAAACTCCAGCATAGACTTTTTAGACCTAACCATATATAAAGGTCAAAGATACAAACATTTGAAAACATTAGACATTAAGCCTTTCTTTAAAAAAACCAATAAATTTCAATATCTACATTACACCTCAGCACACCCTAAAAACACATTCTCTAGCCTAATTAAAGGAGAATTAACCAGACTTCTAAGAGCCTGTTCAGATAGAGATGAATACAACATAATACAACATAAAATGTACCAAGCATTTAAAGATAGAGGATATCCACCTCACCTAATCAAAAGGGTCCAAGCCACCGTACCATTCGAAAAAAGACGGGAGATTTTATTAGGCAAATCTAAAGAAGACTGCCCCTATGATACATTCTTAATTATGGAATACACCCCAGACCTAGACATCAAAACTATAAGAGAATCACTAAAACTGAGTGAAAATGATGAAAGCATACCAAAGCCATGCTTGAGTCTTAAAAAAACTAAAAATATAAGAAAAAAACTTGTAAGAGCCAAAGTAAAACATGTAGAAGACCCACCACAATCCAAAGAACCTATTGCAATCCCTACTACACCTAATCTAGATGGATGTTCAGCAGGATGCGCCACCCCAGGCTGCAAATGCTGTTCAGTCATGTCTAGAAAAATAAAAATATCATCTAACTCAAACTACAAGTCATTTTATACCCCCAAACATACCAACTGCAACACCAGCGCAGTGGTATATCTATTGGAGTGTCACAAATGTCCTAACAGAAACCAGTATGTAGGACAAACCAAAAGAAACATATCCCATAGAATAGCAGGCCACAGAGCTGCTAGCAGAATCAAAACTAACCTTCCACTCTACAAACACTTCATTAATTCACCTAACCATACCTTTGAGAAGGATATCAGAGTCACCATTCTAGAAAAAACTACTGTTAATCAATTAGACTCAAGAGAAAGACATTGGATTAACACACTACAGACAGTCTACCCTAAAGGACTCAATAGTAGATATGAGTAATGAATAATATACTTCACAGACAACAACACTAACCTTACTAGAAGTCATACTGAGCCAGAACTCAACTCCACTGCACTCTAGCATCCCTACTCAATTAACCTCTATTCACCGACTCATTATCGCTAATTCACGCCAGTTCGCGCCTATCCAATTAAGAAGAGCGGCTGGAAAGGAAGACGCTACGACAAGCAGAACTTCAACACCCACTCAAATTAACACTATTATCACGCATGCTCATTCAACGGACCAATAGAATCACCCCAACATTCATATTTAAATCACCACGCTATCATTTTTATGTCACTTACCATGATTAAGACTTGTCAATAAAGTCGAAACGTCGGTAGTTTTAAAATTAAAATTTAATATAGATTTAAGTGACAATGTCCGTTGAAAATAAGCCTCCTAAGAAGACCTACAAGGATCTAAAAGAGCTACTACCTACACACAAGCCGTCTTACAAAGATGCAGCCACAGGCGTGGGGCCAACCCGCAAGGGCATGGAGACTAGAATGAGTACTCGAGAAGGCACTCCAGCCATAGCCCCAACCCCAGCACTAGCCCTAGCCCTAGCCCTAGCCCTAGCCCTAGCCCTAGCCCTAGCCCTAGCCCTAGCCCTAGCCCTAGCCCTAGCCCTAGCCCTAGCCCTAGCCCTAGCCCTAGCCCTTAGCCCTAGCCCTAGCCCTAGCCCTAGCCCTAGCCCTAGCCCTAGCCCTAGCCCTAGCCCTAGCCCTAGCCCTAGCCCTAGCCCTAGCCCTAGCCCTAGCCCTAGCCATAGCCCTAGCCCTAGCCCTAGCCCTAGCCCTAGCCCTAGCCCTAGCCCTAGCCCTAGCCCCCCCTAGCCCTAGCCCCTAGCCCTAGCCCTAGCCCTAGCCCCACATCAGATACACAGATTATCATACCTATCACACCAAACCTAGACGGACACTCAGCTGGTTGCGCCATTCCAGGCTGCAAATGCTGTGCTGTCATGTCTAGAAAAGTCAGAATCACCTCTACTCACAATTACAAATCATTCTTCATTTCCAAACATACTAACTGTTCTACCAAAAATGTAATATACCTTTTGGAATGCACCAAGTGTACCAAAGGAAATCAATATGTAGGCCAAACTAGCAGGCAACTATCTCAGAGAATAGCTGGCCACAGAGCAGCCAGCAGAATCAAGACTAATTTACCTATTTATAAACACTTTGCAAACCTACCTGACCACTCCTTCCACAGAGACATCAAAGTCACCATACTAGAGAAGACCTGTGATACTCAGCTAGATGCCAGGGAGAAACACTGGATAAATACACTAGAAACTGTGTTCCCCAAAGGCCTAAACAGCAGATATGAAGAGTAAAAGCCACTACAAACATTAATCATCAATTTACCGACACACCCGCGAAGCCACACCCCCTAGACGGCAAAGGAAGTAATAACTTACCACAACCTCGGAGAATCAATCCAAAGATCGACGAAAAGAACTACATCATCTCTCACCTTGAACTACCAATCAAATCAAACTCGCTCACTATTTAAAGTCACCACCACGTGTTTTATATCATTTCACCCTTGAGAAAGGCTCATAAGAGGCCGAAACGTTGGGCAATTATTTTATTATTATTAAGAACTTTAGTTACAAGTAAGAGAGATGAATACCCGAAAGGGAAAACAAAGCAGCCAGTCAACTGGCAAAAGCGTAGCGCCAGTTAGGGGGAAGGACAGAGACCAGAGAAAGACTGATCACTCCAGTAGCCCTGCCCAACCCCCAGCCCCAGCCCTAGCCCTAGCCCTAGCCCTAGCCCTAGCCCTAGCCCTAGCCCTAGCCCTAGCCCTAGCCCTAGCCCTAGCCCTAGCCCTAGCCCTAGCCCTAGCCCTAGCCCTAGCCCTAGCCCTAGGAAGAAGACTGTATTGCAGCAATCCTCCCAAGTGCAAAGTTTGTGGAACGATGTCTCTGCAGAAATGATGACGGAAGAGGACACTGGGAGTGATGACAATTTCATTCGCCATCGCCAGAGCTGGAGGTCCGAAAAATTTAACAACTTCATTGATGAATTGGATTCCGCAAAGAATGCCAAGACATTGGCGAAGAAGCGAGAGATTGGCAGTGGCATAGAGCGTGATGTGCCACAAGTGGCAAAAACTTGGCTGATAGCTGCTGAGAGTGACTGTCACCTAGAGCAATAAACATTGAACAAAACCTCAAGGTTATTATCACTTTTATCTGTATTTATCACTTATCTGCACTTATCACTTATCTGTATTTCTCACTTTGTATTTTCTTTTTCTATAAGACCAAAGAATTGATGATATTTAATTATTGACTATAAGTTATAACTACTTTAAGATTGTTATTAGAAGGAGTATAATATTATTATAGTATTGTGTTATAAATCCAATATTGCCAGTTATTGCACTATATAGTTGTGTAACAATCCAGATATTAGACCTGGAATATCAATAATATAGTACTAATATAAGAATATTTTAAGACCAGTACAGGCCCGTAGCCAGAGGTTCGCATTGGGGGGTTCGGATTTTAAGACGCAAAAAGCCACACCTACTTTTGTTTCCTCGTTAATTCTTCTACAATACTAAAAAACAAAAGATATGTGCACTAGGTATTCCACTTCAAAACTATAATTCATTAAACACTGTTGATATTCGAGAGAAAAGAAGTATTATTCTCGTAATACGCCTTATTCGTACAGTACGGCGTGTAAACTGTCCGTTCGAAATGTATTGGAAAAATCGCTATAACTAAGTGAAATAGCACGGGACAAAGTGAAATGCCACGCTAGCTTAAGTAAGAGTAAGAGCGCAAACATGCAGCTCTAGCCTTGGAAATGTACAGTTGTAGTTACAGACCGCTATCTCAACTATCGCTCTTACCACCCTCACCATATAAAAAATGGAATCATCAACACTCTAAATCATCGTGCCAAAGCGATTTGTAAAGATCAGACCTCCCTGGCTCAAGAGACCAATCATCTGAGATCAGTCTTCAGGAGCAATGGGTATCCAGATGCCATGGTTAACAGAATCATTCAAAGTACAAAAAACAAGAGCAGTGTTAACAAGGAAGAGCTACAGCAGGAGACAAAGAAAATCATGACCATTCCCTATGTGCAAGGCGTCAGCGAGAAGATAAAGAGAGTATGTTACAAAGAAGGCATCCATGTGGTATTCCGTTCAGGGAAGACATTAAGATCGATCCTAACCCATGTGAAGCCGAAACCAGATGACAACAATTTGCCTGGTGTGATCTACAAAATCCCGTGTTTGGACTGCAACCGCTCATATATAGGTGAAACGGGTCGGACTCTACAAGTTCGCATAGGTGAACACAAAAGACACTGCAGGAACCTAGACACCAGTAAGTCTGCCGTAGCACAACACAGCCTGGAAGAAGGACACAGGATAGACTGGAGTGGAAGCAAAGTGATAGACAAGGAAACTAACTGGCATAAGAGACGGATCAAAGAGGCTATTCATATCAGGAGAATTCCAAACTTTAACCAAGATGAAGGTCTTGCCATCAGCCCTATCTGGACAAGTGACATTACGAGATGATTGGCATTATCCTCACAGTTATTATTATTATTATTTTATTATTATTACCATTATGTTATTGTTTATTAGCTGCTAATTTTACTTAATTATCAAGTTATCATTCCTTTCTTCCTCCTTGTTCTTCATCCTTTCATCATTTCCATTCGCTTTCTTTCATCCTTAGTTCTTTATCCTTTATTCTTTCTCCCTTTGTTCCTTATCCCGAATCCTTTAGACTGCCAATCAACACCTTTTAGCACCCCTAGCCAAACCAGTCACCTATTTTACTGAGTCACTCAACCACTCATTTCACTTTTTTGTTTTTTCTTGTACCTGAAGAAGACCAGCAAACTTGGTCGAAACGTCGTAAAAAATTAAAAGTTTACTTGACGTGGGTAGTCCAAAATTAAACAGCTAATCAACAGAACGTCATTCTTTAGCGCAGAAGCAATACCCCTATTAGACAGAGTTTTTTCCAACAGATTAGGAGGAGCAATCGATTAAAGCAAAGTTCAAGAGAGAGTTTATCCTGAAATGCAGAGATAGTGACTGCACTATACATAGTAGCCACATTGTAAATGATCTTTAGCTTACTGTAGTCTCGTGCAGCTTTTATAAAGCTGGCCTACTATTAGCGTGTGATAGCACGGGTAACCGTGCTATTCGTGATTAATAGCACGAACAGCGGGATTAAAATAACACGAGGCATATCGGAGTCCTATTTCAATAGCTTTGCGAGCGCCACTGATCCTTAATAGAACAGGTTACCCGTGCTATCACTCGCTAATAGTAGGCCAGTTTTTTTTAATCATTTGCAGTCTAGCTACACTAGATAGTGCACTTGCTATCTGTATATTTGAGTTTTAACTTTCTCAGACACATCCGAAGGCTCCCTTTCTAATCTGTTGAAAAAAATCCGTTGCTTGTGCTATTAATATCGAATCGCACGCTTATCGGTGCTATTACTCATACTAAAGTGCATTACGTTACACTTTATAAAGAATATATGTAACGTAGCAAGCATTACTCATGCCGATCTGAGAGCGAAATTTTGTATCCAAGGAGCTGAATGTTTATTAGGTCACTTGGACTCAGACTAGGCCAGAAAAACAGCAGAGAATTCAAGCGCAGGTTCAGCACGATTGAACAGATGATGATATTCTAGAAGTTATATATGGGGTGTGGCTAAAATATTTACTTCCGGTCACTCTAAAGGGGGATTCGACCGAACCCCTCGAACCCCCCCTGGCTACGGGTATGCAGTATTGCAGGTTATTATACCGATCATGTAGAATTATACAACCCTCTTATAGCATTGTCAAGATACAGATATACTACCCATACTGAATGTATTCTATAATATGGTGCAAGATCATCAGATAACATGAATATGGTTTTAATTATATTGGTAGTATATTATTAGTATAATAGTAAGTATAATACTATAATTGGGGGTTTATAACCTACTGTTTTCACAGTGGTATAATATACAGGACATTCAACATATTTTGTTTATGCGTGTTTGATTTAATATTGTATTCTTTTGTAGGTATGTTTTTTTATGTTTTCGGGAATATTCGACCTGAGTTGCGATCTACAACTCGTACTATTCAGCTGATTGCATGTGTTGAAAGTCCGATATTGTCAAAGTATGGCTTCACTAAGGTGTTAGAGCCATTTGTTAAGGATGTAAACACATTAAGTTCGGTAAGAAATATACCTATCAGTAAAAGCGGTTTCATTCCGTATGTTTTATTTTTAGGAGGGTTTTTCAGTGGATGTTGAAGGTGTGACACATCACTTCTATGAGACTGTATTACTTTGCTTAGCAGATACTCTAGCAGCTCATCAATTAGGAGGATTCAAGGAAGGAGTCGGGTTTTCATTGCGGATATGTAGAGACTGCATGGCAACAAGAGAGGATATTCAAACCAAGGTGTGTTTTTAGCATAGTTTAGGATATAATGTTTATTTGCATAATAATTATCCTTAGTTTGTGGAAGATGATTTTGTGTTACGTGATGTTGCTACTCATGACGAGCACTGTTCTAAGCTTGATGGTCCACTGAGTGCAGAAGATTCAGTAACATATGGAATCAATGCTGTTTCTCCCCTCAATGCTATAAACAACTTTCATGTCGCAAATTCTCAAATCCCACAGGATGTGATGCATGTGCTTTTTGAAGGAATCCTTCCTTTAGAAACTAAGTTACTAATTGGTAGCTTGATTAGTGACAAGTATATAACGTTAGATTTCCTCAATCAACGTATAAGTCACTTCATCTATGGAAGAAATGAAGCTAGAAATAAACCTCCAAAAGAGTTTCAAAAAGCAAATTTCACTGGGACATCTAAACTCCATTTATCATGTAGGTGTACTCTATTATCTTTTTGTTATATGAAAAATTTCATTTTTGTGTGGGTTTTATTTCTTTCTTGATTGATTGATTGATTTGGTTGTTTTTGGTTGCTTTTTCCCATGCAGCAGCACAGATGTGGAATTTCGCTACATTGCTACCTCTCATGATTGGCAATACGATTCCAGAAGGTAATCCACAATGGGAGTCGTTCCTGTTACTATTAGAAATCACCAAAGTTTGCACAGCACGAATTGTATCAGTTCAATTACGTGATTATCATTGAAGATCATCATCATCTTTTTAAATCATGCTATCCGGATGTGAATTTTACACCAAAAATGCACTACATGGTACATTTTCCACAATATCTGACATAGTAAGTTGTTTTTGTTGTTGTTGTTGTCGTTTTATTGTTTTTTTTTCTTAATAGTTTATTTGAATTAAATAAGCATAAGGGTATAACAATTTACTCTATTACTTCGCAGTATTGGGCCAATGGTCAGTACATGGTGCATGCGTATGGAGGCAAAAAATTCATACTTCAAAAGAGTGGCTCAAATAGGAAACTTCAGAAACCTTCCATTTTCAGTGGCCAAAAGGCATCAGTGACTCATGTGTAGATATTTGCAAGGAAAGTTCTTTCTCTATGATGATTTGGAAGCAGGACCATGTAAGTATATGTGACCGTCTATGGGAAAATCAGGCACAACGCGGCATGCGTAGACATCGCAAAAAGATCGATTTAGTTCTTAAAATTGTATTAAATAAGCCTAACGAAGGGAACGGTTAGGTGATATATAGCGGGAATGGCTAAAGCTACGGCGATAAAACTTGGAGAGCTTAATATCTGCTTGCCGAGGAGTGTGTAAGTGCAAAAAAAATTTTTTTCGTCGGGGCCGCGTTGTGCCTGATTTTCCTGTAGACGGTCACATATTCAAAACAATTTTTTAAAGTATTAATCTATGGTGATTTTCCAAATAGAGCACATGTTGTCTAATTTTAGTCACGTATCTTCGTCAGTGTTCAGTGTGGAAAAATAACATGTCATAGTGCTTAATCCTAAATTGTGCTGGGAGCTGCATTAAAGCATTTTCTGACACTTTCAAAGCACTTAACTTCTGTCCAGACGCTCTAGACATTGTTTGTAGGTGCCCAGAGATTTTATTTATTGATTTATTTTATTATTTTTATTTTTATTATTATTATTATTATTATTATTATTATTATTATTATTATTATTTATTTTTATTTATTTATTTTTTTTACTTGTCTAGGTGTTTCCAATAAATGTTATAAACTCGTTGGTTACTTCTGTTCCAATTAATGCTGATACGTATCTCACACTTTTTATAATATCCCCCTTTATCGCCCAACTATACTTTGTATGCTTTAGTTCAGTTGGGAACAAACAGTTTCATTATTAATTGTTATAGCTTTTAGGGAGGTGTGTCTGTTGCGAATTCAGTCGTATTTCATTATTATAGGCACGAAAGACTCAATCACCCAATTATGTGATGATGATGTGTGTGAAGCAGTGTCAGAACTACTTCCAGAAACTGATTTACAAACAAAATTAGTGGGGTAAGTTAACCCTTTCACCGGCACAAGCGCCTATAGGCGCTCAAGAATGACGTAATGCGGGAAAAAAGATTTCCCCCCTAAACGATAAACGCTAAAGCTTAGCTGCAGCGTCCAGAGCACGGCTAATGTGTTGTTCTATTGCATGTATTTTTAGAATAGAAATAGCTACTACGTAACTAAGGTAGTCGGGCTAAAAATAAACTTAACGTTAGTTCGAAAAATGGCGACAAATTTATCTGCAACTGAGGCGGTGGATCTTGTCTGCGACGACGTTTTCAGCTGCGAACGTGAGTGGGAAGGGGCACAGGAGCTATATAGCTACCGCAGAAGTACTACTGTCGAGGATAGAGAGTTGGACTTGCTCGCTAAAGCTGTCATTTCATTGCCAGTTGAGGAAACTACTAGTTCTCAACTTGAGAGCTACTAGAGCGCTGTAGGTAGCGAACATACCAGCAGCTATGTCAAAGAGGATATGGAACTTGATATTCCAGGTAAGAAAAGCAGCTATTTACGCAGTATATTTGAGGAAAAAGTAAGAAATAGTTTTCCCGGGAACATGGCGGTAAGTTTTATTATGCCCAATAGCTTTCCCAGGAATATGGCGCTAATTTGGTCACAGCTGTAAACTGTTTTCTTATAAACTCCCAGCAATGAGTAATGATTTGACTTAGCCTCCTTTGCTCTCTGAATTACTTTGGACTTCCTATTCATTCCAAGGATGATGTCTCTACTTCTGCAAGGTCAGAATAATTGAGATGATGGTAAATACTGATTATGTTGAAAGCATGAAGAAAGGTTGACAAAGTATTGAATGGATGAAAAAGGAAGAGTATGAGTAAGAATATGGCTAGAGGGAGGAGTGAGTGTGTGCGGAGGACTGGAATTGTTAGCAAAATATTCTTTTATTCTTGAAGTTCTTCTGCCCAGCTATTTCCCAGCGACCAGTCACGCCTCTCCTGGTGTCATCAGTAAGCAACAACATTGCTGGCTGAGAACAGTAAAAAATATCTAATCATGCACAAACAATTGCTAATATTGCACTGGAAGCATACCGATCACTTTGTTATGATATAGTTACATTGTGGTCCCAAAAACCACTTTGTGGTTTGCTGCTAAGCAACCAAATTTGACCAAAAATGTTGAACAATACACGTACTTTCACGTGATATATGGTTGCTAGGTACTTTTTTGAACTCTTGATTTTATATTTATTTTTAACCCTCTCGTTCCCAAATTGTTTGGACGCGCGCGGAAAAATCTATTCTTCTACCGCGGAATAGAGCATTACCGTTTTATTTTTTTTACTCGATGCTGGCTGGGAAAACCCCATAGCAACCATATATCACTAAATAGACCAAGAGTTTGGGATTCCCCTCATTTTTTGATTGAGAAAATTGAATAATATTTAGGCCCTCTACAAATACTTTTAAAAAAAAATTTTTTCCTCCAAAAAATTACACTTTTCCCATCAATAAAAAATAAAAATAAAAATAAAAATAATATTGTTTGATGCATTGTATACCAATATTATATTAGTTCAACAATAAAATATGTTGTTTGTTGTGTTTGGTGCTGATTGTGATCATGTAGGAGACATCTATGAGTGTCCACAAGGAACATATGCCATCGGACGTCGAGCTCCACTACAAAACAATTTCATTCACACAAAAACAAAACAACAAAGATATTAGTAATACAAACAACAAATTATTCATGATCCTATATAATTGCAACTTTATGATGTATTGTATGCGGTTTCATACAGGATTTTTGTTTGGGGTGGGGCTCCGAGTGTACTTCGCCACACCCATTTTTTGGAACCTACACTACTTTGATGCACATCTTTGCATAAGAGTCTATACTTCACACTGATGATCAGTGTTCGGTCCTATGCACTAAATGGCTCAGTTATGATAGGAACATAATGGGATACAATATCAGACTAAAAATAAATGCTTCCAAAATGTTCATTTCTATTCAACTCCCAAAATTCTAGGGGGGAACCCAGGGCTAGCCTCCCACTGTATGAACCCCTGGTATGTATACTCCACACTGTCCATGAGAGAAACAATCGTTGTATTGAGAAAGTGTAATTTGAAAATGAAAAGCAGTACAAGCACACACGTGGAATTCAACTTACCCGGCATGGATGGTGGCACAGACTGAACGATCCCTCCCATAGGATCCGGAACCTCCATACAATACCAAAAAAACACAAGACAACAATGATATTTGTAACATAACAGCTGGCCTCGCTGAATTGCCCCCCCCCTCCCCCGTCATTACTTTTCACTGACATTCTTGTACCATAACCCCCCCTCCCCCGTCATTACTTTTCACTGACATTCTTGTACCATAACCCCCCCTCCCCCGTCATTACTTTTCACTGACATTCTTGTACCATAACCCCCCCAGCCCTAGCTGGACACCCAAATATCAGTAAGTTGAAATGAAATTCAACTTACCCGGCATGGATGATGTCACAGACCGAAAAAGACCACCGAGTTCGTTCTCTCTCAGGTTGGATCCGGAAGCACCACATACTGTTTGTCCACGGTTGCTCTCTCTCATTCCACAAATGCACACACACACACTAGAAAAAAGAAGATACAGGTGAATACAGATCATAAAAATAAATGTATAATATAAATTGACTGGTGTACACACACACACATACATGAAATTCAACTTACATGGGCATAGTAGCCCCGATCTTTCCCTACCTCATCCACCCGACTCTTGTTCTTCGATTCCCGCCTTCTCCAACCGCGAGGATGTTCAGAACTCGGAGCAGGAGGAGCCACTTCCTCTTCTTCATCACTGGAACCTGCTGCCTATTCGTGTTTCATCATTGGAAGACTCAGGTCCGGTATCCTCTCCTTCATGACTGGAAGACTCTGCTCCTGTCGCCTCATCTGCGTAATCGGGGTCGGTGACTGCATTCACATCTGGTCCTAGTAGTATATGTGGTAAAAACTTTTTTTAATTTTTTTGAAAATTTGAATTCGTTCAAAAAACCACAATCCACTTTCAAATCTCAAAACTCAATGAAATATATATATGTATTATAGCTAAACAGCTTACTCTATCTCAATATAGCTATAAATAAGACCTTTCCACAACAGAAGCTTGCTAGTTTTCAAGAGAAAGACAAGAGAAAGACAAGCTTACCTCGATCATCTTTGTGAGGAAGCCGGGTCAGTCACGGTTAACTGAAGGCCACAGGATCCAAGCTTTTCAGGGTTATCTGAATATACTTGCGAGTAGGCTGCCACCAGAGTTGCTGGGGCTTCCCAATCACCTGGAGGGTTAACTCTTAAGGTGTATAAAGAGTTTAATCTTTAAACTAGGCAGGAAATACAACAACTGAAAGAACGAAGATAAATAAACAAAATATGACTTGGAAACACGAACATCGACGAACATCGACGATTGACGAACATCGACGAAATACTAAAGAAAATGATACTACAACAGGTGAATGAATAAGTGAATGAATAAGTGAAATAATGATAATAGTTATTGATGGCTGTTTCTTGATACCAGGGAGAAACAGGTAAACCTAATTAGAAATAATAATGATATAACACAGTGTAATAGTTCAAGTTCTAATAATGTAGTGACTGTTTCACTACATCTCCCCCCCTTTAAAGAAATTCAGGGCCTTGGCGCGACAAAGCGTCTGGAACATGATTGTCCTGACCGGGGCGGTAGACAATATTGAAGTCGTAGTCTTGAAGTTGAATTCTCCAACGCCAGAGACGATTGTTGAGAATAGCCGAGTCAAACAAGTTCACCAGGGCCTTGTGATCTGTCAGAATTGTAAAATGTTTTCCAAACAGGTAGTATTCTAAGTGCTTGACTGAACACAGCCGGGCAAGAGCTACCAATTCGGTAGCACTGTACTTCCTTTCTCGAGGGAGCAGTTGCCGAGAGTAGAATGCGACAGGTGATTCTCCGTCTTCTCGAACTACAGATAACACAGATCCAACTCCACAGGAGGAGGCATCACAAGACACAACAAATTTATCATCTTTATTAGGAATAGTTAAAATAGTTTGTTGACAGATATTAGAAATGATAGAATGAAATGACTCTGTCATAGTCGTTGACCACACAATAATGTCAGGTTCTGTAATAGTCAGAGCGTGATTCAAACTAACACATAAATCAGCAAAGAAGGAGACAAACTTTCTATAGTAGAGTGTGAGGAAGCCGGGTCAGTCAGGGTTAACTGAAGGCCACAGGATCCAAGCTTTTCAGGATTAACTGAATACTTGCAAGTAGGCTGCCAAAGGGGGAAAAAATGACACAAACAATGGTTGACAAAAAAAATTGAAGTAAAGCTACAACAGTGTCATTAACAGATGAGCTGAAAACGAATATTAATTTTGTAAAGATAGGTAAAATAATACAAACACAATAACTTATCACAATGAGATGAATTCAAACAACAGGACCAAAGTAGTCAGCAGAGAGCGATAAATAGGGAGGAAACGGGTCACCGAGCGAGTAGTAGGCGTAACACGATAGCGATGGCGTATTCTCGGGATAAATGTGCTCAGATCAAGTCGAGTCAACAGGTGTACCAGTAGAGTCGCCCGAGAATCTAGTTCACCGCTGCCGCCAAGTGTGAGGAAGCCGGGTCAGTCAACTGAAGGCCACAGGATCCAAGCTTTTCAGGGTTAACTGAATATACTTGCGAGTAGGCTGCCACCAGAGTTGCTGGGGCTGCCCAATCACCTGGAGGGTTAACTCTTTAGGTGTATAAAGAGTTTAATCTTTAAACTAGGCAGGAAATACAACAACTGAAAGAACGAAGATAAATAAACAAAATATGACTTGGAAACACGAACATCGACGAACATCGACGATTGACGAACATCGACGAAATACGAAAGAAAATGATAACTACAACAGGTGAATGAATAAGTGAAATAATGATAATAGTTATTGATGGCTGTTTCTTGACACCAGGGAGAAACAGGTAAACCTAATTAGAAATAATAATAATATAACACAGTGTAATAGTTCAAGTTCTAATAATGTAGTGACAGTTTCACTACAATCTTCTTGACTCCCATTTTCAGTATCAGAGTTGACGGGGTCTGGTCCACCAACCTTGATACAGGGCCTCCTATAGCCCTAGATGTCGTCTCCCTTCTCTCCGCTTGATCCTGAGTCGCTAGAGTCAGCATCAAGCAAGTCTAAAACTTGCACCGCATTGTAACTTCTAGACGCCATCTTCCAAAAAATGACTTTGAAAAAAATTTTTTTTTGCATAGTTACCGGGGTCACACGACACGCTCACTTTTTTCCTATGATGTAATAAGCATTACCTAAGACTGTACGTAATAGGGAGGTCCCCAGTTGAACTGGCGATTTTATAAAAAATGGAGAAGACAGTAAGTCAAACCGCAAAGTCTTGGTCGGCAAAGAAGCGGTTGTTTCAATGTGTTATGGAAGGCTACTGGGCTCAAGCAATTTTTAGCTGCACTACATGAACACAGCATGCACTTCACAAGGAATCACATTTGAGTTTCAAAATAGCAGTTAGCTAACACACAAAAATTGTTTAAATTCAGTTATGATTTTCCAAAACCTCCATGACAAGTAAATGCGATATTCATCATTTTCTTAAATTGAACACTGTCTTTGCTGTATCTAGTAGGTAGAGTTAATTCAACTGCACAGGTGGAAGATGTTGGGAAGGGGTTATCATTATTAAATGATAATGTAGGTATATTCGGAAATCCTTCAGGTGGTATTTCTTCAGAGCCAGAAAAAAAGTTGAGGACTCTCTCCAAAGTTACTGCATCACAATCTACATATTTAATACATGTACATTCAATGTAATTTTTTTCTTGCTTGCAAATTTTTTCTTTATCCACGGAAGTATTGCTAAAACTATTAGCTAGCTAGTTATACTATCTAGTTTGTGTAGTTTTACTTTCATATCACTTCCTTCATAGCTAATGACTCACTTTCTTCTAAGTTCTGTGTTTCACCAAAGTAGGCTGCTATAGAATAAACATTACGATTTGATTGCATTAGCATTGATATTTCTGCAACACACCTTCTTCACATTCCTCTAGGTAGTCGACAAATAATACATATGTAAGCTCTTCATTCTCTTTATCATTTGATCCAGCTTCAGAATATTTAATATCTTTAAATAGTGTTCTGATCATTTCTATACATATACATAAGAAAAAATAATTCCTGCTATACTGTTTTAGTACACACATATCAATAAGCTAGTATTACCTGCTAAAAGAGATTGTTTTCCTTTATAGTGAAGAATTCCTTTAAAAACCTTGGATACTTGGTTATATAACTCCGTGTGCCAAGGCAAGATAAACCTTCTCTAAACTGATCTATTTCACCTTTACTTTTGAGAAGCACATAATGGAGGGTAACAGACTGCACTAAACTTATTTTGTCTTCCCAAACTATAGCAGTAACAGGCTTATTGACTCCACACTCCATCAATTTATCAAAAAAATAACTAAACACTTCCTTAAACTCACTCAATGTATTAGTGGTCATAAGCTAGAAGAAAAACAATTTGAATGAGTAAGCAAATTTAAATCACATTAATGAAATAGCTACTTGTCTTACTTTATCAACCATTGCTCTAACTTCAGAGTCACTTATTTCATCTGCATGAGCTATAACATCAGCTATGTCTCTTCCACTAAAGTATTCATAGACAGTCTCAGAGAGTACATGAAACCCACCTCCACCTTGGACTAAACACATTGAAGCCAACTGTCCTAATCTAAAGAACACTTTTTCCTACAATTACAATGAAATAAAAAATGCTATTAAATCAAATAAGCTGATGATTCAGCCTACTTAAATAAAGTATAACCAATAGAACTGAACCCTCCTCACCAACAAATTCCACCTAAGACATGAATTCCACATATTTTCAGCTACTATAAGTTGTAACTAGATCAAATAATACTATTAACCAATTCAGAATATCTTACAAATAAGAAACTAAAAAACAACAACAACAACAACAAACATAATCATGGAGTTACCTTCAATCTCTTTGTAGGATCGAACGATTTTTTATCTAATCTGTTGAGAGAATGCTCGACAACACTTCCTCTCCTAATGACCATAGGAAAGTATTCCTCTTCCTTTACATTTTTCTTTAGAATTGAAACTACTTCACCTACAGTACTAGCCCTATGTAGAAAACATTTAGTATTGTCATGTGCGAGTAGTCTTTATTGGTTAAGTACTTTGTTGGCTGATTGTGACACATGCAACCACACCCACAAAAATATCTTTGAGAAATGGGACCGTTATACCAGTAGCTGGTCCTTCAATCAAAATCAAATTACAAGAATTGTCAGATGTTCTCATTAGGGTGTAACCACCACATTCTGACAAAATAGGAAATGCAGTTAATATGTCTTGCAACTCAGCTGCATCACTATCCTCCTATTGGGCCAATTGAATCTTGTGGAGGGTGATATGTCTTGGTCACATTCTTTAAGACAGACCACTTCTTTTGTCCACACACCGACACTATACTACTACTTTTATACTTACGTATTCCATGAAACTTCAGGTAAATCTGTATCGTCTGAATTGTTACCTGGGTCTAGATCCACATCTTGATTATCCTAGGGTTAAAGTTAAAATTTATCTGATAAAATCTTATGTACTAGTAAACAAGTTACCTTTTCTTTTTCATCTTCAGATGAAATCATAATAGGGCTACTGTAATCCAGATTATCACACTGTAAAAAAAGTGGTGGCCATATCCCACCAAACATGTTTCCCACCTTAGGTGTGATGTCACACCATGATGCTGGTGGTGGGACACTCCCACTCTATGGTGGGATTGTCCCACTTGACATCAGTGTGATGTCACACCATTATGAAGTTGGTGGGACAATCCCACCATAACATTGTGGGAGTGTCCCACTTGATGCAAGTATGGTGAATAATCATGAAAATGGTTCAAATATTAATTGTATAGCTATATACTGTACAGCAATTAGAATTCTGGTAGGTGCTCAGATCTGCGCCAGTATGGCTAATTGTATATGAGTATTGTTAGCTATGTCTTTCAGCAGACCTGTCCCCAGCCAGTACTTGTGATATTCAGCCATCAGGGAGTACTCCAATTATAACTCACTGTAAGTGTGGATAACTTTTGCGGTGAAGTACTTATTATTATTGTTGTTTTTATTTATGAACTCCTCCAAGTTTTAGAGCCACTGCGCGAACCGTTAATACACAGAAAGGGCGTGCCCACGTTAATTCCGTATTCAACCGCAATCCGTATACTATTGCTTATTATACCACGCGTAATCCGCCGAGCACAACGAAAGCTCTACTACTGTCTTCTCTTAGCCTTCTTGTCTACTGTGCAAAGGTGAGTGAGCCTGTCTGTAGTTCTATGTTGGTAGTGATAGGCTATCTTGTTACGGAAACAGCTTTTAGAAAGGGTAGGAAGTCTTTCCTTATTTCGGGGTTGTTGCTGGTAGCCATTTTCGCTGTATTTTTATTTCTTTTCTTTTAGCTTTGAGAATATTGGTGCTGCTGCTACCTGCTTATCTAGTGAGGTACCATGGAAGTAGGAATTAAAGAAAAGATAAAGGTAAGTAAGTCTGTTGTTAATCCAAGCAGTAATTTTAAGTGTTCATTAAAGTTTGTATACCTATGCACTTACAAGTATTTCTAGTGCATGCACGCACATACTATTATTTCTAATCTGTGCATGCACAAACTTGTATTTCTAGTGCATGCACTCACGTACTGGTATTTCTAGTGCATTCATGCACGTACTGGTATTCTAGTGCGTTCTGGTATTCTAGTGTGTGCACGCACAAACTGGTATTTCTAGTGCGTGAACACAAGCACTAGCAATACCACTGTACACACACTAGTATTACCACTGTGTGCACACACACACACTAGTATTACCGCTGTGTACACGCACTAGTATTACCACTGTGTGCTCACACGTAGGGTTGGGCGATATTGGGTTATTCTCATAACGGTACGATATTATAAAATTAATTGCGGTATGAGTAACTAACAACTATTTTTTTTAATTTAAATTAAAGTGTATAAATGAGAGAATTGTCAAAATAATGATAGAAAAAGTTTTTTTTTCAGCAAGTATTTTAGTTATAAGTTGATATTCAAGAATCCGTCAGCTCCAGCCATCGTCTCCCGCCTCTTTCATACGGCTGGACTGCGTATAGCACAGAAGAAAGTGTTGGCTGGTTGATGTCAGTCGTTCCAGACCGTTTCTCACCTTCTCTCTTCATCAGGAGCCTGACTTTACTGTGAACCTTCGGGTGTTTGTTCTTTAGGTGCGATAGCAAGTTCGAAGTGTTCCCAGTAGCCGCCCTAACTTGCACGCCGCAAATTCGACAAACAGGATTGTCCTGTTGGCTGCCTCCGCCACTATCATCCGCGATTAAACCGAAATACTTCCAAACAGCCGATTTTGTACCGCATTTCTCGGTAAGTTGCTGTCCAGACGCCATCACTAAAAAACGGTAAAATACAGCTGGAACTCTATGCGTTGCGCATGCGCAATTTATCGCGGTATTTCCCGCGTTACTCGGTATAATTTCTTTTATCGTACCGTGACTAAATACCGCGATACCGCCCAACCCTACTCACACGCACTAGTAATACCACTGTGTACACGCACTAGTATTACCACTGTACACGCACTAGTTTTAACACTGTGAGCACACACATACTAGTAATATCACTGTATACACGCACTAGTATTACCACTGTGTGCACACACATACTAGTAATACCACTGTGTACACGTACTAGTATTACCACTGTGTACACACACTAGTATTACCACTGTGTGCTCACACGCACTAGTAATACCACTGTGTACACTCACTAGTATTACCACTGTGTGCACTCACTAGTATTACCACTGTGTGCACACACGTACTAGTAATACCACTGTGTACACGCACTAGTATTACCACTGTGTACACGCACTAGTATTACCACTGTGTGCACACACATACTAGTAATACCACTGTGTACACACACTAGTATTACCACTGTGTGCACACACATACTAGTAATACCACTGGTATTACCACTGTGTGCACACGCACTAGTAATACCACTGTGTGCACGCACTAGTAATACCACTGTGTACACACACATACTAGTAATATCACTGTATACACGCACTAGTATTACCACTGTGTGCACACACATACTAGTAATACCACTGTGTACACGCACTAGTATTACCACTGTGTACACACACTAGTATTACCACTGTGTGCACACACATACTAGTGATACCACTGTGTACACGCACTAGTATTACCACTGTGTGCACACACATACTAGTAATACCACTGTGTACACGTACTAGTATTACCACTGTGCGCACACGCACTAGTAATACCACTGTGTGCACGCACTAGAAATACCACTGTGTACACACACATACTAGTAATATCACTGTATACACGCACTAGTATTACCACTGTGTGCACACACGTACTAGTATTACCACTGTGTACACGCACTAGTATTACCACTGTGTGCTCACACGCACTAGTAATACCACTGTGTACACTCACTAGTATTACCACTGTGTGCACACACGTACTAGTAATACCACTGTGTACACGTACTAGTATTACCACTGTGCGCACACGCACTGGTAATACCACTGTGTACACACACATACTAGTAATATCACTGTATACACACACTAGTATTACCACTGTGCGCACACGCACTAGTAATACCACTGTGTGCACGCACTAGTATTACCACTGTGTGCACACACATACTAGTAATATCACTGTATACACGCACTAGTATTACCACTGTGTGCACACACATACTAGTAATACCACTGTGTACACGCACTAGTATTACCACTGGGTACACACACTAGTATTACCACTGTGTGCACACACATACTAGTGATACCACTGTGTACACGCACTAGTATTACCACTGTGTGCACACACATACTAGTAATACCACTGTGTACACGTACTAGTATTACCACTGTGCGCACACGCACTAGTAATACCACTGTGTGCACGCACTAGAAATACCACTGTGTACACACACATACTAGTAATATCACTGTATACACGCACTAGTATTACCACTGTGTGCACACACATACTAGTAATACAACTGTGTACACACACTAGTATTACCACTGTGTGCACACACATACTAGTAATACCACTGTGAACACGCACTATTATTACCACTGTGTGCACACGCACTAGTAATACCACTGTGTACACGCACTAGTAATACCACTGTGTACACACACGCACTAGTATTACCACTGTGTGCACACACATACTAGTAATACCACTGTGTACACGCACTAGTATTACCACTGTGTGCACACACATACTAGTAATACCACTGTGTACACATACATACTAGTAATACCACTGTGTACACGCACTAGTATTACCACTGTGTGCACGCACTAGTAATACCACTGTGTACACACACATACTAGTAATACCACTGTGTACACGCACTAGTATTACCACTGTGTGCACGCACTAGTAATACCACTGTGTACACACACGCACTAGTATTACCACCGTGTGCACACACATACTAGTAATACCACTGTGTACACGCACTAGTATTACCACTGTGTGCACACCAGGGTTGGGGTCAAATACTCTGAATAGTATTTAAATACAAATACAAATACTTGAAAGAATTCAAATACAAAATACAAATACAAATACTTTCTTAGATATAGTATTTCAATTACAAATACAAATACTTTTTAATTGCATCACATTATTATATTTTTTGATATTTATTGTGAAATTAGAGCTATTAAAAATGAACGTTTGTATTTTAACATCACTACATCTGATAAGTTAAAAAGTCACAAAAATTGATTACACCTGATAAACATCAGTTCTTCAAATGTTTTGTCCTTTAAACGGCATCTGTCAGGTCGAAACACTTTTCCCGCTATGCTAAACAATCTTTCAACTGGAGCCGAAGATGCGAGAATGCATAAATGCACTGGAACTAGTTTAGCTAATGTGGGATATTTCATTTCGTTGACTTTCCAAAATTCAAGGGGATTTTCTTCCTGCGGTAGCAATGGTCCATTGCTACCGTTGGAGCTTGAAGGTATTCATCAACATTTGCATCAACTGTAGAGGAGCTACTAACCTTGTCTGCTATAAGCAAATCATCAAAAAAAGTTTTCATTTTCTTATGTGGTGGTGGTTGTGGGTTCAGCAGGCTCATTGGCTTTCTCTATTACTTGGGTATGAGACATTAAGGAAGCACTTGTGCTGGGTTGGGATTCATAGTGAAGCTTAGACACAAGCAGGCCCTTTATTAGTAAACATTCATTTGATGAACACCATTTAAGCTTGAATCTAGGATCTAATGCCGATGCAAGCAAAAGCTCACAATTAGAATAAACAGCAGCTGCACTGTTTAATTAAGCAGTTGCTTTTTTTAACCTTATGATTTTTTTAAAAGTATTTAAAATACAAATACAAATACTTCACTCTTTAAATCTGAAAATACAAATACAAATACAAATACTCCAAAAATGTATTTAAATACAGCATAAATACAAATACTCATGTATTTGACCCCAACCCTGGTGCACACACATACTAGTAATACCACTGTGTACACACACTAGTATTACCACTGTGTACACACACATACTAGTAATACCACTGTGTACACGCACTAGTATTACCACTGTGTGCACGCACTAGTAATACCACTGTGTACACACACTAGTATTACCACTGTGTACACGCACTAGTATTACCACTGTGTACACTCACTAGTATTACCACTGTGTGCACACACGTACTAGTAATACCACTGTGTACACACACATACTAGTAATACCACTGTGTACATGCACTAGTATTACCACTGTGTACACGCACTAGTATTACCACTGTGTGCACATACATACTAGTAATACCACTGTGTACACGCACCAGTATTACCACTGTGTGCACACACATACTAGTAATACCACTGTGTACACGCACTAGTATTACCACTGTGTGCACACACATACTAGTAATACCACTGTGTACACACACTAGTATTACCACTGTGTGCACACACATACTAGTAATACCACTGTGTGTACGCACTAGTATTACGACTGTGTGCACACACACACTAATATTACCACTGTGTACACACACTATTATTACCACTGTGTGCTCACACGCACTAGTAATACCACTGTGTACACGTACTAGTATTACCACTGTGTGCTCACATGCACTAGTGTTTGTTCATTCTAGAGTTTGTTCGTACTAGTGTTTGTTCGTACTAGTGTTTGTTCGTACTAGTGTTTGTTCATACTAGTGTTTGTTCGTACTAGTGTTTGTTCGTACTAGTGTTTGTTCGTACTAGTGTTTGTTCGTACTAGTGTTTGTTCGTACTAGTGTTTGTTCGTACTAGTGGTTCGTACTAGTGTTTGTTCGTACTAGTGTTTGTTCGTTCTAGTGTTTGTTCGTTCTAGTGTTTGTTTGTACTAGTGTTTGTTCGTTCTAGTGTTTGTTCGTACTAGTGTTTGTTCGTACTAGAGTTTGTTCGTACTAGTGTTTGTTCGTTCTAGTGTTTGTTCGTACTAGTGTTTGTTCGTTCTAGTGTTTGTTCGTACTAGTGTTTGTTCGTACTAGAGTTTGTTCGTTCTAGTGTTTGTTCGTACTAGTGTTCGTACTAGTGTTTGTTCGTACTAGTGTTTGTTTGTACTAGTGTTTGTTCGTTCTAGTGTTTGTTCGTTCTAGTGTTTGTTTGTACTAGTGTTTGTTCGTACTAGTGTTTGTTCGTTCTAGTGTTTGTTCGTACTAGTGTTCGTACTAGTGTTTGTTCGTACTAGTGTTTGTTTGTACTAGTGTTTGTTCGTTCTAGTGTTTGTTCGTTCTAGTGTTTGTTTGTACTAGTGTTTGTTCGTACTAGTGTTTGTTCGTTCTAGTGTTTGTTCGTACTAGTGTTTGTTCGTACTAGAGTTTGTTCGTTCTAGTGTTTGTTCGTACTAGTGTTCGTACTAGTGTTTGTTCGTACTAGTGTTTGTTCGTCTAGTGTTTGTTCGTTCTAGTGTTTGTTGTTCTAGTGTTTGTTTGTCTAGTGTTTGTTCGTACTAGTGTTTGTTGTTCTAGTGTATGTTCGTACTAGTGTTTGTTCATTCTAGTGTTTGTTCATTCTAGTGTTTGTTCGTTCTAGTGTTTGTTTGTTCTAGTGTTTGTTCGTACTAGTGTTAGTTCGTAATAGCTTTCTGCATTATTACTCCTTTTTCTCCGTTTCTTCTCTTTCGTGTTTTTCTAGGCAATGAATGCCCGGGATCAGCCTGTTATTGGGGTTCTTGCTGCTATACAAGGATATTCTAGCTTGAATCTTGATACTGTTGGCATAGTAGCTACAGGTAAGTTGCAATTGTATGTATCATGACGTAATTATGATTAGTTAATAAGAACTTTAATAAAAAATTAGTTGGCTCTACTTTTTCGGCTTATTTTGGGTGGGGGAGGATGGTGGAGAGGGAGAAGGAGATGTCGATGGTAAAAGTGTGGAGTCATGGTTGTGAGGTGTCTGAGTATGAGGTGGAGGACAGACAATGTCTTTACATGCATCCGGGACAAAGTCCCGGATTTTATCATGCATATACTTCTGCCTCTCCTGTGGCAGTCCTGGTGGCTCAATCGCTTCGGGTAGCTGTTCGGGACGGGGCTTCCAGTCTTGGTGGTTCTTTGTGAGGAGGGTGAGCGTCTTCTCCTCAGCATCACATCGCATCTTCACAACCAACTTTGCCTGGTGTACCTGAGGAGAAAATCAGGTGGTGGAATGACGTATTGCCATCAAAGGCTCCCCTCTTAAAGTATGGCTGGAAGTGTTCCGCCCAGTCGTACTGTAGAACATGCACTGTACCATCCTCAGACTCAGAGACAGAGGTTATCATTCCATATATGCATTAAAAATATTTTGGTTAAAAATTGATAGAAACCATAAAATTGTTAATTGTCCAATTTGGTGCTTGCCGCGTTGTGCCCGATTTTCCCGTAGACTGTCACATGTGGTGAAATTTAGTTTTTATTATTTCATCCCGCGATACCCTTACATTTAGAGAACACTATGTGTTGATAACATGGTGAAATTGTTATTATTACTATTATATTATTATTATTATTATAGCCTTTCCTGACTGTGATGATGATGGCATGCCACAGCCACCTGCATGCAACAGGAAGAAATCAGGGAAAACGAGCAGCTCCGGGTCATCATCCCGAGATGCTCTTCCAATTAGAGCCCACTGTAAGTGTAGATAACATGGTGAAACTGTTGTTTATTATTAACCCTTAGTGTGCATGCACGAGAGGGTTATATAGTAGTTGTCCTGTCTGTTTGTCTTTCTGTCTGTCTGTCATGCTCTGATTTTGGAGATTACAGACAATTAACCGTTTTCATTGCTCGAGCTATATTGATGCCCTATTAAAATAGTAAATAATAAATTATTCTTTCAGTCTAAGGTTATTTTGTAATAGCTGGCTATGTAGCTAGTAGCGCTGAGGGTTCGCACCTTTGGTGCTTCATTATTATTATTATTATTATTATAGCCTTTCCTGACAGTGATGATGATGGCATGCCACAGCCACCTGCATGCAAGCGTACGTGATTTCTGCTCTATTGTGGAGCAGTGGAAAAAGAATTGGGTACCGAAAGTCCTCAAGCAAGTGGAACTTGAGTGTGGAATCCGGCCTTCTCTTGCCGTTATTCAAGCTGAGATACAGTTAAATGGTAACTATTGATGGTGCACTTTTATTAGAGTTTAACTATTCGTACCTGTATGCAGATTGGAACACTTCTCTCAGTACAATGGCTCTGGTCACTAGCCTAATTCCTGACAGTCGACACAAAGCAGACTATAGAAAAATTATTTGCCCTAGCCAGGTAAGCCTAAAGCTAATTACACCATGAAATATCAATTTTAAAATAAGGTCATAACCGTAAAAATCTGAGCTACTTAATGCATGTAAGAAAAATTCTTTTTGCCAGGTGAACATATGTGTTTAACCTTGTCACCTTACTCGTATAAGCACAATCTGACACTTTGTCAGACCACCTTTATTTACCCTCAGCGCGAGAGAGTTATCTGTTGTCTGTCTGTCTGATTTTGGAGATTACTTACAATTAACTGTTTAGGTATGCACTTAATTTGAAGGACAATTTAAAACCTTTTGTTGTGATACTTTTTGAGAAAACACGAAGCTACAGCTCCGTATAGGTACGAATTTTTGTGGATAACACCCATTTTGTCACATGTTATCATGTGAGCTATTAATTTCTTGCAGCATAAGGTAGTTTTCTTTATGCTCAAAAGTTAAGCACTTGACTTGTGTGTTAAAACTATCTCTGAGTATGTTGGATTCCATTATTAAGACGCATTTATATCTACTGTTTTCATTGCACACCTTTGTTTATACTTGATAGGTCTGAGAAATGGTTTAATAGCTAGCTAGTGTATAGTGGCGCTGAGGGTTCGCACCTATGGTGCTTCATTAAGTCAGAATTTGCCAGTGACACTTAATATTCTGATTTGATTATTATCTTCAGGTAGTTTGTTGTTTACGGTTTTCAGCTTACAAAATTGTGTTGGGATTGCGTTGGGTACATCCCTCAGGGTTTTATGGTTGTGAAAAGCCTTAGCTTTGTGCATAATCTATTTTTGTTTTTAGGAAATTTGAAGCTGATATAATTGACAAAAAAATTTTTTTTCTTTGCAGGGTGATGTTTCCGGCTTTATCAAGAAGGGACAGAAGTCTCCTTACATTATTGTGTTGGAGCATGGGGAGCAAGCTTTCCTTGTGGTGGATAAAGAATCGTGTGCGAGTGCACTCCTATAGAGAACATACCACTTCTATTGTTAAGTGCTTTTTTTGTTTTAAATATACATTATCCCCAGGGGTGTAATAATTTTTGTGCATTCATGGAGTATGTATTTTTGAACAAGAAATCTAAATTACCTGCATCAGTCAAGCATTTTATAGCTTGTCTTAAAAACATTTAAACTTGTGTTCTGTGATAAAATCATATTTTTTCATGATTATGTTAAATGCTATTGTGTGCGTGTTCTATCTATTTAATTTGATACAATAAAGTGGGGGAAAATACACTAAATATAGTGGGAAAATTACACTAAATATAGTGGAAAAATTACACTGATTATAGTGGGACTCTCCCACAGATTATAGTGGGACTCTCCCACCTTATAAAGTGGGACATTCACACTTAAATATTGGTGTGATTCTGCCACCAAGTTTGGTGGGACTGTGGAGACAAAGCTGTCCCACCAAGTTTGGTGGGATATTCCCACCACTTTTTTTACAGTGCAAGTATGTCACTCTGTGAGGTGCTGGCAGACTCTCTGTGTATATCATGAAGGCATTTTCATAAATATCAAATTACAGCATTATTTTAACCTGAAAAGATTTAACTGAACTAGATCATAAATTTATCAATTCTTATCAGATTGAGCAGTGCTAAATTGAAAAACAAAAACATTTTTAGGGCCCACAGAATGGAATGAATTCTTCTGACTTGCTAAAAAAATTAGTGAGCTAAAACAGGACAATATTTCATTGGGAGTTTAAAAGGCTGAAAACTTGAGCAATTGTAAGAAAATGTTGCATGTGAAGACACTTTAGATATACACTTTATTACCTCATTTTCTTCTTAGAACATTCCTTAAGGTGATCTCTGAGCTCACTTACAGGTATCCTTCCTTTGTAACCTACATTAGACAAATAATTCGCTAAGTATGAGTGTGATACAAAAGTACAAGTCATCAGTCATATCTATTATCAAAAAAAAAATTCCATACATTACTAAAAGATGTTCCCATCAACAATGCTTCACATTCTACATACCATGTTTAGCCAAGTGTTTCGCTCTCTGCCATTCATTATCCCTATTGAGCCTGCCCTCCTTTATTCAGCAATCTCCAGACGTAGGTTTTTAGATTTATAAGGAAATGAAATCAATTTAGATCAATAAGACCTGTTTTACAATTTCCAACTAGCAGTGCGAACGTATACAGAATTAAATCCTTGGACAGTAACACGAGCTATAGAAAAAATTTTGTCTAAAGTCCCAGGCTCTTTACCTAAAACGACTTTACCATACAATTTTGCACGTGCTACTATAAAACGTACAATACCATCCCACATACGTACGTACATACCATTTTCGATCAAACACCCCTAATAGTGCCTCACTTGCTTCCAATTACTTAAAAACACTGGTAAACAGAAACCTTAAAACAACTAGAGGTTGATACCAGCTAGTATTCTAAAAAAAAAAAAGTACTGCCCTAGAATTATGATAAGCACAGCCAGCAAAATCCAATATATGGTATATTTGTTAAATAAGCTTGACTATAGTCTGTCCAGGTAGAGTTGGCATGACCACCTGCTAAACTTACATGCAGAAATAACAATAACAATCCCCAACTAAAAAAGATCAGAAAAATCAAAACACCACCCACCCTAAGGAAATTCTTACATCTTTAGTATTGTCCTCAAAATCCAGAGAATTCATGTCTAAGTCAACTTGAATTAGTCGAACATATATTCGTGCTGCACCCATTTGACTTCGAAGTAAACGAGGTGAATGACAAACTGGAGAAGGAATTCCTTCAAGATCACGGGTATTTGGAATACAGCGAAGCAGTTCAAACCCACCAGCACTCCTCAGTTTTGTAAACGAATCCATGAGTACTTCATGAAACTGAGATGTGGTGCAATCAATATCTGGAATAGTTATATTTTTCTCTCCAAGTCCTGCTGATAACAAATCCTCTTTCATAATAGGCGACGGAACCTTTTCTTGACAGCAACTTGCTAAGCAAACAAATTTATGTGCCCAACTGCAAAATTTTGGCCGCTTTGCAATGATATCAGAGCAACGTTTACGCTTGTTAAAACTGGAATGATGCTCCTCAACAAAGGTCTTCTGGCTTGGTCCATTTCCCCTTAAGGCAGCTATAGCTCCTCTATAAGCTCTATTGAAATGATTCCATGTTCCTGTAAGATAAGGAATGCAATAAAATGAACTACGATAGCATGTATTAGACAGTGGCAGTATAAATTCATAAGGCAAGATTTATATCCATTGCATTAAAGAAGTTTTCTCTGTGATACTACTTACCCTGATAAATAACACTTTAATGTGTAGGCAACATATTTTGAAGCTAGCTATTTCTCAGAATTCATCAAAAAAAATCATTCAAATCAAACCTACCTGACTCAGTTTGAATAGGAGTAGAGCTGCTTGGGACTGAAGACAAGGTTCCCACATGTGAGCCAACTCCAGGACCTGATGGGGGATCCAGGTTCCCTGTAGGTGTGCTAGGGCCAGCCAGGGGAGTGCCAGTCACAAAATTAGGTGTGCTAGGGCGAGCCAGGCTAGTGCCACTAGACATGCTAGGGCCTGCCAGGTGAGTGCCAGTAGCAGGAGAAGTCGTATGACTTTCGCCTTCGCTAGAAAGTCTTGGGAGCAGCCAAGCCAGTTGCTCATTAGAGAAAGGTGGAGTAGCCATGGTATAAAGAATGACCACATGTGGAGTGAATTGATCTCAAAGACCTTTTACCTGATCTGATCTATAGAATCAGTCGAAATAGATCCACCAATCTGTCGAGCAATCGATCCACCAACTGATCCAAGAATCGTACAAGCAATCGATTAGTAATCGATCGATCAATCGATCGATCGATCAATCTATTTACCAATCGATCTAGCAATCGATCGAGCAACCGATACAGCAATTGATCGATCAAGCGATCGAGCGATCAAAAAAATCGTTTGATCAATCTATCTGCCAATCGATCTAACAATCGATCGAGCAACCGGTACAGCAATTGATCGATCAAGCAATCGAGCGATCAAAAAAAAGTCACCGCTATTTTTGTCCATGACGGCGTTCCATACATGCCTATATCAAGAGTAAACAAACATCAATACAACAATAACAAGAGAGTCAGAAGAGAGAGCAGTTTATTGGAGATAGCCAGAGGTGAAGGTATTAGATCTTTGCAGCTTGAGAAGTCTTCGCTCCGCAGAAATCGAGCCTGGTGGATCCATCCGCTTGAGTTCAGGTGCGTAGAGTCCGGAGAACGGCTACTGGAGGAGAGGCAGCCTGGTGCACCTTGCCGCGTGAGCTCAGACGATGTATGGAGAATTGCTGTAAACAAATATGAGACAACAAGAAGCTAAACTAAAACACCACAACTTCACAAAGTATACTTCAGCTACTACTGCGCGATAGTTTCTGATCGCGTATTATCGAATGATGGGGTATTGGCGGGGAATAAATTAATGTCCGGATCTACAGGCAGTGCGCGTTGCTATGTGCGGCCACCCTTAATATGGAGTATTTTGACTATTTCATTTACAACAAATTTTTGGTATAGGCCTAATTGGATCAAAATATATGGCAATCGGTATTACCGATCTGACTTTGTACATGATGGATTTCAGGAAGACGATCTTCATGTCTTTTGTAAAATTGTGGACATCATTATTTTGGCCGAGACTATTCTACTGCTGCAGCTGGATGTATACAAAATGTTGGGTATCAACGGCCACTTATCATCTTATCAAATATCTCGTACTACTAATAACACTGTCATTTTACTGTCACAATTACATCATGAAGATCAATATTATGCTCATTCCAGTCCAGGTGATTCAAATACATACATTGCCATGAAATCACATGTAACAAACATTATTAACAAGAATTAATTTATGTTTCTGATATTAGTATGACAAAGAAGTGTGATTTTGTGATACAGGAAAATCCTATTCCTGAGATACTGCGGCATCCCTGGCTGCAAATGCTGCCCAGTCATGTCCAGGAAAATCAGAATCACATCCAGTCACAATTTCAAGTCATTCAGCACTGCCAAACACGCTAACTGCAGTACACACAATGTAATCTACTTTTATCTAGGTACAATTTATGATGTCTATTTTCAAGTCCATTCATTAGATCTAAACTACCTGTGATGATAACCCAAGCTCATTTTGGCTAAGGGAAGAATTTTTGCCTGTGTATATTTGAATTCTTTTTATGTATGTGTAGTAGCACACGACAATTGGGTAAAGCTATAAAAACTCAGCCAAACTATCACGCAAAGACTACTAACTAAAACTAAGGGAAAAAGACAAAATATCTCCAGACTTAAACACACTGACTAAGGCCTATCCACTATTCCCAGTATGCTCAAGATCCCTATCAGTACTCAGTCTCAAATTCAAACAAAATGATACAGAACCAGAGAACAAAGTACAATTACAGAACATAAAACAAAACAGAATAAATGATACACAAAAGCAAGCAAGAACTATAAAAAGTATGGAAAGGAAAACACAAAATAGTAAAGGAAAAAATGAGGGAGTTAAAGAACTGAATAGAATGAGAGTGTTACAAGTATATATGTGAGTGGAATGGAATGGGGATTGCATAAGATAAGGGCAGGCATGAGAAAGGTAATGTTAGAATAGAATAATTGTTTGTGTGAATGCAGTGAAGGTACGCTAATTAGTGAATAAATGGTCCATTAGCACCTACAGCTAAATCAGTCCACAGAGCTAGCCTGTAGTTGAGGGGTGGGGCTGCTCCAGTATGCATACTTAAAACAAAAACCTTTATCCCATGCTTGACAGGCTTATCTTTCATATATTGCTTGAAAGACAGCCTTCCCTTGAACGGAATCATTGCCTCATCCACAGAAATAGATTCACCCAAATTATATTCCATATCAAAATTGAATGTTACTATATCTAAAATCTTACGCACTTTGAATAAAGGATCATAACCTGGTTGGCCAACACTAACTTGCTCATTGCTATTATTCAGATGAAAAAATTTAAGTATTTGCTGAAATCTAACTAAGGTCATTATTTCAGATATATTTTGTCTACTCAAGTCATGTTTACTTGACCAGTACAATTCAAGTTGAGGTAATCTTACTATGCCCATATATATGATCATGTCGGCCGGACGAGTAGGAGCCGCCACCAGAGTTACGTCTCTCTCACAGTTTAGCCACTAGAGGCTTTCAAACCTCGCCCAACCCCAAGGCTCAATTCGGAGGTTTGGCAAGGGTTAAGCTATGAGACTTTAGAGCATGAGACACAACTGAAAGGTCGCGCATACCCACAGGCCAATATATAGGGAACCCACGAGCATGCGCGGGACATAGAAATGAAATGATGTAAGGGTGTGCGTGATGACGAATAAATGACTTGAGTTCGGGTGACTTGTAATGTGCACGTAAGTAAAAGAGTGTGTGTTTGTGAATGTGGAGGTCCGTACCACCACATCTCCCCCCCCCCCTTGAGGAGTGAGAGCTACAATGGGTAAGGAGCTACTGACATGAGACAAAACAGGAAGTAAACAATAAACAAATAATTAAGACCTGCATACATACACAAATTAATAATAACAGAGTTCAGTTCTTTGGCGATAGTACTGGCTAGTCTTCTTCTGACCTGGACTGTCTTGATAGAGCGTCTGCGACGGGATTGGCGACGCCTTTGACATGATGGATTTCAAAGTTGTACTTCATCAGACGAATTTTCCATCTCGTCAGTCGAGAAGAAGGGGCTTGACCTGTGAGAATGTTGGTAAGGGGTCGGTGGTCGGTAAAGGCCTTGAAGAATCGGCCTGCCAACTGATATCGAAAATGTTCAATGGTAGCCAGGAGTGCTGCTGCCTCCAGGTCAAGTATGGCGTAGTTCTTCTCAGCAGGGGAGAGCTGCCTTGAGTAAAACTCGGCTGGGATCCAGTTATCATCCCGGAATACACATAAAGTACCGCCAATACCTAGAAAGGTTGCATCACAGAACACAGACAGAGCATCATTACAATTGGGGATTACAAGTGAGGAGTGATGTGATATGGCATCAATGATAGATTGGAATGATACAGTGTAGTCGTCATCACATACAATCTTTTCTGGACATGTCTTAGTCATGTGACGGTTCAGAACGATAGTGAAATGTGACAAATGAGGAATGAATCGAGAATAGAATGTTATAAGTCCGAGGAACGAGCGAAGACTCAATTTGGTAAGGGGCAACAAATAAGAAGAAATTGAGGAGACTTTATCGGCTGGTATCGACAAACGATTACGACCAACGTGGAATCCAAGAAAATCAAAGGATGAGAATGCCCAAGAACACTTCTCTTGCTTGACGGTTAAGTTAGCAAAAGTCAAACGGGAAAGAACAGCCGATATATGGCAGAGGTGATCGTCGAAGGAATTGCTAAAGATGACAAGGTCGTCAATGTAAGGGAGACAGAATGATTCTAAGCCTCTAAGTACAGATTGCATAAGCAACTGGAATGTGGAAGGGGCATTTGTAAGGCCGAAGGGCATAACCAAAAATTTAAATTTTCCTTGAAGGCATGTAAAAGCCGTATACTGTTTTGAGCTTTCCTCCATCGGGACTTGGTAAAAGCCCTTAAGTAAGTCCATCTTGGACAGAATAGAAGCATTGCCCAGCTGACAGATTATGTCATCTATGGATGGCATGGTAAAGGGTTCTCTTACAGTTACTTGGTTGAGCTTCCTAAAGTCTATCACAATGCGAATTCCGCCGTCTTTCTTCTTAACAGGGATTGGTGGGCTTTCCCACTTAGACACAGAAGGCTCAATGACACCTAACTCAAGCATTGTCTCGATTTCCGATCTAAACGCTTCTTGGTACGCCAGAGGAATTGAGTATGAGGGAGACCAGATAGGTGTGGAGTTAGTGACAGAAATGGAATGTTCTTCTAGAGGTGTACGACCGGGTATATCAGTGAACACGGCTGGGAAGCTTTTGAGAGTGGATGCTAACTCTGATTTCTGAGAAGGTGAAAGATTGATAGGTTCAGAGGTGTTAACTGGTGTACGGAATTCATCAATGACATTCTCTTCAGGCACAAGTAAAGTTCTGTGAACAGTCAATGTTTTCTTAACTTGTGACAAATGGACAACCTTTGGTTTACTGCGTTTCCCTTGAGGGGTAATGGAGCAGTTAATGGGTGGGAGCAATTTGATAATGGTAAAGGGTCCATCCCAAGAGGCGTCAAGACATTTGTTGTGTCTAGGGTTGCGCCTATAAACTACGTCACCAACTTTGAAATTAGCAACTAATTGAGATTCCTTAGCAACACGATTGGAAAGAGACTTTGAACAAAGAGTGGATTTGACATGATGAGTTTGACATGAGAGGAGATTGTCAAGATCTTCAATGAATTGTGGCAAATTCACTGACGGCTGGGAACTAGATGTCCAAATTGATTTGAGAGTGGACAAAATAAACGGAGTCGGTTTCAGGAATAACAACTCATGGGGCGTAAACCCATGCCTGGAATTGGGTGTATTCCTAGCAAAGTGGAGGACTAAATCCAACGCTAATGGCCAATCTTGCCTGTTCTCTATACACTTGGCAAGCATAACCTTAAGAGTCAAGTGAAACCGCTCTAATCTACCATTAGATTGTGGATGGTATGCCGATGTACGGATAGAGGACATGTGTAACTTGCTTTTGAGATGATTGAGTGTGGTGGACATGAAGTTACTACCTTGGTCGGTCAATATAACGAGAGGTGAGCCTAAGATTGAGACAATAGACAGGATAGCTTTGGCTGTTTCGTCAGAGGTATATGATCTCAGTGGTATGGCGAATGGGAAGCCAGAGGCCATCTCAATAGAAGTCAAAATAAATCTGAATTTCTGTTTAGAGATCGGTAAGGGGCCCACAATATCAAATGCGAGCTTCTCGCACCTTTGAGAAATAATTTCTGGCTCAACTAATGGAAGTTTCTTGCCTCCAGATTTGTTATGAACAGTGCACTTACGACAGGACACGACATGTCGCCTAATGTCTGCCGCGAGATTTGGCCATGTAAAATGTCTGTTTACAAGTGACCTAGTGGTATTCACACCACCATGTCCCAAGCCTTCATGGGCTGCTATAAGGACCTTAGACCTGAGTGAGGTCGGAATGACAAGGGCATGAGATACTGAGTTATGAGTGGATGCAGTACACATGAGCATGTCATCTACGATAAAGAAATGTTTCTCTGATTTACGGGCATGTTCCCACAAGGGTGTTAATGATGGGTCATCTTTCTGTAATGAGATGAAATCTTGCTTTGTAACCCCATCAAATGTGAGTGTGGGAATGTCCTTGGGTAAAGGGATGTGAACATGAGAAGAATCAGGTGAATGATCAGAATCAGAAATTGAATCTGTAATATCTGGGATGTGATCAAGTGGTATAGGGCTAGCTCCCTCAGAAATGTGCAAGGCTTCGGTTACACTGTCTGCAAGATCCGACATTTCTTGCATAGCGGCGTGACAGGTCGGCCGGACGAGTAGGAGCCGCCATCAGAGTTACGTCTCTCTCACAGTTTAGCCACTAGAGGCTTTCAAACCTCTCCCAACCCCAAGGCTCAATTCGGAGGTTTGGCAAGGGTTAAGCTATGAGACTTTAGAGCATGAGACACAACTGAAAGGTCGCGCATACCCGCAGGCCAATATATAGGGAACCCACGAGCATGCGCGGGACATAGAAATGAAATGATGTAATGGTGTGCGTGATGACGAATAAATGACTTCAGTTCGGGTGACTTGTAATGTGCACGTAAGTAAAAGAGTGTGTGTTTGTGAATGTGGAGGTCCGTACCACCACAAACGGTTTGTTTCCGTGACTATCAAGTCAATTGCATCAAAATAAAAAAAATAAAAAAATAAATCAATAGCTCTTGCATCATCAGCTACTGGATTACTAGGACCAGGGTTTGGACCACTAAAGGGAGAAACTATATTTGTACAATTTTGTTTCGTCCAGCCAGATAAAAAAATTGAGTCTGCATAAGTAAGAGGGCCAATAAACAATACCTGACCTGACTTAGCATTACCACATCCACTTCCTCCTCTCCCTCTTCCTCTTCCTCCTCTTCCTCCTCTTCCTCTTGCTCCTCTTCCTCTTGCTCCTCTTCCTCTTCCTCTTCCTCTCCTTCCTCTTCCTCTCCTTCTCTTCCTCTCCCTCTGTTTACGGACCTACCACTCCTTGCTGTAGTGGCTGGAGTCTAAAAACTACTCGATAAATCGCTGTCCGGATCAGTTGATTCCACAAAGCAAAATATATTGCTCTCCAATGTGGATCACTCTCTTTCCCCATGTGATTCAGCACCATCACTTGACTGAGCACCATCACTTGACTCACAACCATCATTGACACCAGCATCTAAATTTATTACATATTTTTTTGACTTTATAAATAGCTAAATTTAAAAATTTGAATTCCCAGCTAGTGCCTTTGCAATAATGTAGCCAAACTATTAGTTCACAAGTAGTCTCATGTTAAAATCAAACAAAGTTAGTGCCAACAAATCATGACATAATTTTACCTTATAATTAGCCTAGTATAAACTGCATTCGAAATTTGAATTACCACAACCACTTAGTTAGTGGTTTAGTAAAAGTGTAGCTAAACAATTGGTTCATAACTAGTCTTATGCCAAAAAAACAACAATAATCATGTTAGTAGCAACAAAGCATACTTAGCGTAAGCGTACCTATTATCGCCGTGTTTTTGTCCATAGGTGGAGTAGCGGTGACGCCTTCCAGACTTGCGTATTGATTGACCTGCGGCAGGTAAAGGAATACCTAGGCTACTTGCTACAGTAGTATGGAGAAAATTTTCCCACTGGATCGGGAGTTACCGTACCGAATGCACTGGTCGTTCAAATGGCGAAAATCGGGTACGATGAACTAATTATCGCCGAAACTTTTATTTATTTTTATAAATTGATTATTTTTGTTTTTTTCCTTATTTAAGATTTTTTTTTATAAAATTAGGTCCTGTTACTGATGTTAAAAATATTACTGTATGAATTACCTGTCAAATTTGAAATAATTGAATTTTTTATTTTATTTTACTTGAACGTGTGGTATTTTTGGTACTTGTATGGTATTAGAACAATATAAAAAGAAAATAGAAAGGTATAGAAGAGTTGTTGTTTACTTGGAACACTTCGTACATAAGTACTTGCGACTAGCAGTGTTGTTGTTGAATGCACATTGATTATGCACCCATGCACCACACTTGTAGCAGTCTACCCAGAACACCACAGATGCAGCAAGATCATCAGGCTCATTCTTCTCACAAATACAACACAATGTCCCATCATGGTCGTCAGTATCAGTGCCACTATAACGTCGATATCTTGATGGTACGCGCTGACGACGACCAGAGCGATTAACACGTTGAGAATGACATGACAAGTCACTGGCATCTGAATCGCTATTGTTTGGCTCACTTTCTTCTCTTGCAGAGGCCTGATTTGAAGATTCTTCATTGTTTATTTCAGTTGTATCCTGTGATTCACTCATATCCATATCGTTATCTCCTGTGTCTGTCTGACTGCACGAGTCATCACTTTCTTGATCATCATCTTGTCTACCACGCCCTCTTCCACCCCCACGCCCCCTTCCACCTCCACGCCCCCTTCCACCCCCACGCCCCCTTCCACCCCCAAGCCCCTTCCACGACCTCGGCCAACTTTCTGTTTTAATTTTTCTTTTTTTTTGCGTTCTCTGTCTTCTTTCCTCTTTATTTTCTCTCTTTCCTCTTTTTCTTTCTTCTCTTTATCCTTTCGAAGCATCTCAGCATATTCATCGGAAGTCAAGCATCTTGCGCCGGTAATTCGCTTTGTCCTCGGCTTACCTGCAGCATCAGCTGAAGGTACTGCAAGAATATCCATCAGATCAGGTGATATCATACCAGCAGACACAAGTGGGTTGACAATGCCAGATGTACGTATAGAAGATACTGAAGATGAACATGTTGTAATAACTCCAGATGCAGATGAAGTTGAAGTAGACGTAGTTGACGCTGCTCCAATATCTGAAGAACGAACTACAACAGGAAGTGAAGAAGATGTTTCTTGATCGGCAGTAGATGTTTCTTGATCGGCAGTAGATGCTTCCTGATCAGAAGTTGACGCTTCCTGATCCAGAGTAGGCACTTCCTGACCCGAAGGTGATGCTTCCTGACACAAAGGAGATGCTTCCTGAACAGAAGAAGACACTTCCTGAGCCGAAGCTGGCACTTCCTGACTAGACATACATGCTTCCTGACTATCAGAAGATGTATCCTGTCCTGTGATATCAGAAGTTGACGCGTTACTATCATCAACACCAGAATTTGTTGACTTGTCTCGAACGCAGGAAGTGCCGTAAAGGGTTGACGGTATCATTTTGTTTGGGGAATAGCATCTGGATTCAAGGGGTAAATTCCGCATTTACGAAATCCATTCTTAATGTTCGGTATGGAAAAAGCATGATCAAGCGGCGATTTCAAGACTTTAGAAAACTCTCGTTTAGTCACTACAAAATTTTTTTTTGTAAATGACAGTGCTCGAACTGCCTTAGAAAATCGATCTTTGAGTGACTTAAAAACTGACATGTCAAGTGGTTGCAAAGCGTGAGTAGTATGGGGAGGCAGACAGAAGAGAATAATATTATTGGCTTGACAAAAATCAATTGCCTCGACCGTAATATGAGATGCATGACCATCTATTAAAAGCATTATTGGGCGTTCAGGAACACAAAACTTCACAAAAAAAATTCTCAGCCATGCCAAAAATAATTCGGAGTCAATCCAACCGCTGTCACTCTTGGCATACAATGCATCTTCGGGTCCATCAAACCGATATTGCCCTCCTGGAAACGATTTGGCATATATAATCATTGGAGGCATAGGAAAACCTGCGGCTGACACACAGCAAAGCAAAGTGATATGCTCTGATGTTCCCACATTTTGATTATATACAACTTTCGAACCTTTTGCCGCAACAACTTTTTCTCTCGAGCAGTCAAGCGGCAGAAATGTTTCGTCACAGTTAATCAACTGTCTGGGTTTATTTTTTAGTCCACCATTTTCTAACAACGACTCCAATTTTATAAAGTATTCCATAGTTACGTCCTCCTGTAGATGTTCCGCTCGTGATCGTTCAAGACTATCGGCTTTACGCAACCTAATGATAGGATGACGCTTCTTAAATAGTTGCCACCAATGATCACTGGGACCCAACTCCTCATTAAAACGGTAGGCACAACCAGATCGCTTAGCAATGGCCAAAGCAAATGCCTTGACCATTGTACGTGTTAAAGGAAATCCTCTTTCGGCCATGTACAAGAGATAGTTTACGAGAGACTTTTCCTGAATAAATGTAAGAGCTGTGCAGACTCCTGGTTTGCTGCCATGCTTAATGCGACCCTTGACTCGGTCATCCAGAGTTTTTCTAGGAACATTGAACATCTTAGCTGCTGCTGAGATACTTTTTCCTTTAGATTCTACAACTTCCATAGCTTTTATCATGTCCTCATTTCTCCAATTCAACCGGGGACGTTTGGAATTAGGAACTTCCTCCATAGAATCGGAATCCATCAGTAACAACGGCTATACACACCTAAAATTTTTATTTCAGCTTAAAATGATGCTATGACACAACTAAAACACTTACATGCAAAAAAAAACCCCACACGCAAGCCTGCTCGACTTATACACCGTTTGCTTGACATACCTTCTATCACCAAAGACGCCAAAGTATCGAAAAATAGGTCCTCTCAAAGAAAGCAGCCTAGCTACGGCTACCTTTCATTGAAATCTAACAAATTTGTATTCTAATTGAAGCACAATAAGTACTGATTCTAATGCGCATGTGTAAATTCTTCTAGAGCCGTTTATACGGGCGCAAAAACGCGTTGGCGATAATAGGGTACCGTAGCGAGGTGGCGATAATAGGTACGTTTACGCTACTGGTGGTGCAACTTAGAGAGGCTCCATCACTGAGGCTGTCCAATAAGTCATCCAGCATTGCTACATCATCTACTTCATCAGAAGTTAATCTGCTAAAGAATGTCCAAGTTGAGTTGGCACGACCGCAAGCGCGGTAATTGAGGAATGCATTTAGTACTTTACCGGAAGCAATTTAGTCATGTGAATCCAAGTCAATTAAGCGCACAAACGTCAACGTTGCACGTGAAAAAGGGGCGGTAGCACAGGTGCACATTAATACTGAACTATTGAAAGAAAGAAATTTAGTGAAGTTTATGGAGTTTTTCGGGCGCTGTACAGCTCATCTCGTCTGTTTTCAATGATATTTATGTTTCTTATGCGCAGATAATGTACAGCAGATGGAAAACGCAAACTGGTGGGAGTTCTTCTAAAGAGACAGGATTAAAATCAGTGGATTCTACCTACTGTGTCCCAAGAAATATTCTGATGTTCACAGGATTCAGCACTGTAAACTTGTAGCTAAAGTTACTAGACTTTCATGTTAAACAAAATTATCAATTCTTTCATTTATTTATAAGGTATATGAAAATTGATGAAATGATAGAATTTAAGTAGTACACATACAAAAAATAGTTGTGATCCGAGTTGAAGGTGGAGGTCTGCCTGAGTTGGTCCTAATTGTTACAATAAACGGCATTTATAATAGTGAAGAAAAGGAATTGGCATAAACACGGCTTTGACAAGCACACAATTTAACGGCAAACAGCGTAAGTGTGGCTGTATTACAAGTTGCTAGCTAAATGATAGCTATATCACTGAAATATATTGGCTATATGGCATTTGTTATTGAACAGGTAGACAAATAATCATACCAACATCCTATCAGGTGGTCCTGTACCCTCTGCAACAACAGAACACTCCTAGCCTGTTTCCACACTCGCAACCTAAGCTAATCGCGATATAAAGCTAGAAGCACAGCAATCTGAGAAGAAGCCGCTCATTGTTTACAAAATTCATAATGAAGACAGTCCGCATGATAAATTGAGCCATACCGCGTGACCAAAAGCGGGCGCGTTTTGAGCGAGAAACCTGTGGTTTTTTCTATTCCCATAGACTTTTGTATTGAGTTTTGGAATAGCACTTTCTCTCCAGTTTTGGAGTTAACTGAGGGAATATTTTTAACCGATTCGGTGCGAGCTTTCCAATGGTGCAAACCCCGGATGCGTAGCTGCTTCCGGGCCAACTCAACTTGGACATACTGTCTCAGACAGAGTACCAAGGTAAGAATACATTCTGTCATCCTCAAAATCACTTTCATCGCTTCCTGAGATGTCGCAACTGTCCAACATATCCAACAATTCTACCGCGGTAAACCGTTCGGCCATTTTGTTTTGTTTTTTAATCAACGGTCTGGTTTATTTTTAACCTAGGCCTTAGTAACGTCCTTTTATGCTATTTATAAACAATTTTACGTCATAGAGCAACTCAAGGCGCGTGTTTTTATACGTATACTCTAACGTAACTTCACGTCGTTAGTCTTTTTAAATATTTTTTAGCGAGGGTACTTTGCACGCCGAGAATTCTCGGCTTTGACAGGTAAAGGGTTAAAATGAGTCTAACCTATTCCAAGGCCTAAGACACATAATATAGATCTAGCCTACCTGGGCTAAAGACAAATCAATATATGTCCAGCCATCCCAAGGACCAAGACAGTAATATCTAATCCAGAAAAGTAAATCACCCCACTAAGGTAGCCTGAACTTAGGCACCAATACACAACATTGTTATTGTTATATAATTAAATCAGCTGTCTAAGATGTATGACCACAGTTACATTCTCACCAATGAAGTACAAGGGCACATCTACCATGAAAAGCTAAACCACAGCTCCACAAAATATCCAATTCACCTGGAAACCCAAGTCATGTCAGAAAACATGAGCTACCAGGCCCCACCTGGCAAACCAAAGAAGACTGAAAGAAGACACCAACAAGATTTCCAGGACTTCCTGTGCGCAAAATATGACCAATCAAATGGCTAGAATCACCCCAGCTCACTCATATAACACTACAAGCACCCATATTTTATCATTCCCTGATGTAGGCCCAACAGCCGAAACATTGGAATTGTATAAAAAATTATTAAATTATTACTACTATTGCAAAGGTCGAATGCGCGCAAAGTTGACGGCAGCAGCTAATAATAGAATTACTAGGTCTAAGACCACTAGTTACGCCATTGCTGTATCAGGCAAGGAATCAGCCGCCAGGGACACGGGTAGAACCAACCCACAAGGTTCCCTAGTCCCTAACCCTAGCCCTAGTCCTAGACCTAATAATTGGACACCATCGTGACCTAATGAAGTGGACACCATGGTGACATAATAAGTGGACACCATGGTGACATAATAAAATGGACACCATGGTGACCTAATGATTTGGACACCATGGTGACCTAATGATTTGGACACCATTGTGACCTAATGAAGTGGACACCATCGTAACATAATGAAGTGGACACCATGGTGACCTAATGAAATGGACACATGATGACGTAATGAATTGGACACCATGTGACCTAATAAAGTGGCCTAGCCCTAGCCCTAGACCTAATGAATTGGACACCATCGTGACCTAATGAAGTGGACATCATGTGACCTAATAAAGTGGACACCATGGTGACCTGATGAAGTGGACACATGGTGACCTGATGAAGTGGACATCATGGTGACCTAATGAAGCGGACACCATGGTGACTTAATGAAATGGACACATGGTGACCTAATGAATTGGACACCATGTAACCTAATGAAGTGGACACTTAGTCTGGCGTAGCCGACCCTTTACCTCTTCTATATTGGGGAATGGGGGAGGAAAGGGTCTGGGGACAGTAGTACTAATGACCAGTTCTAGCGCCAGATTCTGGCGCTAACCACTAATTTTAAAAGTTTACCGCAGAGGTTTACTGGCCTCCAGTAGCGCGCGTCTGTGGCAATGTGAAGCATCCGGCTTGCACCAATAAAGCTAAACAAAAATACTGATCCAAAAATGAAAGCATAAAATTATCACATAAATATGTGCGCATGCGTGGTTTAAAAGATGCTGAGCTATAGTTGTTGTTCTGCAAAATGGAAGAATCCCAAAGATGCCCCTTTGCAGTAGATGTAGTTGCCTGCATAGGCTGTGGGTTAAATCTTTCCAAACTACCCAAGGACAGAAGGAGGATGCATGGATCTCACTCAAGTGACAATTCTAGTGAGGAGTGTTAGAAGTTTGGAGAGAACTTACTGAAAGCGTAGAGAAGCAAGAGGCAGTAATGTGTCGCCACTGCTTTAGAAAGTATGAGAAATTAGCTAAGCTTTTGTCTGAAGTAAGAATGAGCTTGGAAAATTTGAAGGAAGCTAACAGAAGTTCAATTTCTGATCATCCTGGTACACCGAGCAGAAAAAGAAGCAATGAAAGTAATGTCATGGCAGCACGAAAATATAGAGTGGAAGTTCAAACTATTGATTCAAGTTCACCTCCAGTAGCTGTAAGTAGTATTCATGACTATTATGAATTAGTTAATTGTAAGCGGTGTAATGGAGCCTAATTAGAGGCCATAACTTTAATATGCAGTAAATCACCTCTAATGAATATGTGATCTTTGCTCCTATGGTGGGTCAAATTGACCCACAAAATACTGTGGTCAAATTTCATTTTTTTACCCTAGCTACCAATTGTGCAACCAAGGCAACAAAGCTGTCATTGAACAGGAAATTATTCTGAAGTCTTTGCTAGCTCTATAGCTCCTTCTATTGTGAAGTTATCACTTTAGAAAGTGGAGCCTTGACTTCTAGTATGGCAACTAAGGCTGTATTCACCGCTAAAGAAGTTCACCTGCTTCTAGATGAGAGTTTAGCTGAGCTAGAGCAAGAATGTCTCAGTGAGGATGAACAGCAAGACAGTGAAGATGATCAGATATTGAATTAGTAACTGTGTGTATGTGTACATGTGTGAGCATGTGTGTGTGTTGCATCTTGAACTTATCTATTATGTTCAGACAAAATAATCTTGATTCTGGAATCAAGACCAATCAGCAGTTCCATATAATGTTAGTGGAACAGCTAACCAAGTCTCTTTTATTAGCTAGAGCAAATCCAGAATCTGGTGGTGGGAGGAGGCACATGTGCATTGGTGTTTGTTTTGAGAAGTTTCACATCCTTGTAACCATTTTTTCATCATTTTATTATTCCTAATGTTTGATTTATTTCTTGGTTGGTGTAAATGATAAAGCTTTTTCAATTGGAACCAATGAAGTCAATAGTTTGTTCTGAATCACAATTTTTTTTTTTTTATCTACCTCATTCTATGCCCAAGATACAACAAGAAGTATAGAGAAATGTTAGAGTGCAATAAAATTCGGATGTAATTAAAGTAGGTGTGGCCTTTTATAATAGTAGGTGTGGCCTGTTTAGACTATTAGAAACCTTCAATAGGGCAAGTGCAGCTTTACTTCAGAAGCATATGTATTTACTTGCCTTTATTAGAGTCTTTATTAATATTTTAATGACCTTTGTACATATTTTTGTAAAATCAGCCTCCTGGTATTCAGTAGTCAATGAGTTAATTTGTGAACTTGTATTGTGATAATTTGAAAAAGCAAAAAATGTTTTTGATATTGGTAATCCGTATTTTAATCTCCTTGACTCACATAAAACCTGAATTAGCTGAGCGCAGAGTCGAACTCAGTGTGTATGTGCGTGTGTGTGTGTGGTGGTTGTGTGGTTGTGTCCCCGACTTTCCCACTACCACACTT
>WLWD01004564.1_pt1 | contig 44552 bp, 34 predicted proteins | sample 6712731 | NCBI WGS metagenome assembly WLWD01 (sample SAMN12718690, study PRJNA576275) | sponge metagenome | isolation source: marine sponge | host: Mycale hentscheli | place: New Zealand: South Island, Marlborough, Capsize Point | collected 2014-11-01 | reverse complement strand
CCCCCCCCCCCCCCCCCCCCCCACTCACCCATACTTTTTCCTACGCCACTGTCTTCCACCAATCCCCTATGTCTCTCTCAATTTGAGAAGGCTGACTTAGTCATTATTTGGCATCCCCAAAACTCCCGTAGCTTCTCAAGATGGTTATGCTCACTTTCCGTCACATATATACTGTATATATAATGGCTGGTTATCTGAAATTTGATTTGCTACAGGTGGCCACTTATAATTACCTCATCTATTCACATTAAAATACCTGTATGAAGAATTACCTTGTTTTCTCCAATTAGGACATACTGCCCACTTAACTCTGGAGCTCTTACTGGAGGAATGGAGACAGAGGGATTTCCAAGCCTTCTTGGCTTAGATGGAGTGCAACTACTTCCGCTAATTCCCTTTCGTTTGTACCTCTGGTCTAATTCGTTCATCCACTTATTGACTTCTATAAATATTATATTATTATATGTAATTATAATATACACACACAATACATAATATATGCAAAGGAAGAAAGAAGTTAACTAATAAGGGCGAGAGTTATGCCATGAAAGATAGTTAAGGAACTGATCAAAAGTGGTTGTTTAGTTTAAGCTATTTGACTATATACAGTTACTTACTGTTTGATCTCCATTCATGTTTGTGTAGAATGATAACATCGGAATCTCCATCTGATTCGTCTGTCATGTACTCTTTTGTGAGTTTTTCGAAATGAAGTTTTTCTTCAGGCAAGACTACACTTTTATGTCGAAGAAAAGCCTTCAATATACAAACATGTGTAACATTGTTACATTTTGTACAAGTGTACACTAACCCTTTGTTTGCGCTGATCATTATTTTGATAGTTTTATTCCTTTAGCTGAACCCAAATCACCTTCTTTCACTGTTCTTCGTGAATATTCATATTTACGTTTTACTGCCACTAAAATAGACAATTATAATATAATAACAGTGTATTATTTTGCCAATCTTTTTTTACATTTTATCATGTCCAAAGAATATTCGTTATCTGGGTCACACTGAATTTCTTCAGTAATGCCAAGCACACTTTATAGAGCTAAGAAATTCTTGGGTCACCCTGAAGATAATTTTAAAACCTATGTAGTTTGTCCCAGCTGTCATAAATTGTATACTTTCAGTGAGTGCTGTAAATATGAAAATAGGAAAAAAGTATCTAAAACTTGCACCTTTGTACGATATCCTAGTCATAGTCAAGCTAGAATGAGAAAACCATGCAGTGAAATTCTTTTGAATCAGGCTAAAACTTCTTCTGGTACATTCCACTTAGTTCCATTTAAAGTGCACTGCTACAAAAGTGTAGTAGTAAGTTTGGAACAACTACATAACAAACCTAACATGCATACGTTATGTGAGAAATGGAAAATTACGGAAAGAGATCATGTATTTACTGATATATATGATGGAAGGGTATGGCAGTCTTTTTTGTATGACATGAATGGGCTGCTATTTCTAGCTGCACCTAACAACTATCTATATAGATATATACAATGAATAACCACAATGTTTATAAACTAAATGTTTCTAAAAAAATCAACTTGAGAAAAAAAGAACACTTAGGTCACCAAAACACTTAGAAAAAAATTGGGTTTCTGACTTCTACATCCTTAAATCTATTATAGTAAAGGAAATTAAAGAAAAATTTTGTATTCAAGATATAAAATGATTTACGAGATTCTTAACAATGATGATCAACAAAATTATAATATCAAAGAAATCAAAGCAAATTGTTATAAAAAATATTGCATACTTTGATGGTTGCTGCATATCTATTCTTAACATAGTCAATATTATTAAAACTGCAATAGATGAAATAGTTTGCAAGTATAACTAATTAATTGACAATTTTCCATGACCACACTAAGCACTAGGCAAAGCAATAAACACCATAATGAAGCAAAAATAATTTATGAGCTTTCTAGCATACCCCCAGAATTTGATAGTAGAGGTAGTAATTAGAGCAATATTTTCACTGATTTTGGGAAGGGAAGTTGGATGTAAATGGGGACATCTGTATTATTGCATTAAAACTAACTGAACTGGTGGGTGGGACATGTGACACTAGTTTCTCAGTGACTTCTTTGTGGTACAAATATGTAGCTTTTCTGCATTAATTAATTAAAAGAAATAAAAATTTAACTCCCGTTTAACTTTTTACCAAAAAGTACTCAGCTACTTGAATTTTTTAAAAAGATAATAATTATGTTGAGGGAAGTTTGAAATACTGTGTTAAAAAAACAGTTGTCTTTTTTTTTTTTGATGTAAAGAAATTTTTAATAAAATAACTAAGCAATATTTGACACACAACACACACACACAGTTGTCAACTAAATACACCAACACAGGACTTAAATTATATTTTGTGATTCAGTCATTCTCGGCTGAAAAATAATAATAGGAAATTTTTCTCTTTATAACAGCCAATATTTTAAATTATAACTTAACAAAGTTAAGTTATATTTAAAATATTGGCTGTTAATTTTTCTCTTTATAACAGCCAATATTTTAATTATGACTTAAAAAATATTGGCTGTTAATTTTTCTCTTTATAACAGCCAATATTTTAAATTATAACTTAACAAAGTTAAGTTATATTTAAAATATTGGCTGTTAAAAAGAGAAAAATGTCCTATTATTACTGTATTTTGTTTATGACATCCATATTGGGAAATGTATTATAATGAAGATCGACATTGTAACTTATGACAAACAATGCATTAACCAAGATAATTTACCACAGGCACAATTATGAATAAGACTAAACTACAGAAAGTTTGTAAGATCTAGCTGTGCCCCATAACATTTAGGTTATCTGTATTTCTACGAAAATTCAAAGTCTGAAAATAGGTTGATTGCTACGAGTACGTAGAGATGCTATGAACACAGTCACTTTGATATAAATGGAAGATCTGCAAGAAGTATTTCTATAGATAAGGAATTCTGTTTTATGCATGTAACTAGCTATATAAGTACACTTCAATGTTTGTGATGTTTGCTAGTGGTGTGTTAAAACTACAAGCTAGTGCCTAAATATGTAAGTCATCGCTTTGTGGAATGTGAGAATTTATCATATGAAATTAAAAAAGCGTGGGTCATTTATTGTATTCCTGATTGGGTAAGAATGTGGCATCTAATTAGAATGTATCAGATTTGTCAACTCACAGAGACATCTACAGTGCAGAGGTAAAGAGTTTATTAGTACTGTGACAGTCAATTTGTCAGAGTGTGCAGAAGCTGGTCCTCATTAGAATTAAAGTGCTTATGGTGTAGAAAGAATCTGTATTCAGCAGTAAGGTGTTCACAGCTATTATGTAAAAATACTACTTTACATGCTATTTTACATATTTTTTAACTAACACATGAATAACTATTTTGCAAAAAATATGTTGATATTATGATACTGAGAATGTTTGATAATTCCTGTTTGGAAGCTTTATAACCCATTAGTACAGTATGGCATCTTTATGTCCCAATGTTTGGTCATCATTCAACAACAATATCCTCTGCCTGATTACTACAGGAAATAAGCAGGTAATAAGACTGAGAACACTGCTGGTAAGGAGCTTGGTTATGATCATAATTTATCAGCCGTTTCACTGGAATGGTTGTGTATGAACATATGAACAAAGTGAATGTGTACCATTAAAAATCACACATCAAATGAAGTGCCACATTAGATTTAAAAATAATATAATAATTGATAGCTAACTGTTGAAACCTATGAAGACCCAGCATGTCATCACTATTCCTTGGAGATTCCTGTTCATGCCAAGTAGAGGGAAATTTACTGCATCAAATCAAGATTAGCTCTCTCTGAAACTAAACATGTAATGTCAATTATAAATTCTATTACATCACAGCAATTTCTGAACCAACCATACTTAGTTAAAAACCACAACAATGGGAAATTTCCAGCAACCTCTCAAAGAAATTAAATTGTTTTAGTCTTCCCAGTCAGTATTATGGTTAATTAAAAATAATGATAACTAGCCAGACATGGCCAATGCAACAAATCTTACCATTGTTCTATGCAAAGCAGGGGGTCACCTTGCACCTCTCTGCAGAAGAAGGGTTCTAACCAATGCCTGATGTCAGGGCCACTCTGATGACCGTAGCCAGTTCTACTTGCTGAGAAATTCATTCTGGTGAAGAGGATTTGCTAGCCTCCCCAAGTCCTGCCAACTCAAGTACAGGGTGCTGCTGAATTTAGACATATTCTCTACTGAAAATGTGGTGTAAATTAGTAATTTCATAGAATACATGACCACACATTTTTCTTAAGATTAACCTATCACTCTGCTCAAACTTCTCAAATGCAACTCATACTTCTTACATACAGCTCAAATTTCTGATATAGCTTGTCCTACATGACAATGCTCACACATAGCTCAAAGTCCTTAAAAGCAGTTCAAAATCCTCCCACACTAATTAAATTCTTCACAAAACTCAAAGTCCTCATATAAAACTCAAATTCTTCATGTACAGCGCCGACTTCCCCATATAGCACAAACACCTCACACATCCCTCAAATTCTTAAACATTGAAAAATCTATGTGATCATACCTGTAACTTTTGATGTGCTATCCCTAAAAAATTATATACAGATAACATTTAACTTAGTCACACACCACTTGAAGCATATCTAGGAAAATAAATATGACCTAAACGGAATAGTAAAAGAGTATATTCACAGTGACCTAGAATCTAATTATAAAGACGACAGAGTAAGCGAATGTAATTATGTCTTTAACAGTGTCTGAAAATTTTATTACTAAAAATTCTGGGATAATAATTAGCAGGTTAGACTTTATTTTTCTAAGGTTAAGAGAAAGGTGAAGATAAACAAACATAACAAGCAACAGAAATAATATGTGGTTACTTTAATTTCTTCTGGCTGGTAGAATTATTAGCAGTAACAATGATGCTAGCTAAAAGTTCATCAGTAATTATGTATGCTATGACTCATTTTAACAATTTTACTTCCTAAGCATTCTCTTGGATAAGAGTAACACATTGTTACGACTTTTGTGGTGACATTTGTGGTTCAAAATTTTGAGGTTGTTTAGTGTTAGAGGTGAGGCAAGTTTCTACTGGAGGGGCCAAGCAGAAAGTTTGCTAAGTGGAGGTAAATTTGTTCATTTGGGTGTTAACTATCAGAAGTTCCACTGTGTATGGCTTCAGTCTCATCAGAACACTTGTTAGCTTAGGATCTCTCTTGTCTTTATGATTCTCTTACATTGTATCGTTGTAGGTTCAATTTTAAGCAACGTAAACAATGTTGATGCCTCCCAAGGCAAACAAAGTTATAAAAAATGGCCTTGTATGGTACATTACTATAATATTGGATTTTATGTTCTACAAAATGATGTGAGGTGTTTTCTTTGTAGCCACCAACGAAATTAAAGCCAGAGACATGCTACACCAAATTATTCAGTAGTAGTTCAAACATTGCTTCTGTTAAACGTTTTTGAAAACCGAATTACTTTACTACTATAGAATTTCATTACACCTTGAAAATTTAATGTACTAGTCATGTATAAGGTTTTAATCATTGAACTCTATTTACAACACCATCCACAATGACATTGGAATAGGCGTGGAATACAAGTGACCTAAATTCTCTATGATCATCATAATCATCATCAACACTCCACTGCTGATAACGTTCATATTGTGTACCCCTGCAAAAATATTGACCACTATGCTTTCTTTGTAAATTAAACAGAGTAAGAGTTTTGTTCTTAATTAGTTTGTCTTGATGTGAAATATGCACACTAAACCGCTCAACTGGTCCATCACTACCACATAAAAGAGTTACTGAACCTCCAGCTGATATTTCCACCCAGCTTGGCACCACTATAGTCTTTGGAATAGATGAATTAAAAGCAATAACATAAAACAGAGTAGAAAAGATTGTATCTCCATTAATTTTGTTCCTAGACAAGAATAAAATCCAATGTCACTTCTGCTTAAATTGTGAAGGGTTAATTGTTTTGGACTCTGTAAATGCTTAGGTAATAATGGCTCATATCTACTTATTAGGTCTAAATTTTTGCCAACATACATCCAGTACACAGGTGAAGTGCTGCCACAATAAAATGTTACTGAAGAATTTTCTATAACTTCAATAATATCTGGTACTACTTCAGAATAGGGGACATCTATTTTCCACATTTCGTTAGCACTATTAGAGGCAATGAGTAAACCATACAAAATATGAAAGCATTGCTTTTTATTTTTTTATTTTTTGATCGAACGCTACAATTTCCTCCAGAACTCTAACGTCATTTCAAATTGTAACGTGCCTTACAGTGTGCATGTGCTGTTATTATCATTATCAAACCTCATCGCGTAGGGTTCAGTTGTAGTCCTGCCTGTCTGTCACACTCTGATTTTGGAGATTACGACAGGTCCAGTGAAACGTACCGAGGTTACCGGCGGTTAAAGGGGAAGAGTAGGCAGGTAAAGGGTCGCCCCTGCGCACGCAGGACGGCGGGAAGAGTACAGACGAGGTAAGACCCCGTGTAGTGAGACATAATTGGAAAATAAGAAAAGAGAGTAAGCGAAATAAAATGGAAGAAAAAAACAAGAGGGAGAAAGGCACTAGAGCGTCAGGGAAAGCCACAGCGGAGGCCTGTGGCGAAGAATCCAGGTGTACCCCGTCTAAGAAGAGGAAGATGGAAGGACAGTCGGAGACTGAGAGAGAGGGGGAAGTAGACGAGGTAAAGGGCTTCTCGGTGGATGAGTTTAGGGCCGGGGTCGCCAGTATGAGAAAGGTGATGGCCATGGTGGCTAGATTCGGGGAACCAGACATGAATGGGCCTACTGCCAAGGATGGTGGAGCAGCGGAAAATGGTAGGTCCATCTTATGGCTCCTCATAGGCCGGGAGGGGGAGGCATTATATAGAGTAGTCAGGGACGTAGTGGGCTGGTAGACTGGAGAAGCTAAGACAAACGTTCCTGGCTCACCTCCGTACTCCTGTGGTACGTGACAAACCGAGTCCAGTGGGCTTTGTGGAGGCGTCCAGGTGGCGGGTGTGGACGTAGATAGTAGGGAGTGAGGATGTGAGGAAGAGCCTCACTGTGAACTTGGTACCACACTCACTAGGAGAAAAGTGGTGTAGTAAGCGTAGTATAGTAAGTAAAGGAGGGGCGGGTAGAGACATAGCCGGGGAGAGTGGGAATGGACATGCAATAGGGGGGTGAGCGACATGGGGAGAGATAGCTGAAAAGGGTTGCGGTAGCAGCAATAGGGGGAAGAATGGGAGGTACACACCACATGCTTGCAGCTGAATAGGGGGAGGCACTGGACGAGTTGAGACAATGAAGCATGCTAGAGGCATGCAGGCTCAATCGGGTGCCCCAGAAAAAGACATTGTTGTGATCACCAGAGAGACGCCAGTGGCGCAGGATGGAAGTGATCGTTAAAGGAGAAGAGAGGGGGGTCGCTGGACGAGTTGAGAGAAGAGGCGCGTCTGAGACGTGCAGGCTCAACCGGGTGCCCCATAAAAAATTGGAAAGCTGACATGGTAGAGGGTATATAAAAATAGTGAAAAAGGGGGACACTGAACGAGTTGAGAAGAGAGGCACGTCTGAGACGGGCAGGCTCAACCGGGTGTCCCACGGTTGTTATGGTGGGGGTGCAACGTGGAGGCGCCAAGGGCGCAGTGGAGTTGTCATGTAAAGGTTGATGGATGGCCATCGAAAAAGGGGACAAGGGAGGACACAAGGGGTCATAGTGTGGCATGTAATGGACATGCTCGTTGATCTGTGTCTGCAGGTGAAGGGGCCTCACTAGTCACGAAGGCAAAGGAGGCGGGGGCGGCGTCCCTGCCTGAGGCAATGGGGGTAACGACTGGTCCCCTACTAGAAAAGCTGCTGAGCAGCATGTCGGACAAGGGGTCAGTCGGGAAAGAGGCAGGCAGGGCACAGAAGGCGGTGCACCTCATAAAGAATGTGCAACCCCTGCCGAAGAAAGTAGTGGAAGCCATTCAGGATGGCAATTTTGTGGATTTTGCCTGGTTCCCGGTCCTGGAGGAAGGCCCCACTGAGGGGGATTGGAAAGAGGGACCAGGGGAATTAGACGGCAGGAGCAGTAGCTCCAGTGAACGGAAGAGAAGGGAACGGAAAGAGGTGCCCGACCTCAGTATGTGGAGTACTTGTTTCTCCCTCTTCCAGGTGGCCTGGGCCTCACACAAGCCCGACATGTGGCTGCCGTTGACGGCATATAGGGAGACTATTTTCAGGCTGGCAAGACGCCACCCATGGGCACAAGTCGTTAAGTACGACCGGAGATTCCGGCAAGAGGCGGCCGGGAGAGACGATGTAAAGTGGGAGAAGGAGAAGGTCCCCCTAGTTATGGAACTTATGAGTGTCTCCACCCACGGCAAAGGAGAGACCAGAAGTGGTGGAGGCAGCAGTGGTGTGGTGCCTAAGAAGGGGGACCACAGAAGACGTGGAGCGTGTTTCCGCTTCAACAAAACCGACAGCACTTGTATGTTCGGTAACCAGTGCAAGTTTGCGCATGTGTGTTCAGCCTGTGGTGGAGAGCATCCCCTCTTTCAGTGTTATAAGAAGGGGGACGTGAGGACACTGCAGTCGACCGGAAGGCCGGTCTGAATCGACAAGAGACTAACACTCAAGCCATTTGTGCCACCAGGCGGATTGTCAGTCATGGAACATCATATATTGTGTTGTGTGGATTATGCAACTTGTGATAAGTATGAAGAAAAAAAAAAAAGGGGAAGGGCTAAGGCAGTAGTTGGGCGGGGGGGTGGGTAGGTAGGGGATGCACACACGGGGTTTCGGGTAATAAGGAAGTAGAGTGGGCGGGTAGATAGGGAGAGGGATAGGGAAGTGTAGGAGGATGGGTGACGTGGCACAAGGGCAAAAGCTGATGGTTGTGGTATGCTTCTGCAGGGTATCGTTTCACGAGGCAGCTGTTGGAGCTGGAGAATGTATCCGAGGGGCCCAGCAGCAAAGTGCTGTCGGGGGCGGAGGATGTGGTCACGCCTCTCCGGTGGAGGGCATGGGAGGAGGAACTGTTGGAGCACCCCGATAGAGAGTGGGTGGAGTTCCTGTTAAGAGGGGTCAGAGATGGCTTCAGATTTGGCCATGATCAAAGTGATGTGAGACTGGAGCGGAGGAGTGGGACCATGTATGAGGCCACTCAACACAGCACAATAATACGGGAGTACCTCGAGAAGGAGGTGAGGGAAAAGAGAGTATCGATTTTGGGGGAGTCCCCACAAGTATCGGGTATTCAGCTGTCTCCATTTGGGGTGATTCCCAAGAAAGGAAAGCCGGGGAGATGGAGGCTGATCATGAACTTATCTGCCCCAGAAGGGTGCAGCGTGAATGATGGCATAGCCAAAGAGCTGTCCAGGGTGGAGTATGCATCGTTGGACGACGTGGTGAGCAGAATACTGGAACTGGGCAAAGGGGCTATGATGGCGAAAACCGATGTGAAGGCAGCCTACAGGAACGTGCCGGTTCACCCTAGAGACAGGTGGCTGCTAGGGATGGAATGGGAAGGTGTGACCCATGTGGATGGCACCCTCCCATTTGGGCTGAGGTCAGCCCCTCTATTGTTCACGGCTCTGGGGGACGCAATCGAGTGGGTTGCGTCCAGGAGGGGTGCCAAGTGGGTGAGGCACTATATAGACGATTTTATAGTGGTTGGAAAGGAAGGCACGAATGAATGCGTGGAGGCGTTGAGAATATTTAAGGAAACGTGCCAGGTGTTGGGTATGCCGCTGGATGATGGCAAAGAGGAGGGACCAAGCGAGGTCATTACCTTCCTGGGCATTGTGATTGATTCCATCAAGATGGAAATCAGGCTCCCCCAGCAGAAACTGGAGGAGCTAAGGAGCACCCTCAGAAAGTGGAGAGGGATGAGGAGCTGCAGGCGCAGGGACCTTGAATCTATTGTGGGGTCCCTGAACCACGCCTGCAAGGTGGTGAGGCCGGGGAGGGCCTTCAAAAGAAGGTTGCTGGACCTGATGACTACAGTCAAGAGGGGCGACCGAAGAGTTAGACTGAATCAGGAGGCCAGAGCAGACCTGGAGTGGTGGTTTCAGCTCGGCCTCAACTGGAACGGCACCTCACTGATGGGATTGGTGTCAGAAACCCCCCATGAGACGATGCTATCGGATGCATCAGGCGGGTGGGGGTGTGCGGCCACCTGGAACGGGAGGTGGTTCCAGCTGAACTGGAAGGAGGCCAAAGGGGCCGAGGAGTGGAACATTATGCCCAAAGAGTTGCTGCCCATTGTGGTGGCCGCGATAGTATGGAGGACACAATGGAGAGGCAAGGTAGTCAGGGCCAGGTGTGACAATATGGCGGTGGTGGCCACGATTAAATCAGGGTCGTGCAAGGAAAGAGCAGCCATGCACCTGAGGAGATGCCTGGCATTTATAGAAGCGTCAGTACCAGTGACCATTGTAGCTGAGCACATTAAGGGGGTGGAGAACACAGTGGCTGATGCCCTGTCCAGGAACAAGTTGGATGTTGCTCATTCTATTATGCAGGGAGCTACAAGGGAGCCAGTGCCGATCCCGGTAGGGTTAGTGGAGCTCCTGACCGAGAGAGACCACTCCTGGAAAGAGCAGGAGTGGGGGAGATTGCAGCGTTTCTGTTTGGGCAGGGACTGAGTGAGGCCACACGGAGGCGCTACGACTCCGTGTGGAAGAGGTACGCGGCATGGTGCAAGGAACTGGAGGAGGCACCATTGCCAGTATCGGAGGAGAAGGCCACGGGTTACGTGGCCACCCTGGCCCGAGGCGGTGTGAAGGCAGCCACGGTAAAGTTTCACTTGGCCGGTCTGAGGCAAGCCCAGATCAGAGCAGGCCTACCCCCTCCAGAGTGGGGGAAGATGGCCAGGTTAGCTCAGACAAGAAGGGGCCTGGAGCGCTGGGAGGCGGCGAATGGTGCAGGGAAACTGGAAAGGCATCCTGTGAAGTGGCACCACATGAGAGCCTTACATGAAGAATGGGGGTCAATGGGAGAGAAGGGAAGAATGCTGTGGGCAGCGGCCTGCTTATGTTTCTTTGCCTGCTTAAGGGCCGGCGAGGCACTGGCCCCAGAACAAGAAGCATTTGACGAAGGGGCTCACCTCACCTGGAGTGACGTGGAGGTGGGTGAAAGGAACGGAAAGGAGGTGATCAGAATAAAGATCAAACAGTCCAAGACGGACAGACTGAGGAAAGGCGCTTTCGTGGTGCTGGAAAGCACGGAAGGGGATATTTGCCCGGTGAGGGCAGTGCTGAGATTCATGATAGACAGGAGGGCAGGCCCAGGCCCATTCTTCTCAGGCAGTGAAATGGGGGGCCTCACAAGAAGAGAGTTCGTTAAAGAGGTGAAAGAGGCACTGGAGAGAAAGGGCATCTCCAGTGAGGGTATCTCCGGACACAGTTTCCGGATAGGAGCAGCCACAGCTGCGGCTGCGGGAGGTGCCTCTGACGAAGAGGTAAAAGCTCTGGGAAGATGGAGGAGCCGGGAGTATAAGGGGTACATCAGAAGGGATGTGACAGAGCAAACTGGAGCGGCCAGGAGGCTGGTGGAAGGCGCCAGAGCGGAGGGAGTGAGAAATGAATAAGCTCAGATGAATAATCCATGTCAGCACCTTCGTGTTTATGTAGTCGTGTATGTCTCAGTCACCCAGTACTTACCGTGGTCATATTGGTTATATGTATATAGTTATTACTCGACGGGTGTGATAAGTAAGGGGTGGGAAGGATGGGGAAACCCCCTCCCACTGGGTAGTAAATAGGGTGAGTGGGAAGGATGGGGAAACCCCCTCCCACTGGGTAGTAAAGAGGGTAAGGTTGAGGGTGTGTGCGTCGGAGCAGTCGGGGCTCTCCGAGGGGCGGTTGGTGGGGCGATCGGTGGGGGTGTGGCAGCCGCTAAGGGCGTGGCTGCACAGGGACAATCCTTGGGCGCAAGCGCAAGGCTTGCCATAAGTCCCAACAGGACCCCGGCGGAGGCGTGGCTGGGAGGAAATGGAATGAGGCCCAGCCGCGCGCGCACGACTGCAAACCTCCGGCACACACTCACAGGTTAGAAGTAAGGGCAGTGTATAACTTTGCAATTATGGTTTGACTTAACTCTTCACCTCAGAAGGTAACGACAGGTCCAGTGAAACGTACCGAGGTTACCGGCGGTTAAAGGGGAAGAGTAGGCAGGTAAAGGGTCGCCCCTGCGCACGCAGGACGGCGGGAAGAGTACAGACGAGGTAAGACCCCGTGTAGTGAGACATAATTGGAAAATAAGAAAAGAGAGTAAGCGAAATAAAATGGAAGAAAAAAACAAGAGGGAGAAAGGCACTAGAGCGTCAGGGAAAGCCACAGCGGAGGCCTGTGGCGAAGAATCCCCCACCCACCGCTACCCTAACTAGAGTGGGGGAGGGCTCAATTCTCCGGCAGCACCACCCATCTGGGGGTGGGGCTCCGTGACCAGGTTTCAGGCGAGCGCAGGGGGGTGTGGCAGCCGCTAAGGGCGTGGCTGCACAGGGACAATCCTTGGGCGCAAGCGCAAGGCTTGCCATAAGTCCCAACAGGACCCCGGCGGAGGCGTGGCTGGGAGGAAATGGAATGAGGCCCAGCCGCGCGCGCACGACTGCAAACCTCCGGCACACACTCACAGGTTAGAAGTAAGGGCAGTGTATAACTTTGCAATTATGGTTTGACTTAACTCTTCACCTCAGAAGGTAACTGACAATTTACTGTTGATTCAAGTATGAACATATTCGGGACGAAGATTTAAGACCTTTTATTGTGCTACCTTTTTGAATTTCGGGCTAATTGTTGAGAAAACGTGAAGCTTTCAGCTCCCGTAGGTACAAGCTTATAATATGGGTAATGCCCCCTAACGTCACGTTATAATCACATGAGCAAATAGTTTCTAGCAGCCACCAGCGGTGTATATACTTTGCTTTATGCTCCGGGAAGTTAACGGAGTTGAAAGAAGTGAAGTTTAGCATGTGTGCAGGTGAGTGTTCCTGGCTAGTATAGCTTCTTCTCTTATGTAATGAAGACAGCATTCCTGTGTACCATTTTCATTGCTCCAACTATATTAGTTCTTTTAGAAGGAGATTATATTGTAATAGCTAGGTGGTGTTTAATAGCGCTGAGGGTTTGGTACTTAGTTATGGTTTAGTGTTGCTAGAATGATCCTGTGACACTTACACCAGGACAAGACTGAAATTTCATACATGTACCACACAATAGGAAATGTAACCATCCTATAATTAATCTAGGTAGAATGGAGCCAGCTTTCATATAGTTATGAAATTTGGCTCTATCCTACGTAGGATAGGTGTAGGTGAGTTGGATTTCTTGTGTCTTGAAAATTAAAGTTTCAGCCTAGTGTTACCTTACTACTTTAGTAACTTTGAGTGGGCATGCTCGAAAGGGTTGTAGTAGTCGTTGTGCATTCTATTTGTCCGTCACATTATTGACAATTACTCTTCGATTAAAGCATGAACTTACTCAGAATGGCGATTTAAGATATTTTATTGCCCTGTTAGTTTTAATCTCAGACCGATTATTGAAACAACGCGCGGTACAGTCAGCTCGTGTCTGCGCACCAGCTTTCGGGTAACACCCCATACTGCGAAGTCGCTACAAGGTCAGCAAACAATTCCTTTACCACCCCACGCTACGTTATGTAAACCCATAGATAGTTTGTGCACACACAAGTGTGTGTAAAATGTTCATTGTTTCCTGATGCAGTGCACTATCATTTTTGCCAGTGTCATGCAAACTTGTCCACTGGGTCCTAGGGTCACGAATTTACAATCTATACTTGGCTTCATTAAACCTGGCATGTTTTATAGAAAATAGTAATTATTAGCTGAAACATAAACCACAGTAATTTTATATACACCTTGTGTAATACATTTCTAGGTATATAAAAGTGCATCTAGAACCTTTCACAAATACATCTCCTAGTCAGACTACACGTAGGATTGGACTTGTATCTCATCACCAGAAATGGAAGACTAGAAACAGACATAACTTTCTTCGAAAAGTAACTATTATAATACACACAGTCCTGTTAATCTTTGAATCATAGCAAACAGGGAAAGATACACTGGCTGAAAAGTGTCCATTGACAACCATAACAAAATCGTAAATTTTTCTAACAGAAGTACATAATGTTGTTTTGGTTGAACATTTACATTTTAGTTTTTTAGTTATAGTTTTTTAACACCATATATTTCAAGATTAATTTTAGTTTTAGTTTTCACCAGCAGAGATTACAATTTTAGTTTTAGTTTTGGTTTTTCCAATGTACTAATCGTAATTCTAGTTTTAGTTTTAGTTTTTTAAATTTTCTAACTTCTATTTTAGTTTTAGTACTGGTGAAAAACTTAAACTAAAATTAATCTTGAAATATAAGATGTCAAAAAACTATAACTAAAAAACTGAAATGTAAATGTTCAATCAAAACAACATTAGCTACTATTATTAAAAAAACCAAGACCTATAATATCTATAAAAAAAAAAAAATAGGATTGATGCTAAAATTAAAAACAACTTGTGATAGAATGTAATCTAAAAATACATAACAATTATTTCTACATACTATAAACCATTTCACTTACTTACTAAAAATGTCTCACTTTCTGTAGCCTCAGTAACTACTAACTAACCCTTTAACTATGAATACAAAATTGAAATTATGGAAACCACTTATAAGTGGGAGGGCACCATATACCACACAACACATTTATCTCATAAAAGATCATTTGTATATTATTTTATGAAACATATAATTTAGTATTAGCTGAACTATCTAAAACAGTTTAGCTATAGGGTAAACATAGAATAAAAAATTATTATGTAAAATTTCTGTAAATTTTCTTCTTAAAATTTTATTATTTTTTTCAGTAAATTTCACCTTAGCAAAGTCTATCCGTTTAATACTGTCTGCTTTGTCTGTATGAATTATGCATCAAAATGGCATCATAATGCTATAATTTTATCAGGACCATCAACTTTCTGACTGTTCTGGATCCATACCCGAACAGAGCTTCTAAATCAAGCCCGGCCGGCCCGATCCTCAACTGCACACAGAACTGAACTTTGAAACTGAATATTATGTCTCATGTGTTTATCTGTTGTATTTGCTCTCTTTCAGTCTATTTCTAATCTTACCTGTACCTGTATTCGTCTCTTATCTGCTTTCTAATTCATCTGTCCTCTGCCCTTTTCCATATCTCATTTCCGCATGCGGTAATGAGATTCATGGGATTGCGGCAAACCACTGAACCGTGTCATACTCATTACGTATATATGTGCGCATGTTGCGTATTGTGTTTTGACGTCTGCTCTATCCCTGACTTACTCTATTCTATTACTTCATTAAACTCACCTTTATCTAAACTGCCATTCTTAAGTTAACTGCCCTAGCTACTTTTAGCTAAGCTGATCTATCACCTGCGGGACGGGAAAGGGACGCCAACTCTACAGTTTCCATCAAGGAGACTGCGCATGGTCCTTCGAGCCCAGCGACTTCAGCCATCTTCTCTTCGCTGGTTATCTGGGCGAGTGAGCCGAAACTCCACCTAATCTGGAAGCCGCCTCTCTCTCACCCGCCGAAGTGCCGGAACCCCACCCACTCAGGACTACGCCACTTCACACCCTCTGCGCAAGAAGTCTGCAGCCCCGCCTCAACTTCTGCCGCATCTGCACGGAGCTCTCCCAAGGCGAAGCTCTGCTCAAATTACCACAGCAATTATCTGGATAGGTAAGTTATCAGTCTGTCTTACCGTGTTTGTTCTATTCCTATACTTAGTCATGTTGACTGTGATAACTGAAGAAGTCAGAACTTCTGTTCATGAACTGGAAGTGAAACGTGGCAGTAGGCGTGGCATGGCCACCAAGCTCCACAACAGAATCGTGAAGATCATTACGGATGGACCTGACAGGATCAACGCCTCATCACTGCAGGAACTGTCGGTGCAGCTCTCCACTGCCATTGACCTACATACTGCTCTCCAAGCTCAGTTGGAGGAGTTTTACGAGAACTTCCCTGAGCTCCGCTCATCTGTGAAAGAAGCTGAGGATACGGACCTTCTTGACACTCATGTCGAGTGGAAATCAGAAGTTTCCAATGTCCTGCAAGCCCTGCCCATGCGCAGGCATGCCGTCTCTCTGCTCGCCGACATCGAGGCTGCACTCGCGTCGCCGATGCCAGACTCGCCCTTCTATAGAAATTCTGTCGACAAGCTCCACACCCGCAGGGTCTCTGTCATTGACCACTGCACGGGGTTCTATCATGCCTTACCTGACCTGAGATCCATCTGCAACGCCATCACCGACAAGATGTCCCGTCTATTCACAATGACCGCCGCAGCCTGCAAGGAGTCTGCACCGGCCGTAGCTGCGCCTGCACCTGTACCTGCTGCCGTTCCAGACAGGAACGCACTTAACATAGAACTGCCCTCCTATGACGGAGATCCATTCAAGTGGGCAAACTTTCGCACAATGTTTAAACGGACAATTGAGAAACGTGCAAGAGGCCACTCCACCCTGGAGGTGAAGGGTCTGCTTATTAAAGCTGTTAAGCACCCCGAAGGCCTCAAGGTCCTACACAACCTGCCTACGGACGACATGCCACTCGACGACATGTTGGACAAGCTGGAGGCCATTTTTGGAGCGCCAGACGTTCTGGCCCCACTCATAATACGTAAGGTCTTATCTGTTAATTCATGTACTTTATCCTCTGCAGACATGGATGCCCTCTATGACAATTTCATATTGCCTTACAACAAATTCTGCTCCCTTGTGGGAGACTCACTCGGCGCGTTCCTGGCCATGTCGGCCTCGAACTTCATGTCGCCGGAGTGCCGTCGTGAGTGGCTGCGCCACAGGCCACCCAACACCCCACCTGACATGGACAACCTCATGAAGTTCGTCGAACTCCAGAAGAAGGAGCTCCGAGGTCGCAGCATCCAGCCTGTACCCAGCTCTTCTTACCTGCACACTCCATCTGCTCTGCCTGCTAGACCGCCCCCACCCGGACACGATCGCTCCAGACCTGTACCTACCAAACTGCCTCCCCCCAGGAGGACCGCACTACACTGTCCGGTGTGCGGTGAATCCCACACTCTGTCCAGATGTGCATCCTTCACTGGATATGACGTGGACAAACGGAACAAGATCGTGAGGGAGCGTAAGGTATGTCTTAACTGTCTATCTGAGGGACACGGCTGTAAGTCGTGCCCCAGCAAATTTTCATGCAGAACCTGTAATGGTCGCCACCACTCCTTGCTGCATCGCGAGAGGGAGGCACCTACCACCAACACCACCCAACCTGCTCCAATGATGGTCAGCCAACCTGCTCCAATGATGGTCAGCCAACCTGCAGCCTCTTCCCGAGGTGCGGCCTCACTGTACTCTGCTATGGTCGCCTTCGATTGCGGAGGCAGAACTGTGCTCGCCCAAGCCCTGCTGGATGCTGGTGCAGCCATTCCGATGATGTCGGAAAGCCTGGCCGCATCTCTGGGTCTGCCGCGGAGGCATGACCCCATTCCCGTCATTGGGATCTCTGGCACCGCCAGGTGCCAATACACTGTCAATTGTTCTGTTTTTTCTGTAGATCTTGGATTTAAGCTGCCGGATCTGACCTTCACACTCATCCCTTCCTTGGAGCCGGTTGCCAGACCGGCGAACGTAGCTGGGATCCGAAATCTGCCGGACCTGCGACACTACGCCCTCGCCGACGCCGAGCTCAGCGGGAGGGTCGACTTGGTACTCGGAATCTCACAGCTGACCACACTGACCACCGGAAAGCCTTTCGAGGTTGGAGACTTGGGAGCACTGCCCACCCAACTGGGGCTCTGCCTCTCATGTCCCCTGGATTTGGACGCCCGACCTGCCGTGAACACTGTCACTACCAACCACAACACTGCAACTGACATCTCCAGACTCTGGGAGCTGGACCAAGTCCCCGAAGCTCCAACCATCAACAACGAGGAATGATCTGCGCTGGACCAGTTTGACCAAAGCTGCCAGCTGATAGACGGCCGTTACTCGGTCTCTCTACCGAGGACGGACTCCCCACCTGAACTGGGAGACAGCCGTCGACAAGCCCTCTCTCGGCTCCTCGCCAATGAGAGGTCCCTCAAGACACGTGGACATCTGCAAGACTTCCAAGACGTGGTCCGGGAGTACTTCACTCTTGGCCACGCCGAGGAGGTCCCACCTGAAGAACTGAAGCTACCCTCATACTATCTGCCTGTCCATGCTGTGCTCAAGGACAGTTCCACCTCTACCAAACTGCGGGCTGTCTTTGACGCCTCCGCGAGGACATCTTCCAGCTCGTCACTCAACGACCAGCTCCTTGCGGGACCGAACCTGTACCCTCCCCTACCTGATGTCCTCATCAGGTTCCGTTGCCATGTCTCCGCTGTCTCCGCGGACATCTCGAAGATGTTCCGGGAGATACTGCTGAACGCGGAGGAGCGGGACTGGCACCGGTTCCTGGTGAGAGCGGCCGACGGCTCCATTCGTGATGCTCGAATGCGACGACTCACGTTCGGATTCAAATCCTCACCTTTTCTGGCCACTCAAGTGCTGCGCCGCCACGCCACCACTCATCTGTCTATTCACCCCATCGCTGCTCAGGCCGTACTCTCGGACTTCTATGTCGATGACGTGTTGTCCGGAGCTTCGTCCACCGAACTGTCATTCAACCTGTTTCAGGATCTGCGAGACCTCTGCCACTCAGCCGGCATGAATCTGAGGAAGTGGCGGACCAACGATCCTGCTCTCCGACAACTGATTCCATCTGACCTGTTAGAGAGCGACTCCTGCTCCGTCTCTCTTGCTGCACACAAAGCACTCGGAGTCCATTGGGACACCAGTACCGACGTCCTCCATGTAGCCGTCCCAGATCTGCCACCTGCATCTGCCAAGGTCACCATCACCGCTGGAGTGTTCGATGTCCTCGGCCTCTTCGCTCCAGTGGTCGTATCTGCGAGGATTCTCTTCCAGGACACCTGGAAGAGGGGACTCACCTGGGACGAAGAGGTACCCGAGGACTTGCTCCAGCGGTGGCAAGACTGGACCGCTGATCTGCCAGCCATTCACAACCACCCTGTCCCTCGGCTTACCCCTATCTGCTCTTCATCTGACTCATCTGTTACCCTCCACGGCTTCTGTGACGCCTCCTCCGTGGCGTACGGCGTTGTGATCTACGCACGGACGGAGGCTCCAGACTCGATCTCTTCTTCGCTGATCGTCACGAAGGCCAGGGTACTGCCCACCAAACCCGTCACCATACCTAAAGCTGAACTCTGTGGGGCTTTACTCCTGGCCAGGATGATGAAACGAACGCTCGACCTGCTACATCTGCCACTTCAAGCTGCTTACACTTGGACAGACAGCCAAATTGTGTTGTTTTGGCTGCCCAAAGCACCATCTGCCCTGAACCGGTTTGTAGCCAACCGTGTGGCTGCAATACAGGAACTCATCCCACCTGAACGCTGGCGCCACGTGCCCACCTCCGATAACCCTGCGGACCTAGCAAGCAGAGGAGTCCGCGCACAAGATCTCCTCTCCTCCGAACTCTGGTGGCACGGGCCCAAGTGGTTAACTCTGTCTTCCCCGAACTGGCCTCCTCCCTTCCGCTCTAAGCCTCCTATCCCTATCTATTCTGTGTCCATCAAATCCTCTAACACTCTGTCCCCTTCTCAACTGGCTTTTATTCGTGACCTTGCAACTGTTCGTGCTTCCTTTTTCTCTCTTGTACGTGTTCTCTGTTATGTCTTTAGGTTTCTTCACAACGGTCGTCACTCATCTGCTCAACGTATCGCTGGATCACTCACCTGCACTGAAATCGAACGGGCCAAAGCTGCGCTCTACCGACTTTCACAACTGGAGTCCTACTCTGACGCGTTCCAAGCTGCACGCACCCAGTCTCCTCTACCGAAAGGCCACACTCTGCGCCACTTCCACATCAAGCTCTCACCTGCCGGTCACCTCGTCGCACTCAGCCGAGTGAGGAACCCGGACGCACCAAACACAGCTGTCGAACTCATCCCACTCTCATCCAAGTCTTCTATCACACGTCTCCTACTCACTTCTCTCCACCGTGCATACGGTCACCCTGGCACCTCCACCCTGATGTCCATACTGTCAACTTCCTATGTCGTACCTGGGGCAAGGAACTTCCTGAAAGGCGTGTCAAGGCAGTGTGTCACCTGCCAGCGGGTGTTGGCCCAGCCTGTAACGCAGGTTATGGGTCTTCTTCCCGCTGTCAGGACGACGCCTGCCCCACCCTTCGCCAACACAGGAGTGGATTTCGCTGGGCCAGTGACGTTGCGAACTGGATACACCCGCAAACCTGTCCTTCTCAAGAGCTATGTTGCAGTATTCGTCTGCATGGCCACGAAGGCTCTTCACCTCGAACTCTGTGAGACCCTGTCGACACCTGTACTAAGAAGTCTAGGGCTAGGGCTAGCCCTAGCCCTAGCCTGACTTCTTGGCCACCCTCCGCCGTTTCATCGCGAGGCGTGGCTGCCCCGAACATGTGTTCTCCGATAATGGCTCCAACTTCGTTGGGGCCGCGGAGGAGATCCGTGCCATCCGACAGATGGCAAAATCTGACTGCCACAAGGACCAGCTGATGCGATTCTGTACCACCACCGGTCTCACCTGGCACAAAATTCCACCCCGCGCCCCTCACTTAGGGGGGTTGTGGGAAGCTGCCGTGAAGGCCATGAAGCTGGGCCTCCGGAAGATCATAACTCCACACGCACTTACCTGGTCTGAACTGACGACACTGCTATCAGCGGTCGAAGCGACTCTGAACTCGAGACCGATCTCACCCCTCCACTCTGATGACCTCAGCGAGGATAATTTGCTTACCACAGGACACTTCCTGGTGGGTTGTCCTCTACGTGCCCCTCCTACGAAACTGCCCTCCACCGGCAAACTGACGCTACTTCGCCGCTGGAACCTCACGGAACGTCTCCAGGCAGACCTCTGGAGGTACTGGCTCTCCGCCTATTTGGCAAGCTGCTCTGCCCGAGCAAAATGGCTCCGTCCAGGCTACACTTTCCATGTCGGAGATGTGGTCCTCGTCAAGGACGAGTCACTGCGCTCAAGATCCTGGCCCCTGGCCATTATCACCAAGCTGCACTCCGGAGACGACGGTGTCTCCAGAGTAGCCACACTACGTTGCCGTGGCAAGATATACCAAAGACCTGTTCACCGCCTGGTCCATCTGGTCACTGACGCTGACGAGGACCTGCAATCTGCCAAGGAATCTACACCACAGGACTCTGCAAACTCTGCCTCATCTGACTACACTCCCTCAGCTGTTCCCCCCGGAGTATGTTCGGGATCCATACTCGAACAGAGCTTCTAAATCAAGCCCGGCTGGCCCGATCCTCAACTGCACACAGAACTGAACTTTGAAACTGAATATTATGTCTCATGTGTTTATCTGTTGTATTTGATCTCTTTCAGTCTATTTCTAATCTTACCTGTACCTGTATTCGTCTCTTATCTGCTTTCTAATTCATCTGTCCTCTGCCCTTTTCCATATCTCATTTCCGCATGCGGTAATGAGATTCATGGGATTGCGACAAACCACTGAACCGTGTCATACTCATTACGTATATATGTGCGCATGTTGCGTATTGTGTTTTGACGTCTGCTCTCTCCCTGACTTACTCTATTCTATTACTTCATTAAACTCACCTTTATCTAAACTGCCATTCTTAAGTTAACTGCCCTAGCTACTTTTAGCTAAGCTGATCTATCACCTGCGGGACGGGAAAGGGATGCCAACTCTACAGTTTCCATCAAGGAGACTGCGCACTGACTTTATCCAAACCAAAGAAAGCTGATTTTGTTTATTGCAGCAATAAATACCAACTGTGTTCTGCAGTTGTACTGATATTGTGATAAATGCTTTTTCTATTGGGTTTAATTTCATTTAAAAGCCAATAAATAGTAATCATGAAATTCAATCAGAAAATGAAATAATTTATTATGGCTAAGTTGTGTGTTCACCTATACATACACCCAAATACCCCGAAGCCATTATTAGATCTCTCTGGAAACCACTTCCTTTCTACCTCAATGATAATCTTCCACTTAACCACAAACGTTTAAGTCAGACTTGAATATAGCTATTAGTCCCTCTTTTTCAGAAAATGCAACCACTGTATTTGATGTATGATGAAGGTCATTATCTGGACTATTATTTGTTCTGTCATATGTAGCATTAGATTAGCAACCATTTTGACTAGGTTTGGCTTCTGATTCAATTCATAATGCCTTGTGTAAAGACATTGATAAAACCCACGCACATGACAAGTGCTTTAATGCCATTGATAGCTATACTTAGTATTAAGGTTGATAAAATGTATTGTAAACATGAAAAAACAACTGCCACAGACTTCATAACCAGCCATCAAATCATTATACACCCCTTAGTTATTCTCTATTATGATATTGATATATACAAGAAAAATACAAACACTTAGGATCCAAAACACCTAGAAAAAAATTGGGTTTCTGACTTCTACATCCTTAAATCTATTTATTGTAAAGGAAATTAAAGAAAAATGTTGCATTCAAGATATAAAATGATTTACGAGATTCTTAACAATGATGATCAACAAAATTATAATATAAAAGAAATCAAAGCTGTTCAGGTAGCTCCCAGAACAACGGCTGTGTCGGAACCTCTGCTTCAGGCAGCCCCTCCCCCTTACCTCTAATAACTGGAGACAGCAAGTCTGGCACCCAGAAACAACAAACATTTCCATAGTAACCTTTTAGTGTTTCATTCGTAGTTACAAGAATGCATACATTCCATCACTATCTATCTATTAGCTAGCACATCTCACTCTCTTATAAACAGACAATATCTGTTCACTCTTGTCCTGTTCTAAAAAGTAAAATTTGTAACTGGAGACTTTGTCAGTAACAGAATTCTTCACCAAGTTGCTCCTTCGTAGCAGCTCCCATCTTGCTGGTAACTAGAGAGTCGTCGTCCAAGCTAGCCACCAATTAACTCAACCTCACTCAACCTCGGGTCAGCTTGGGTTTCGGTTATCAGCTGGATACTGGCGTCAACTGGTCCTGCCTTGGCTGCTGTGCTTTCCTCCTTGGCCTGGACGCGGTCGGGTTGGCTGGTCCTTCACCTTATAGCCCCGTAATGAGTGGAGTTACGCCCGCTCAAAAGCAAATTGTTATAAAAAAAATTGCATACTTTCATGGTTGCTGCATATCTATTCTTAACATAGTCAATTTTATTATTAAAACTGCAATAGATGAAATAGTTTGCAAGTATAACTAATTAATTGAAAATTTTCCATGACCACACTAAGCACTAGGCAAAGCAATAAACACCATAATGAAGCAAAAATAATTTATGAGCTTTCTAACTTACCCCCAGAATTTGATAGTAGAGGCAGTTATTAGAGCAATATTTTCACTGATTATGGGAAGGGGAAGTTGGATGTAAATGGGGACACTGGTATTATTGCATTAAAACTAACTGAACTGGTGGGTGGGACATGTGACACTAGTTTCTCAGTGACTTCTTTGTGGTACAAATATGTAGCTTTTCTGCATTTAATTAATTAAGAAATAAATTTTTAGCTCCGTTTTAACTTTTTACCAAATAGTACTCAGCTACTTGAATTATTTAAGAAGATAATAATTATGTTGAGGGAAGTTTGAAATACAGTGTTAAAAAAAGCAGTTGTCTATTTTTTTTTAATGTAAAGAAATTTTTAATGAAATAACTAAGCAATATTTGACACACAACACACATACACGATTGTCAACTAAATACACCAACACAGGACTTAAACAAAAGAGAAAAATTTCCTATTATTACTGTATTTTGTTTATGACGACATCCATATTGGGAAATGTATCATAATGAAGATCGACATTGTAACTTATGACAAACAATGCATTTAACCAAGATAATTTACCACAGGCACAATTATGAATAAGACTAAACAACAGAAAGTTTGTGAGAGTAAGCTAGTGCCTAAATATGTAAGTTGTCGCTTTGTGGAATGCAAGAATATATTATATGAAATAAAAAAAGCATGGGTCATTTATTGGTTTCCTTATTGGGTAAGAATGTGGCATCTAATTAGAATGTATCTGATTTGTCGACTCACAGAGACATTTACAGGTAAAGAGTTTATTAGTACTGTGACAGTCAATATGTCAAAGTGCCAGAAGCTGGTCCTCTTTAGAATTAAAATGCTTATGGTGTAGAAAGAATCTGTATTCAACAGTAAGGTGTTCACAGCTATTATGTAAAAATACTACTTTACATGCTATTTTACATATTTTTTAACTAACACATGAATAACTATTTTGCAAAAAATATGTTGATTTTATGATACTGAGAATGTTTGAAAAATTCCTGTTTGGAAGCAGCTTTATAACCCATTAGTACAGTATGGCATCTTTATGTCCCAATGTTTGGTCATCATTCAACAACAGTATCCTCTGATTACTACAGGAAATAAGCAAGTAATAGGACTGAGAACACTGCTGGTAAGGAGCTTGGTTATGATCATAATTTATCAGCCGTTTCACTGGAATGGTTGTGTATGAACTACTATGAACAAAGTGAATGTGTACCATTAAAAATCACACATCAAATGAAGTGCCACATTAGATTTAAAAATAATATAATAATTGATAGCTAACTATTGAAGCCCATGAAGACCCAGCATGTCATCACTATTCCTTGGAGATTCCTGTTCATGCCAAGTAGAGGAAAATTTACTGCATCAAATTAGATTAGCTGTCTCTGAAACTAAACATGTAATGTCAATTATAAATTGTATTGCATCACAGCACTTTCTGAACTTACCATACTTAGAAAATAACCACAACAATGGGAAATTTGCAGCCACCTCTCAAAGAAATGAAATTATTTTAGTCTTGCCATGCAACAAATCACACAATACAATGGTATTATAATGAATGAGCAAAAAAGGTTCTGTACAAACAATAAGAACTGCTTGCTATAAAAATTTGAGCTTCAGCAAGGAGCAAGGTACGAGGACTTTAGTGCTCTCTACCACAACTAGTAAACTGTGCTATCCCTAAAAAATTATATACAGATAACATTTCACTTAGTCACACACCACTTGAAGCATATCTAGGAAAAGAAATATGACCTAAATGCATAGTAAAAGAGTATATTCACAATGACCAAGTATCTAATTATAAAGACGACAGAGTAAGCGAATGTAATTATGTGTTTAACAGTGTCTGAAAAATGTATTACTAAAAATTCTGGGATAATAATACCAACAAGTGGCATTAGCAGGTTAGATTCTATTTTTCTAAGGTTAAGAGAAAGGTGAAGATAAACAAACATAACAAGCAACAGAAATAATATGTGGTTACTTTAACTTCTTCTGGTTGGTAGAATTATTAGCAGTGACAATGATGCTAGCAAAATGTTCATCAATAATTATGTATGCTATGACTCATTTTAACAATTTTACTTCCTAAGCATTCTCTTGGATAAGAGTAACACATTGTTACGACTTTTGTGGTGACAGTTGTGGTTCACAATTTTGAGGTTATTTAGTGTTAGAGGTGATAGGCAAGTTTCTACTGGAGGGGCCAAGCAGAAAGTTTGCTAACTGGAGGTATATTTGTTCATTTGGGTGTTAACTATCAGATGTTCCAATGTGTATGGCTTCAGTCTCATCAGAACACTTGTTAGCTTAGGATCTCTCTTGTCTTTATGATTCTCTTACATTGTATCGTTGTAGGTTCAATTTTAAGCAACGTAAACAATATTGAGGCCTCCCAAGGCAAACAAAGTTATAAAAAATGGCCTTGTATGGTACATCACTATAATATTTGATTTTATGTTCTACAAAATGATGTGAGGTGTTTTCTTTGTAGCCACCAATGAAATTAAAGCCAGAGACATGCTACACCAAATTATTCAGTAGTAGTACAAACATTGCTTCTGTTAAACGTTTTTGAAAACCAAATTACTTTACTACTATAGAATTTCATTACACCTTGAAAATTTAATGTACTAGTCATGTATAAGGTTTTAATCATTGAACTCTATTTACAACACCATCCACAATGACCATGGAATAGGCGTGGAATACAAGTGGCCTAAATTCTTCATCATCTCTATGATCATCATAATCATCATGAACACTCCACTGCTGATAACGTTCATATTGTGTACCCCTGCAAAAATATTGACCACTATGCTTTCTTTGTAAATTAAACAGAGTAAGAGTTTTGTTCTGAATTAGTTTGTCTTGATGTGAAATATGCACACTAAACCACTCAACTGGTCCATCACTACCACATAAAAGAGTTACTGAACCTCCAGCTGATATTTCCACCCAGCTTGGCACCATTATAGTCTTTGGAATAGATGAATTAAAAACAATAACATAAAACAGAGTAGAAAAGATTGTATCTCCATTTGTTCCTAGACAAGAATAAAATCCAATGTCACTTCTGCTTAAATTGTGAAGGGTTAATTGTTTAGGACTCTGTAAATGCTTAGGTAATAATGGCTCATATCTACTTATTAGGTCTAAATTTTTGCCAGCATACATCCAGTGCACAGGTGAAGTGCTGCCACAATAGATTGTTACTGAAGAATTTTCTAAAACTTTAATAATATCTGGTACTACTTCAGAATAGGGGACATCTATTTGCCACATTTCGTTAGCACTATTAGAGATGACACAATAAGTAAACCAAACAAAATATGAAAGCATTGCTTTTTATTTTTGTCTTTTTTGATCGAACGCTATAATTTCCTCCAGAACTCTACCGTCATTTCAAAATTGTAACGTGCCTTACAGTGTGCTGTTATTATCATCAAACCTCATCGCGCATGCGCGATAGGGTTACGGTTGTAGTCCTGCCTGTCTGTCACACTCTGATTTTGGAGATTACTGAACATACTCCAGACGAAGATTTAAGACCTTTTATTGTGCTGCCTTTTTGAATTTCGGGCTAATTGTTGAGAAAACGTGAAGCTTTCAGCTCCCGTTGGTACAAGCTTATAATGGGTAATGCCCCCTAACGTCACGTTATAATCACATGAGCAAATAATTTCTAGCAGCCACCAGCGGTGTACTTTGCTTTATGTTCCGGGAAGTTAACGGACTTGAAAGGAGTGAAGTTTAGCGTTGAAAATGTGTGCAGGTGAGTGTTCCTGGCTAGTATAGCTTCTTCTCTTATGAAGACAGCGTTCCTGTGTACCATTTTCATTGCTCCAACTATATTGATACCTCATTAAAATAGCTAACCAGATTGCTAGTTCTTTTGGAAGGAGATTATATTGTAATAGCTAGGTAGTGTTTAATAGCGCTGAGGGTTCGCACCTTTGGTGCTTAGTTATGGTTTAGTGTTGTTAGAATGATACTGTGACACTTACACCAGGACAAGACTGAAATTTCATACTTGTAGCTACCACACAGTAGGAAATGTAACCGTCCTATAATTAATCTAGGTAGAATGGAGCCAGCTTTCATATAGTTATGCAATTTGGCTCTATCCTAAGCAGGATAGGTGTAGGTGAGTTGGATTTCCTGTGTCTTGAAAATTAAAGTTTCAGCCTAGTGTTACCTTACTACTTTAGTAACTTTGAGTGGTTGTAGTAGTCGTTGTGCATTCTATTTGTCCGTCCATTTGTCACGCTCTGATTTTGGACATTATTGACAATTACTCTTCGATTAAAGCATGAACTTACTCAGAATGGCGATTTAAGAGATTTTATTGCGCAGTTGGTTTTAATCCCAGACCGATTATTGATGAAACAACGCGAGGTACAGTCAGCTCATGTCTGCGCACCAGCTTTTTCGGGTAACACCCCATACTGCGAAGTCGCTACAAGGTCAGCAAACAATTCCTTTACCACCCCACGCTACGTTATGTAAACCCATCGATAGTTGTGCACACACAAGAGTGTGTAAAATGTTCATTGTTTCCTGATGCAGTGCACTATCATTTTTGCCAGTGTCCTGCAAACTTGTCCTCTGGGTCCTAGGGTCACGAATTTACAATCTATACTTGGCTTCATAAGCTATTAAACCTGGCATGTTTTATAGAATAATAGTAATTATTAGCTGAAACATAAACCACAGTAATTTTATATACACGTTGTGTAATACATTAATGTATTTCTAGGTATATAAAAGTGCATCTAGAACCTTTCACAAATACATCTCCTTATAGTCAGACTACACGTAGGATTGGACTTGTATGACTAGAAACAGACATAACTTTCTTCAAAAAGCAAATATTATAATATACACAGTCCAGTTAATCTTTTAATCCTTTAATATTTTCCACGCAGTCTATTTAGGATTCTTTATGATAACTTCCAAGCTCACTATGAAGCTTGCCTTTCCATTTACCTTGAATTACTCAGTGGCTGTAAGTGCTGTATGCCTCTTGAATACTATCAATGTTTTTTTTTTCTGTAGAGGGACTGACTGCAACATTATCATAGCAAACAGGGAAAGATACACTGGCTGAAAAGTGTCCATTGACAACCAACAAAATCGTAAATTAGTGTATAGTGTGTTGATAATTCAGCGAGCGAGCGAAGCGAGCGAAGCTGACTATCAGTCGTGTTCAATTGAGATTTCAGATATATTATATATATTAATATATGTAGGTATGTATGCGTACGTCAAAAAATTTCGCCCGCGCTTCTAATTACGTAAGTTAGGTAAAGCGTTCACAGTTCCGGTATTTTTCAATTAACGAGCACGGAGAATCCTGCTGCACTAGATAGTAATAGGATTTTGTTTGTATCTTTGGACTCCACTCTGATTAACAAGTTTGTTTCAATGTTTCCATGCATCTGACACATTTAGCTAAGAAAATGCTTGTGTAGCATTGGTTGGGCGAGCGAGCGAAGTTCTGGGGAAATGTTGACACTTTCAATTGCATTGGGGTCGTTTGATTTGAATTTGCATTGGTTTTCTTCCTGCAGGTTGCCAAATCTGAATTCACATCTCATTATTAGTAGTAGAATATGTAATGACATGTAAAGGGGGAAATGATGATTGGTAAAGGGTAAAGAATGGTACTCCTCATGATAAAGTAACAATGATAACAAAATAATGTGTAAAGTACACATTTAGCTAAGGTAGTCAGAATATATTGCATTCAGTTTCCTTCACTATAATTTTGGGATCCTGTTTAATTGGCGAGCGAGCGTAGCGAGCGAGACACTTACAGGGGTAACACAATCGAAAATCGGGGATGTTTATTGGCGAGCGAGCGTAGCGAGCGAGACACTTACAGGGGTAACACAATCGAAAATCGGGGATGTTAGTTTATTTATTGGCGAGCGAGCGAAGCGAGCGAGACACTATCAGGGGTAACTCAATCGAGATTTCGCTATATTTATTTATTTATCTGTTTATGGGGTACGTGAGACCTCTGTTTTAGCCCGCGCTTCTAATTACGTAAGTTAGGTAAAGCGTTCACAGTTCCAGTATTTTCAATTAACGAGCGCGGAGAATCCTGCTGCACTGCCTTACGCAACTCTGTTTCAACCAAAACGTTTATAGCTACTCTCTTCTTGAAACAATTGTGAAGTCTTTGTCAAACTGCGCTTCTTTGCCACTGCTTTCTAAGTTTATTCAGGTAATTCTGTTATTGTTAACTCAGCTAAGAGCTTGTTGTCAACAGTGACTGGTAAATTCAAATAGTCAGAATGACTCAAATTTGGTACTACGGAAGTTACTACTGCTCAAGAAAATGAGGTAAGAAAGTAATTTTGTACTTGTGTGCTAAAATTGATTGTCTTTTGTTTATGTAGCTGAGAGCTTGTTGTCAAGAATTCGAGGTAATTCAGATGGTCAAAGTAACTTCAATTTGATTACAGAAGTTATCAATACTCAAGAATGAGGTAAGTAGTAATTCCATATTTGTTGGCTAAAATTACAAATAATAACACTGGTTTATTTTTTATCGTAGCTGAAAGCTTGTTCAAGAGTTACTGGTGATTGAGATTATCAGAATGGTTGATGTTTGATACTACAAAAGTTACCATTAATCAGGTAAGAGAGTGATTTTGTATTTGTTTGCTGAAATCAAATGTCATAACTGCTATATTAGAGTGTTTGCATGAAGTAAGCTAAAAATAGTAACATTTTATGTTACCTAACCAACAGGCTCGCTCGCCATTTGTGCTCAAGCACACCACTAGTATATATATATATATATATTATGTAGGTATGTATGCGTACGTCAAAAAATTTCGCCCGCGCTTCTAATTACGTAAGTTAGGTAAAGCGTTTACAGTTCCGGTATTTTTCAATTAACGAGCACGGAGAATCAACTTTGTTTCAACCAAAAAGTTTATAGCTACTCTCTTCTTGGAGAAAGACTGAATGGCAAATTGTCAAGCTGCGCTTCTTTGCCACTGCGTTCGAAGTTTATTCAGGTAATTCTGTTATTGTTAACTCTTCATGCCTAATCATTGCTATTATTTAGCGATTTCCTTCACAAATCATCTTTACCTATACTCATATATTTACTCGCTCGCCATGCATTTGCGCTATTCGAGCGCACCACTAGTTAGTTTGTTAAGCTCAATGGCCTTGTAAAATTTTTGTTAACTCTAATTATCGAGACAGTTTATGGATTTTTTTATGGTTTTATGAGGACTATTTGTGACCGTCTACGGGAAAACCGGGCACAACGCGGCGTGCGTAATATCGAGAAAAGATCGATCGATTTCTTAAAAATGTATTGTTTCAAGCCGACGGAAGGGAACGGTTAGGTCTATTATAGCGGGAACGACTTAAGCTACGACGACAAAACTTGGAGAGCTCAATATCTGGATGCCGACAACTCCGTAAGTGCAAAAAAAAAAATTTCGAAGGGTGCCGCGTTGTGCCTGGTTTTCCTATAGACGGTCACATTTTCACCCTGTAATAATGCTGGAACCATAAGTATTTTGGAGTAATGAAGATGTGGATGATATTGTGAACAGAACCAGAACCAAATGGCTATTATTTAGTGTTGTTTTGGTTAACTAAAACTAAAACTAAATTTAATTTTAGTTACACCTAAAACATTTTAGTAAACTAACCAGAACTAAATTTCACATAGGATGATAATAACTTAAGCTAAAACTAAAAGTCATAGCTAGCGCTCTTGAATAAAAACTAAAACCAAAATTATTTTTTAATATAATTATTTCAGCTGAGAATGACTGAATCATCAAATTATAGCTTTGTAGTGACATCTCTGAAGGAAGACGAATGACCAGTGGTAGTCCCAGGAAGCAAAACCCTTTACCCAATTGTTTCTTTGTAGCACCTGAGAAATTGTTTGGCTAAGGCAAACTGTTGGACAGCAGTCAGCGGTTGCTTGACTCTCTAGCCAGGCCCCCTCCCTTAGCATGTGCATATCAAACCATTCTATCTCCTGCTGTAATTGTTGACTAGAGACTGGCCACAGGGTAATAATAATTATTTCAAAAACTATAAATTATTGTACTTCTGTTAGAAAAAAAAGCTAAAAACCAGCTAGCAATATGGTGGAATACAAAAACTAAATTAAAGTCTTCATTTGAAAAACAAAAACTATCTAAAATATGACTTGAATTTAAAAAAATTGAACTCTAAAAAACCAAAACTAAAACTAAAATAGAAGTTAGAAAATTTGAAAACTAAAACTAGAATTAAAATTAGTATATTGGAAAAACCAAAACTATAACTAAAATTGAAATCTCTGCTGGTGTAAAACTAAAACTAAAATTAATCTTGAAATATATGGTGTCAAAAAACTATTAACTAAAACTAAAATGTAAATGTTCAACCAAAACAACATTACTATTATTAAAAACCAAGACCTATAATAATTATCTAAAAAAAAAAAAAATAGGTTGAAAATATTATAGTTAAATTAAAAAACAACTTGTGATAGAAGGTAATCTAAAAATACATAACAATTATTTCTACATACTATAAACCATTTCACTTACTTACTAAAAATGTCTAACTTTCTGTAGCCTCAGTAGCTACCCCTTAACTATAAAATACAGAAATTGAAATTATGGAAACCACTTAAAAATGGGAGGGCACCATGCCACACAACAAATTTATCTCATAAAAATGATTTTTATATTATTTAAGATTGGGTTTAATTTCATTTATAAGCCAATCAATAATAATTATGAAATTCAATCACAAAATGAAATAATTTATTATGGCTAAGCTGTGTGTTCACATATACCCCCAAATACCCCGAGCCATAGGTGTGAGATGCTGTGCTTCCTGTCCCCCTCCTCTTCCATCACACTTTACACTAAAGATCAACAGCCTCAAATGATTATTAGATATATCTGGAAACCACTTCCTTTCTACCTCAATGATAATCTTCCACTTAACCACAAACGTTTAAGTCAGACTTGAATATAGCTATCAGTCCCTCTTTTTCAGAAAATGCAACCTCTGTATTTGATGTAAGATGAAGATCATTTTCTGGACTATTATTTGTTCTGTCATATGTAGCATTATTAGCAACCATTTGACTAGGTTTGGCTTCTTATTCAATTCATAATACTATGTGCTTTTGTTGATTGATTTAATTAGGCCATGCTCAGAATAGAAGCTAATGTCATCCTCAATCAATAATATTGTAATGAATCTTCAATAGGCCATCATGGTATGCCTGGCTTTCCTGAATTTCCTGGACAGATTGGACAGAAAGGAGAATTTGGTCAAATAGGAGAACTTATGAGCTAAAGGTAATATGGGACAGTATGGACGAAAGAGATACGGAGGAAGAAAGGGACAGAAAGGACAACATGGAAATACATATTTCATTTTCCATGGAATTACCTACACTTGATGGGAGGAAGTGTATTGCTGAATTAGTGCTGATTTGGTGTACACTGGCAGAGGGGGTGTGTCCAATAATAATAAAGTGGAGGTGCTCAATTTCTGTGATATACAACATTGTTAAAGCTGGAATACAAGGCGCAGTGTAATACAACCTGTGTCATCTGTACCAAAACAGTGAATTCTCTCAACAACGGGCTCCCGAAGAACGGTCAGCCTCTCCAAAGCGGTAGTTTTTCGGTGGAACGAAACGTTTACAGTACAGTTCCAATAGTTTTATAGCCTCCGATGAACGGCCACCCCCGAATTCTTAACAACGGCCAGGGATAAAATATCCTAGAGCGGTCAAAATAGTACAATTATAGCTACATAATAATATATAATAATTGTTATTAATAGCTAGTTACAAATGTCCAGCAGCGATCAGTGGTTCAAGAGTATCTTTCAAATCTTTGTATATACCGTGGCGGACCGTATAAACGATAAGTACAGAATTGGAGCCATGTGAATGGGGACATGTCCAATAATTGATCCGTCTTTGAAGACTGCTACAGCACTCTTGTCTCTGACATTGGAAGGTTCAGGTTTGGCGAGCAAAATCTGCAAGAAAATCACAGAGATCATTTTTTCACCTCAATAAATCGTTCATTGGTCTATTTCTATTATATTATGGATTATCATTGTTGCTTGGCATAATACTCTAAGAACCCCCGAAGAGAGGAAACTCTCTCAACAAAGGTCAAACGATCTGTCCCCAAGACCTGTTGTTGTTCGGAGGTTTTAGCTACTGTATATTTTTTTATATTGTATAGTTTTCAATTGCCATTATTATGGTTATGTTTAATTTGTTATGACAATATTAATAATAAAAAATTAGCTGTAGTCGTAAAACAGTTAGACATCTTGTGTATTACTTTTATTAATTGTTCTATTAATACAATTCATTATAACTTTTTGTGATTTATATAGTATTTGAACTAGTATGATTTAATAACTTTGGTATTTTTGTACTGAAAGCATCACTATTGTTTATTTGGGCAGGAAATAATATGAATATGATATAATTATCTTAAAAAATATATATAATATAAATTTCTGCACAGTCTTTTTTCTTCTTTTAAACTGCTTATCAAAGTTTTTTTCAATACTTTATAATGTTTTGTATAGTCTGACTCCAGGATTGGCAAGCAGTTATAATAAATTGAATACATTATGAGTAATTATCAGATATAGCTAATGCAAAATTTTTTTTTTAATCAGCCAAGAATGATTATATGTATAGGGAGGGGTGTTGATTATTTTATCATTTATTAAAGTGTAAAACGTTAATTCAATGGCATTATAATTATTATCTAATAATCTTTGTCCTGACAAGATCATTTTATTTTATATTTTCAAAGCAAAATTTATTATGAAAGTACATCATCAATAAAACTATACAAAGTGTTTTATTTAGTACAAACTACACATGTCAGTTCTTTAGCACTGTTATACGAAGTGCAAGACAGGCCATTGCAAGAAGCTTCAACGTGATAAATGATAGCACCATTTATGTGAGACGTAACGAGGTATCCCATGCTGGAGTCAACACATATGAACTCAGATCTCTCGTGACTTCCATGCCCAGACATCAGATATCCATAGTATTCTCTGGTCCATCCAAAAGGACAAGTCGTTTTAGCTGGAATCATAAGAGAAGTGTGCTGTGTAGTGTAACATACAGCACAGGTAACAATATCATTGTTACGAGTATAAAATATGGGTATTTCGTATTCCATCCCGTGTATGTGGCTATATCCCTGTATTCCTCCTTTAGTTGTAAGTGAGTACTGAGGGTCATTTGGCATGCATAGATAGTTAGCTCCACCACCTTTTTGATAAGCTGCCCCTCCTCCCCTGCCTGAATAGACTAAACTGGCTCCAGTTCGACAAGCAGAAGCTCCCCAACGAGTATATGTGACTCCACCTAATGAACTAGCTGTGCCTTTCATTCCTTTCTGCCCTTTTTGTCCATACAAGGCTCGTCCATAATCACCTCTACTTCCCTTTGTTCCTGTATCTCCTTTTTGTCCTACTTCTCCTTTTTTCCCTTGTTGTCCAGGGAACCCAGGAAAGCCAGGCATGGCTTGAGCTCCTGCACAGTCCCGACCAACATTAATATTCACATTGCTGGAGCCTTTATTTTGAGTTTGACCTAGAATCCATAAATGATCTTTATAATTTCAAAATTACGAAGAATTTGAGGTACTAAACTCACCTAGTACAGCATGTTGTATAATGCTGATTAATATACACAGAAATATGGATTTCATAGTAGTTCAGTATCTAAAAAATGAGGATGAACTAAATCATACTTTAAAAAAGCTTATTTTTATACTTTTTACTCTGTGGTAATATGCTTTTGAGATTTATGACAGGATGTGGCTAGATATGACATTTCAATAGCTATGTCACAATTCCTATAAAGTATTATAGTCAACTACATTAAGTTAACAATGATTTTATTTGGCTATAACAACTGTCTTTAACTTACAGCTGAAACTTAACAAGCAGGTTAATATATAATATTATTATGTATGTATGTATGTATGTATGTATATATATGTATACATTATATATAATATATATATACTGTATGTAATACATGTATATAATATTATATATTTAACTAATAGCACCTGCCCTAAGGCACAGCTTGGGTTTATTAAAAACCCATAAAGGGTATAAATACAAATATTACCTTTTCCATATAGCCTAAATTATTTAACAAACTATTCACCACTAGCTATTTATCTCAATATAAAATAAGACTAGTATATTTGGAGAGTTTTTGGCTGTATGATATTTGATGTAATGATTATGTATTTATCTATGTCAGTCACGTTTTCTCATATATATTACACTAAATAAATCACAAACTATGCTAAATGCTATATGTAAATAATGATACTGTCAAACACTGCACTAACTTCAGCCTTACTAGTAGTTTAGCCAATGCAACTTGGCATAGTTGAGCAATATTGACAAACTGGCAACCTGCAATACTAGCTTTTCGATTCAGGACCTTACAATTTATCCCCCCCCCCCCCCCCCCCACCACACACACACAGATATAATATTGGGCTGTAAGAATCTCTTGATGTCAAGTTAACATTTGCTTAATATTCAATTTACTGAAATAATCATCCATCTACTCATTTGGCTTCTTAATAAAATTTATATCACACTGACTGTAGTAACTTCCTTGGGAAACAACCTAATTCATACAACCCAAGCTGTAACCAATTATTAATGGACCATCTGCTTGTTTATGTGAACTTATACCATTCCATCTTGATAACTTATGAACTCTCACCTTCTGGCTTGATAACTAGCCCATAGCTGGTGAAATTTTCTTTAAAAAATCTTGATTACTTATGAACTCTCACCGGCTGGTTTGATAATTAGCCCATAGCTGGTGAAATTTTATTAAAAACAGACAGATGTTCTTAGATTGCAACATTACACCAGTATGATAATGGTAGATTCCATCAAAAGGCTGGATAAAACTAATGTTTATAATATGTGGTCCTTTCAGAGGTTTAAGACACTATACGGAAATGATGAAATGAATCTTTTTTCCTTTAAAAAATCCAAAAAGTATTTATCTGAATGATAGGTTTATTTATTATATATATTTAATATTTGTAAACCATGTTCATCTCCAGATTCTCTGGTAATTTTATATTTACATATGCCACCAAGCTGTGCATTTAGAAAATTAGAAAGTTCAATCAATATGCTTGTGCATACATTACACCTATCCTGAGAACTTGCTTTGAGGTGTACATCGATTTAAGAAATTTCCTATTTTCACCACAATTCCAGTACAGATAGGGCTAATGCCCTGCATGTTAGGACATTTGGCCATATCCCTATCCTATACGGGAAAGACAGTGAAAATATAAAATTTCCTAAATACCTGACCACATAAAATGCCACATTTTGTCCCCCCCCCCCCCCCCTCCCCCCCCCCCCCCCCCCCCCCATGTTTCAATCAGGGTCCCACTTTCGGCTACAGATTGGTGTAGGGCTGGGGACTTTCTACCCGAGCAAATGAGACAATCGCGACGATACTCGGTCAAGATTTTGATACTACGTGTGGCGTGCGCTACCGTTTTATTCGAGTTAGCACCGTAATATGAAAAGGCGATCTTAGGAGCTACCTACTTTATGTTTTCAACAAGTTACTGTAAAACTGCAATATCTTTCTGTCTCATGTAAACGACGAACTCCTGCCCGTTGATCGTAATAGCCTTATCGAATAGATCGACTAGCAATCTCGCATGAAGCGCACTACTAATTGGAGTTATAGTCAACTTTGTTTTCTACACAACATCGTAAACCATGAGGTGATTAAAACTGAATGTAGTAATATATATAGTCTAGCTCAAGTCCTGTGGACCCCAATTCAAGATCATTTTCCTGCGTCCCTAGACTTCGCTTCAAATTATTTCTTTGTTCGGCTAATAGGTGACACTTAGCCTGTAGATAACACTTTCACCCGGTTTTCTGGCACCTTTGCGCATCAAACCTGATGGGAAATTTTGCAAACCCAAATTCAATCCTGATCACTTTAGGTGCTCTGTCTGCGCGTCACGTGAGTCTAATGTTGCTATAGTTACATTTGTCTTCAAAAGTTCACCCACGTGGCCAGATGGAGGAACTCGACAGAATGGAGGATATGTTTGTGGTCCCTGGAGGAGAAAATATGAGCAGTGTTAAATTTTCGGACGCTGTAACTTATTTTGGAGCGTCAGTACTCCTCTGGAATGACTGGCTGGGGAAGAGACCATAATGAAAGTATTGAAGCTGCCGTTGCTACCACAGGTTTAACTGAATCTCAAGTCAAGGTTGGTGCTGTACCTAGATTAGAAATGAGTGGAGTTTGCTGAGTGGCACAGATGTAGTCATTAAGTTTTAATTTTAGTCACCACAAAGTGTGTCTTTCAAGGGGCAGGGGAGAAGGAGAAGTATTTCAAGGCCATAGGAATGGCACAGTTATGGTGTTGTGCTCATGTATCACAAATGGCGAGTGAGCTAATTACAAATATTAAATGGTTATGCAGTGTCTATAAATAGTGGTAATTTGGTTGCTATGTTGCTCTTGTGTTCTGCTTATAAGAAAATTGATAGCATATCTGGAATTGAATTAGTACAGTTAAGAAAGTCAATAGTACAGTTAAGTGTACATAGTTTTGAGTCGAGTTTATTCAATAAAAAGGCTTGGACATCTTTAGTAGAGAAGTTTTAAACATGATGGCGAACTGTCAGTAAGTGATGGCGTAGTACCCTGACGCTACAATATCCTCATACATGCCACAAGTCTCGACATCATACTTCCATAATATATATATATATATATATATATATATACAAATATAATATCTCTGATTTTTTAAAACCTTTTATGCCTCTAATGTGTTTCACTTGCTTAGCTCGCTCACTACTTAATTGTACGTACAGCACAGTAAATTTTTTTGTGTGTGTACGTGTCCCTAAATACTTTTTTATTTTTTTATTAAAAGCAGGGGGAAAGAAATTTACTAATGCTTGTTTCAGTGGCAGATCAGTAGGGTTCGATTAGTTTCGTCCGAACCCCCCTTTTCACACTGCCACACCCCCAATTTATTTCCTTCTTACCCCGATTACCTTATGTCATCTATCGACCAAGTCCAGTCTTTGTTTATCAACTTCGTTTATTAACAGAATAATCCAGTCTTCGTTTATCGTTAGGCGGATTCGGTAAGGCCGTGTTTGAGCTCGCCAGATAAAACCGTCCGCAGTGTGGCTAGTGAAGTTCAATTGGCAGAAGCCGATTATACCAGGCAGGAACACATTAAAACATTCATATGATTCTAAAAGGAAGAAATTGCATTTCTTCTTTGTAATAACTTGACATTAGTATTTTTATATTATACAAGGCATAGCACAAGGTGGCTATAAACTCCCTGTGGTTTTGTTCCATCTTTAATTTCCGAGTCATCCACAGTAGCTGCCTAGTCAATCTGAGCCAATGAGCCTAATCTCCTCAGCGGCTGGATCATTTTGCAGTTATTATTCAAGATAGTTAATAATCATACAGTAGTGTCACTGAAATTTCTTTCTCCTACTATTTCCTTGTTCACTAGTATTCAGCAAAATTTATTTTTTGTTAATTTTTTATGCCAAAATTGATATTTACAACATTATTGTCAATGTTTAATAATCAGGTGGTCATGGTTAATAATCAGGTGGTCATGGTTATTCCTTAAAAGGAACCCCTTTTTAAGTCTCTAGATCCACCACTGTGTTTTACGATTATATGCATGTTCGCACATTAGAAATGCACCTCCCACAACATGAATTTTGCAATTTCAATAACTGTCATAGCTTGGGTTTAGGAATGTGCACTTATATGGCATAATCAAGCATAATAGGTCCATTTTTGTAATCTAGTCACAATATCAATGTGCTTGCTTGTTACTTGCTGGCAAAGAGAACAGTAACACTTTTTCTAACTTGTTTCTAATTTTGTTGTACTATAGCTGATGTGGACATCCCTACACTGGTTTATTAACTCTCAGCATGCATGCGCAAGAGAGTTATAGATAGTAGTTGTTTTGTCTGTCTGTCTGTCACATGCTCTAATTTTGGAGATTACTGGCAATAACCATCGAATTAAGTATGAACATACTCAGAACGGCTATTTGAGATGTTCTATTTGCTCTTTTTTAATTTCGGGCCCATTTTGTGAAGCAATCAGCTTTGCATATGTATTTGCCTTTGTAGGCAGTGACACCCCCAAAATGTTGCGTCACATGACCCATGTGTAATGAATAATCCATGCATGGTCCCCTCCTGCATTTGTTGCTGTATTTTGCATATCTAATATTTATTTGAAGTGAAGTTTTTATTTACTCTCCCTTTGTGAGTTGCTTTGTTTGTTAACATGCCAATATTACTCTAGTCTGGCGAGCACAGCACTTTGATGGAAAAATAAGAACTCTTTATGATTGTGTGTCATCACATAAGATGACATTAGTAGTACATTTCAGCTGAATGGTTGTGTTATCTATAGCAAAGCGTGCCCCATTAGTGCTCATAAATAAAATGCAGGTGTTCCTAACTTACCGTTGTGTGCATACGATTGGGGTGGAGCGAAGTTAATTTACTTATAGAAATCCTCACATGTAAAAGTAAGTGTTGTAGAATCTATTCTACTGCTCAGGAATGGAACGACTTTGCCATGGGTCAAGTCGTAAGGGGGGCTCTGCCCCATTTTAACGCACGCAAACGCACATATATGCACACACTTACACACACATGCACACACACACATGCACACACATAGTGTTGTGTGATTTTAAGGTCCTACTAGATCCATAAGTTTAGCTTTTCCTGTTGTGTGTTATAGAATTGGATACGACGGAGAAACAGGAAGAGAAAAGCTGCTGAGGATCAGTCTACTTGTCCAGTACCCAAAGTGAAACAACACTTAACTAAGTGGCAGTGCTTTGCAAAGAAGTTTGCCAAGACTGAAGGTAAAGATTAACCAGTATAGGACAACCGTGTGATTGCTTTCTTTTTTTTTTTAGAGGGGAAAGTTGCCAAAATTGTTAGCAAGGCCCACTTTCAGCGGGAAGCCAGCAAGCATTACTGAAAGCTGAATGAAGAGGAGAAGACTGAATATGTGAGAGAAGTAAGTCCTGAAGTGGAGATGACAAAGCAGGATATGATTAGAAAGGCCAGAAAGACTATGAACCACATTCACGACAAGGTATGATATTTTATGTAGATATTTATAATCGTTAAAGCATGAATGCCGAGTTTCTAGTCAGATTTATTGCGCAACACCCTGAGAGCCGAGCAGGGTTTCATACAGACTATGGGAGCCCTGGGATTCCCCCCCCCCCCCCCCCCTACATTCTGTTTCCCCCGCTAAATTTTTTTCCCCCGACTAAATATATTAAAACAAACAAACAAAATAACTATGATCATTGAAATTATCGCCTTACTCTACGATTTGTTTGTTTAAAACAGTCCATTAGTAAATGATTCAAACATTATTCTGTGACACTTAAAAGTGAAAACAACAAACAAACCAATAAAAACAAACAATAAAGCAAGGGCAAAGTGTAATTAATTAATTACACATACATATGTACACGCCAAAAAAATTTAAAGCTTATTGATAGACCTATGCATTTTTTTTTTCATTTTTTTTTGAGTTGATGCCCTCTTGGTCATTTTTTTTTTTTTTGACTCCATGAAAGTTCCCCCACCCCCAGCAAAAAATCCTGATGTATCCCTGCCAAGTGCAATTAAACGCTCATGCCTTATCTATTTTAGATCCCGTTGGCACTCGCACTAATCTCATTTTTAGCTATGGTGCAGTTTATAGTCAATGGCGGATCCAGGGGTTTCCGTGGTTTCCATTGAAACCTCCTTTTACCCGCATAGCTAAACTAGCTAAAATTAAATTTTGTCCACACCAAGCAAATAATTCATTTCTTGTTCCTTTTTTCAATTCATATGTGGGCTGTGGCTTAATAGGACTTTAAAATATCATTATATTGTGGACAAAATTTTAACATTCCCCTCAGCCAAAGCACTCACGATCTCTTTAAGTAGAAAGGCACAATTTGCATGGCAATCTAACCCTCAAATTCTTCTAAAAGGATCAGAAACACTTGGTGTGGTCTTACTACTTACATTGAATCAGCAACGGTGGTAGTATACACTGCACTGACAGAGTCATTGATAAAAAAGCAGAGTCTAGTCTAGCTACTGAGCATGCTCAACTTCACATGGGTGTGGTTTCAAAGAATTTGGGCACGTTGTTTCGCACCTTTGTTTCAACGGCAGGAAACCCCCTTAATCCTAGATCCGCCACTGCTAGGGACTATTTCAGTGAGGATAAAGTAGATTTTGGTGATTACAAACTTCAATGAGATATTAAACAATCTTCACTGTAAAGATGAAGCACCAAGAGGTACGAACCCTCAGCGTATGTCCACCAGAACAACCTCTCAATAATATAGATGCTAGCACAGAGTAGGATTCAGCCACATATACACAATAGCTATGTACATTACTATACTTGTGATGCATCCTAGGAAATAATAGAACTGGTATACATGGTGAACAATGTTGACATAATCTTATCAATTCCAAGTTACAGATATCAGCAGTAGTGAAAGTCAGTTGCAAAGAATAATAAAAAAACATTTCAAACCTTTAGCATTTTCTCTCACACACACACAGTTGCTACTTACGACTCTGATGAAGACACACAGAAAGCAGCAAACAACTAAGCGATGGGAATGCCTCTCGGTTAAAACTTATAGACTCCAATACAATTCTGTTACACATCAATTCAATTAATCAGATTGTTGTAGAAGGAAGCCAAGTGTGCTAATTTATTGTTATTGCGTGCTTCTGTTACATGTATGTATGTATGTATGTATGTATGCATGTATGTATGTAGTTTATGGATTTGGAAGAACTTGGGTTGTATGCATGTATGTATGTATGTACGTATGTATGTAGTTTATGGATTTGGAAGAACTTAGGTTCAGAGGATTTGCTGTGGGGTTTGGCCATGGCAAAAGTCATTTGGTTGGTTCAGAATCAGCCCTGTCAGCAATAAAGCAACAACATCTGACATATTTGCATACTCTGGTATTTTATGGTAAGTTTTTTCAGCTAATAAGTTACATATTCATCTTGATGTGGAAAGAAATAGCACTATATCACCAGAACGGCATTATGTGATGGTGTAACCTTACGATGCTATTATTGTTTTTTTCATAGGGTCTATACCTTCAGTTAGTGAGGAATTGCCAGAAACTTTGAAGTTTGCATCTTCTGCCTCCAGTACATCTTCTGTCACATCCACATCAAAATTTTCTGCCAAGTCCACACTCAAGTCTTCATCCGTGTCCACATCTAAATCTTCTGCCACGCTCACACTCAAATCTTCCTGTGTCCACATCCAAATCTTCTGCCACGCTCACACTCAAATCTTCCTCTGTGTCCACATCCAAATCTTCTGCCACGCTCACACTCAAATCTTCCTCTGTGTCCACATCCAAATCTTCTGCCATGCCCACACTCAAATCTTCCTCTGCGTCCACATCCAAATCTTCTGCCACATCTAAATCTTCTGCCACATCTAAATCTGCTGCCACGTCCAGACCCAAATCTTCTGCTGCATCCACACCCAAAGTTTTTACCGCATCCACTCCAATCTACCTCTGTATCTACACCTAAATCTTTTGCTACATCTTTAGCTGCATTCAAATCTTCTCCCACGTCCTGCATACATAAATCTACTGTATCCACAGCCACACTGGCGAAATCAATTGCATCTTCTATATTGTCTATCCTCCAACCAACATCATTGGCCTATGAGTCAATGGTAGCATCAGCACCTACTTCGACTATATCTTCTACACGTATGTCTACTTCCTTGTCCCAGGTTATTATTCCGCCCATTCAGCCTAATCCTGGATTCATGCCTATTAGTTGTAAGCCTTCCACCTTTAGTCTCATCACATGCAAACTTTCTACCACCAAATCTAGCACATCAGAAATTTCTACTACTGAACCCTACAAGTCTTCTCTGGCAATGAACCCTTCTTATTCGTCCATAAATCTTCTATTTCCAAACTTCTTACTTGCGTTCAATTTGCTACCACATCTCCAACCACCAAACCTCTGAATAATTCGATGTATTCAGAATTTCATGTTCTTCTCACAGACCAGTGGCTAAATGACTATGTCATTGACTCGGCACAAAGACTATTGAAACAGCAATTTTCTGTATGTGGACTGCAGTCAAGTCTTTGAGGTCAAAATTTATCGTTTGATGTTATTGGATTAAATAAAAAGTATGTCCAAATTTTACATGTCAACGAAAACCCTGGGTAACTGTGACTAATATTAATGTTTATTTGGACAGAGGAGAAAGAGACAGAGCTCAGATTTTTGACAGCATGATTCCTACGAAGATCGAGTTGGATGTGAAGAAGCAAATATGTTCGTTTGTGAGACCACTGGCAAATGTGTTCCGTTTTGATGTTATGAACATTTTGCCACAGTCTAATGGCAATGATTGTGGCTTATATGCTATTGCGAATGCTGTTGAGATATTGTATAACAATAGTCCAGTAAGTTGTGCATTTGACACGTCTGCCATGAGAAAACACTTGCTTCAGTGCTTAAATGATGGGAAAATGGAGCCATTTCCCAAGGTTGGCAATACGTTTTGGTAGTGGAGTGAAGCATTCCGAAGAAGAAGGAATACTTTGTATTTGTCGCATGCCACGTGATGACACTTCAGATGTTGATTTCATTATGTGTTCTGTGTGCCGTGTGTTATTTCACAAGTCATGTGTAAACAGTAGTGTGAATAATTTTTGTAACTCATGGATTTGTTCTAATTATGTAAAGTATTTTAAATTTTTATTCATATTTTACACATGATGAGACAATGGTGGTTGAAGCTACATGGGGAAAGTTACGTGCAGATTAAATACACTGGTTTAAAATTTGCATGCCTGTAAACTGACTCTCTCAGTGATGAAAGCTATGAAAGGAGCTGAAGAAAAGATTGAGAAGTGAGCCCAAGGACCTATCAGGGAGA
>WLWD01002540.1_pt1 | contig 44554 bp, 46 predicted proteins | sample 6712731 | NCBI WGS metagenome assembly WLWD01 (sample SAMN12718690, study PRJNA576275) | sponge metagenome | isolation source: marine sponge | host: Mycale hentscheli | place: New Zealand: South Island, Marlborough, Capsize Point | collected 2014-11-01 | reverse complement strand
GAGCTGTCAGATGGTGTCGGCCCTTATGAGCCGTCAGATGGTGTCGGCCCTTATGAGCCGTCAGATGGTGTCGGCCCTTATGAGCTGTCAGATGGTGTCGGCCCTTATGAGCCGTCAGATGGTGTCGGCCCTTATGAGCCGTCAGATGGTGTCGGCCCTTATGAGCCGTCAGATGGTGTCGGCCCTTATGAGCCGTCAGATGGTGTCGGCCCTTATGAGCTGTCAGATGGTGTCGGCCCTTATGAGAAGGCAGATGGGTCGGCCCTTATGCGACGTCAGATGGTGCCGGCACTTATGAGACGAAGATGGTGCCGGCCATATGAGCCGTCAGATGGTGTCGGCCCCTTATTATGAGCAGTCAGATCGGGTGTCGGCCCTTATGAAGCTTGTAAAGATGCGTGTCGCCCTTATGAGCAGTCAGATGGTGTCGGCCCTTATGAGCCGTCAGATGGTGCCGGCCCTTATGAGCCGTCAGATGGTGCCGGCCCTTATGAGCCGTCAGATGGTGTCGGCCCTTATGAGCCGTCAGATGGTGTCGGCCCTTATGAGCCGTCAGATGGTGTCGGCCCTTATGAGCCGTCAGATGGTGCCGGCCCTTATGAGCCGTCAGATGGTGTCGGCCCTTATGAGCCGTCAGATGGTGTCGGCCCTTATGAGCTGTCAGATGGTGTCGGCCCTTATGAGCCGTCAGATGGTGTCGGCCCTTATGAGCCGTCAGATGGTGTCGGCCCTTATGAGCTGTCAGATGGTGTCGGCCCTTATGAGCCGTCAGATGGTGCCGGCCCTTATGAGCCGTCAGATGGTGTCGGCCCTTATGAGCTGTCAGATGGTGTCGGCCCTTATGAGCCGTCAGATGGTGTCGGCCCTTATGAGCCGTCAGATGGTGCCGGCCCTTATGAGCTGTCAGATGGTGTCGGCCCTTATGAGCTGTCAGATGGTGTGCAGATGGTGTCGGCCCTTATGAGCTGTCTGTCAGATGGTGTCGGCCCTTATGAGCTGTCAGATGGTGTCGGCCCTTATGAGCTGTCAGATGGTGTCGGCCCTTATGAGCTGTCAGATGGTGTCGGCCCTTATGAGCCGTCAGATGGTGTCGGCCCTTATGAGCTGTCAGATGGTGTCGGCCCTTATGAGCTGTCAGATGGTGTCAGCCCTTATGAGCTGTCAGATGGTGTCGGCCCTTACCCAAACTCAGCACGGAGACTAAGCCCTCCCTCGGTGACGCCAAACCGGGGGAGGCAGAAGACGTCCGCAGCATGGAGATGTAACCCCACCCCTGGACAGAAGACTTTAGCATGGAGAGTAAGTCCCACCCCGGTGACGCCAAACCCGGGTGGGCAGAAGTCTTCAGCTCCTCCTCCTCCGCCCACCGCTGCAAGTCAGGCTCCTCCCACAGCCCAGCCCACAGCTCCTCCCAGTCCTCCGGCTCAACCGATGACTAGAGGCTCCATTACTGGAGAGGGCAACGTCTCCATGGGTTCTGCCCATGCCCCAACCCTCGGATCCATCGGAGTCAATGCACATGAGACACCAGTGTCTGGCCTCGTAGGCTACCTGACAGGGGAGCGTCATCCCCGTAGATCCACCTGGATCAATACATGCGGCACATCGGTGTCTGGCCTCGTAGGCTGCCTGACAGGGGAGCGTCATCCCCGTAGATCCACCTGGATCAATACATGCGGCACATCGGTGTCTGGCCTCGTAGGCTGCCTGACAGGGGAGCGTCATCCCCGTAGATCCACCTGGATCAATACATGCGGCACATCGGTGTCTGGCCTCGTAGGCTACCTGACAGGGGAGAGTCATCCCCGTAGATCCACCTGGATCAATACACGCGGCACATCAGTGTCTGGTCTTGTAGGCGGCCTGACAGAGGAGTCGTCACCCCCCTCCCCCCCAGATCCATTGGGAGGAAGACACAGGTCACATTGGCATAGGCTGCCATGCAGGGGATTGTCATCCTTGTAGGTATCGGGTTGACGCACATGGCACAGCGGTGTCTAGGCTCATGAACTGCCTGACAAAGGCCTCCATCCTCTTAGCTCCATCAAGATCAATGCAGATGGCACATCAATGACTGACCTCAGATGGGGATCGCAATCCTTGTGGGATGGAGGCATAAGTCTTGTTGGTGTTGGGCCTCGTGGGCCGCCAGGTAGGGGGACGTAGCCTTTCAGATCCGTCGGGATGAAGGTGCATCAGTGTCCAGCCATGTAGGCTGTCTGGCAGGGGAACGTTTGGTGTCATTGGCACCAATGCGGGTGATACTGTGGCGTCCAGTCTCGTAGGTTGCATGGTGTTCCCCTCAGATTTGCTGGGGGGGGGGGGGGGGGGGGGGCAAGGCATACGGCATATCGATGTCTGGCCTCATGGGTCCCCAGGACGGGGCAGCATCATCCACTCAGGCTTGGTCAGGACTGGTGCATGTGACACCAGTGTACGGTTCACAGGCTCTCCGTCAGGGGGATATCATCCCTTCATCGTGACCTATGCCTGTGATGCGTTTTTGTCCAGCCACGGGCAAGGGTCTGCCCCTCCCCTCTTGGACCCATAGGTATCGATGCACTCAGAATATGAGGCCGTGTCTCGTAGCAGCTTGGGACACATCGGTGTCCGGGCAGGCTCACTTGACTAGATCGATCGGAATCAAGGCGGGGGACACAGCAGGGCCATGTGTCAGACAATGTTGGTATTCCCATAGTTTTGCTGGGATCAGGAGAACAGAAAGTCTTTAAGGGGTTGGAAATTGGGTAGGCAATTAATAATTATTGCATTTACAGGTCTTGGCGTGATGCCCAAGACAGAGCTATTAGGAGGTATCCCACGTATAGAGGGGTCATCAACCTTGGTGGAGCCAGGCAGGTCCCCCACGTATAGAGGGGTCATCAACCTTGGTGGAGCCAGGCAGGTCCCCCACGTATAGAGGGGTCATCAACCTTGGTGGAGCCAGGCAGGTCCCCCACGTATAGAGGGGTCATCAACCTTGGTGGAGCCAGGCAGGTCCAAGCTGGGAGAGTCATCAGTAGAGGGGTCATCAACCTTGGTGGAGCCAGGCAGGTCCAAGCTGGGAGAGTCATCAGTAGAGGGGTCATCAACCTTGGTGGAGCCAGGCAGGTCCAAGCTGGGAGAGTCATCAGTAGAGGGGTCATCAACCTTGGTGGAGCCAGGCAGGTCCAAGCTGGGAGAGTCATCAGTAGAGGGGTCATCAACCTTGGTGGAGCCAGGCAGGTCCAAGCTGGGAGAGTCATCAGTAGAGGGGTCATCAACCTTGGTGGAGCCAGGCAGGTCCAAGCTGGGAGAGTCATCAGTAGAGGGGTCATCAACCTTGGTGGAGCCAGGCAGGTCCAAGCTGGGAGAGTCATCAGTAGAGGGGTCATCAACCTTGGTGGAGCCAGGCAGGTCCAAGCTGGGAGAGTCATCAGTAGCAAGATCAACTTGTTACCCTAGGCGGGGGCAGCACTGATTCATTCCTCAGAGGGTGTGTATATGGGAGATGGAGTCCCCTCAGTTTCGGTTGACCCTCAGTTTCGGTTGAGTTAGCAGTCAGGATCTGTCGGGGTGAATATATAGATAAGGGAGAGCTCCTGCCAGAATTTTGGTCAAGTCCCAAGGAGGACGGGAGGAAGGACATCAGGTCATGTCACACGCGCTGTTTGGGTTTACCCAATCAAACGCCATTAACATTATTATTTCCATTATTATTAGTTATTATTGTCATTTCATTTGGTAAAGGTGTATGATATTTACTTGCTCAGACTTCCTGTCTGAGCACATGGTTCTTGTTATATATAATGTTGGCCTGAGACCACTTTTCTCAGAGTTTGTTAGATGATTTCAGATTGATTGTCACGATTGATTGAATTGCTTGAAAAAGTTGAACTGTGGAGTTTGAGCTAGCTTAGCTAGTTGTGGTGAGCAGTCAACTACTTGGCTGCCCACTGCTGCCTCTGGTCCTTCGTTTTTCTTATCACCCCTGCTTGTGGTTTTACAATCCACAAACATGCGCAAGATTGACGATATCTTCACCTGGCTGCAGAGTTTTGCCTCATTGGTTGTGGTGAGGGGAGCAGCAGCTCCGGAGTTGGTGGTGGAGCTATTGGCCTACCAGTTGACATTGTATGGGTCTCCCAGGACTTCACGGGCTTATAAACCAAGGGTATCGGTGGCAGGCAGCCTTGATGGGCCACACTAAATGCAATGTGTTTCACAGGGCTAGCGGCAACACAGACGAGGTGTGAGGTCTGCTTAGCCACAATGCATACTGAACAGGAGTGCACTCAGTCGGGAGATCGTGACCCAAGAATGAAGGAGAGGCTGAAAACATCTGAGTCTGAGAGGATGGCTCTGGTAGAGAAATGGGATTTACCAAAGCCCTCGGTGTCTCGCCGCACATCACCCCCACGGCCGTCAGGAGCTGGCCGCCTGTATTGAGGCAAGGAACTGTGATTTGACTGAGTACCGTGTTGTCGCTTACTCTGATCATGTCTTGTTTCTAATCATAGTTGTTTATTTTTTAGTAGGGCTGGGGGGGGGGGGGGGGGGGGGGGGGGGGGGGAGGAGAGGGGATATGGGCGAACCGGTAGAGCAGGTTAGAGATGAGGTTTGGTTGGAGGGCTGGCGTGGAGTGAATGTGTTGTGCTGTGGTTAGCTGATGTCATGGAGCAGACCCGTATGTAGGTATGCAGGACCAACTAGTGTTGGACTCACACCGTCCACCGTGCCCAATCAGACTGCCACAGGGGATGAATGAGATAAGGACATCACTAGTCTGGCAAGTTTGGGACAAGGCCCTGGTGGAGCATCCTAACGCCCGGTTTCAGAAGTAAATCATTGAAGGCATTAGGTACGGATTCTGGGCTTTGACTACAGTGTGGGAGTGCAGAGCATCCTAAGTAATATGGCTTCAGCAATGGAGCACCCAGTGGTGGTTGACAGGTGCCTGGCAGACGAGTGCAGCGATGGCCGGGTACTAGGACCACCGACAAGTTTCCGTACGTTCATACAAGCAGATTTGGGGTAGTCCCAAAGTGTGGCCCACAGGATAACAGGTGGCGTCTCATAGTGGACTTATCGTCCCCAAGTGGGGCGAGTGTTAACGATGGTATTGACAGTCGGCTGACATCGCTGAGTTATGTGGGGATGAAGGAGGCAGTGGAAGAGATTAGGAGGTTGGGTAAGGGAGCCCTGCTGGCGAAAGTGGACATTAAAAGGGCATATAAGAACATCCCAGTTCACCCAGATGACAGGTGTATGTTGGGGATGAGGTGATCATTGACACTGCCCTGCCATTTGGGCTTCGCTCAGCCCCGAAGATCTTCACTGCTGTGGCAGATGTTGTAGAATGGATAGTGAAGCAGGAAGGAGTAGGGTTTGCTATCCACAATCTTGACGATTATTAGGTGATAGGAGGTCCAGGCTCGTCGGAGTGCACGACAGCCATGGCAAAACTTCTGGAGGTGCTGGAGTGACTTGGGTTTCCAATAGCATTGGAGAAAAAAGATGGCCCCACGACAGCCTTGGAGTTTCTGGTTCGATTTGAATTCAATAGACATGGTGGTTAGGCTCCCAGAGAGAAAGTTGAGTAGTGGAATGGGGTGACAATGATCCAGGGGGATGAAGGCAGTGTATCCCAAGTTATTGTATGGACGGATGCATCTGGCCATTTTGGCCGTGGAGCGTTGATTCGTGAGACAGGTGACAGGCTGCAGTATCAGTGGCCGAGGACTTATGTATGACTGGGGGCAGTTGGTGCTCAGGGATGGCAGTATTACGTTGAAAGAGTTATTGCCAGTAGTTCTTGCTTGTGCAGTATGGGGGGAGCAATGGAAATTGAAGGTGGTACTGGTCCACTGTGATAACCAGGGTGTGGTCTCAGTGGTCAACTCAGGTTGCTATTTGTTCTTCATTAAGGCCCGTTTTTAGATAGATGTGATAGCCTTGCATATGGCAGGGGTGGAGAATAGCCTGGCGGATGCAGTCTTTCGCAATAATCTGTGAATGTTATTCTTGCAGGTGCCAGAAGCAGTGGGTCGGAGAACAACCATCTCAGCAGACTTGCTGACTCTATTGGTTGACCGTCAGCCGGACTGGACATTGGGCGACTGGACCGGACTGGACATTGGGCGACTGGACCAGACTGGACATTGGGCGACTGGACCAGACTGGACCGGACTGGACATTAGGCGACTGGACCAGACTGGACATTGGGCGACTGGACCAGACTGGACCGGACTGGACATTGGGCGACTGGACCAGACTGGACATTGGGCGACTGGACCAGACTGGACATTGGGCGACTGGACCAGACTGTTCACAAGTTGTTTTCCGCCGGTTTAGCTCTAGCCATACGCAGGAACTACAACGTGGGAGAGAGGCGATTTTGGGAGTTCTGCCGGCAATATAATTATCTGTACCCATTCCCAGTGTCAGAGGAGGTGTTGGTTGAATTTGTGGCTTTCTTGTTTACAGAGAGACTGGCAGCTAGCACGGTTAAAAATTACCTAGCAACAGTTCAGTTCACCCAGATAGCTTTGGGCTTGGGAGACCCTCACATGGGGGAGATGTCACGTCTGGAGTATGCAGTGAGGGGCTTCAAGCACTTAGTTGCAGCTCTCTGGAGCCAGAGGCTTCCAATCACCCCAAGTATCTTGGGGCAGCTGAAGAAGGTTTGGGAGGCCACCCGAGCTCATGGGATGCGGCAATGCTGTGGGTAGCAGCCACCCTGTGCTCTTTTGGCTTCCACAGAGTGGGGGAAGTAGTGGTGCCAAGTGACAGCGGTTTTGACCCAGCAGTGCACCTAGCATATGAGGACATCCGGATCAACAACCAGGGTTTCCCACAGTTGCTGGAGGTCAGGATCAAAGCCTCCAGGACCAACCCCTTTCGGAAAGGGAAAGGGGTATCAATCTACATCAGTAGAACAGGGTGCCCACTCTGTCCTGTAGCGGTGATCCTGAGCTACACGGTGAAGCGAGGGTCTAGTGGAAGACCGCTAGTCCACTTCGAGGATAGCAAGTATCTGGCAAGGGGATCGGTTTTGTGGCAAAAGTCCGGAAGGTTCTGCAAGCAAGTGTTGATCCTTCCCATTATGCAGGCCATAGCTTCTGGATAGGGGCGGCCACAACAGCAGCCCAGTAAGGAGTCCAAGACTCGCTGATTAACCGATTACGCGCGAATAAAAATTTTAATTGCGCCTCACGTAATGCGGTCACGGGCGCACGCGAGACACAGAGGATTGATTGCTTGGTGGGAGGGTGACACTAAGCGAGAGAAAGAAGACGAACGTTTGAAGATTGCCTCGGGGACAGTATTATCGAACGATAGAGTACGCTCTAGGCTATTGGGAAAGCATAAATTCGACGCTAAGGAGCCGTTCCCGACTTAAAAATAACGAAGTACTCGCACCGTTTGGCAAAAACCTTTATGGCGTCACACTGAGGCTCTTAGTAAGCACACTAGTAAGGTTGGAAGTATGGTTTCATGGCTGAAGCAGTTTGCTACTTGATCATAGAGGTAAGAGAAAGTGCTTTTGCACGCATCTGTCTTACATTCAGGAAGAATTTGTTGATATTTATTTAGGGTGTGTTTTATTTTGAACTGAGCAATCTGTTATAAATTTTGCGAACAGAGAAGCTTTTTATGGCTTTTGTGCATGAAAACAGGTACATCACAAATAAATGATAGAATATTTTAGTGTATTCAGTTTGGTACTCCAAGGTGTCTTTACTTTTGATGTGCTGGTAGGCTGCATTGTTGACAGAATAGTTAGTGATCTTACTATCAAGTGCAACTGGTCATTGCATAATAGAAGTATATGTCAGAGGGCTCCCTGCAGTCTCACCTGTTGTATAACAATATTTATTTTTACTTATTGTTATAAAGAATGTGGTTAAAATTCCTGTAGAAATCGCTACCTTTCAGAATCATCAATTCCGTTCTCTCGTCAGAGTCCTTGACCATCTAGTGACTGCTGCAGTCACTACACCCATCAGTACTGAAGTCATTCTTGCAGTCATCAAACTCCTCGTCACTACCATCAGAGTTACTGCCATTCTGGTCACTGCCATCCTTGTCACTGCCATGCTGTGCCAGGTCAAGAATAACGTCTTCATCACTAGGATGCTGAAGTGCCAGTGTTCCACTTGCCAAGATAGCTTTCTACTTGTTTTATCATGAGCAGTTATAGCTAAAGTAATATTGGTTTCTAAAAAATTATTCTGTGTACCTTTATTATATTATGAAATATATTTTCAATTTATACTTTATCAGAAAGAAGTCTTATTGTTGTGACAAAATTTACTCAACATTTTCTTATGGCAGTCTATGTATTTTATAAGCCTAAAATATACTTACAACAATATAGAATCGTCTGCAATTGTGATTGGTGGCGTCCTTGACTCCACAAAGCTGTAGGGCGAAATGGACGCGAAGACGCTTTTTTGACGCATTTTCGCGTCCTTCGCGGTTATCGTTTTTTCTTAATTGACGCGTTTTCGCGTCCTTCGGCATTAATCGGTTAAAATACTTGGACGCTGGGAAAGTTCAGCATATATACTGTATATCAGGACACCTCGAGAGATATTGGGGGGAGTGGCTAGAACATTGGTGGGGCTGAACAATGGTGTTGCATAAGTGTGGTATGAATTTGACTGTAAAAAAAAGTCTTAGGGTGAGGGGTGTCGACTACACCACCAGTTGGGCTAAGTGGGCATGGCCCACCTCATCCAAGCTCAGGGAACCGCCTATCCCGACCGGAAAAGGTGGGGCCTCCAGGACGGGTGGGTGGAGCCTCTATTCTACCGCAGAACACAAGCTCACTGGCTAGTCACACTCTCCAATCCTAGGTTTTAGTTGGTTTTAGTTGGCATAAGGTTAACTTAGTAAATAAAGTGCATGGTCTGGTAAGTATCATCAAACTCACCGGCACCATAAAGTGTACAGATTAGGCTAAGTATCATCACTCAGTGTCATTATAAGGACTAGGTAAGTATCATCATACCAGAGTGTAGTGGTGCTCCCTCTGGCCTCCTTCCTGCTTCTGCCCTCATAGAACTGGTATCTATATTATCCTTAGGGACTGCTAACTTGCACTCTGCCTTCTGATCCTATAACAAATGTCACGGCAACACATACGCAGACTCCACATACAACACAGTTGACACCACCGTACCAGATAGAGATACTGAACATTTAAACCACATCACCATTGAGTTTGTTTCGCAACACTCATAAGCTACTCACCAATATATCCACGTAATGCATATCAGCTACAGCTCTAGCTGACTCCACAGAGTCAAAGTACGCAAAAGCAAAGCCCCGCGGTTTCTCCGAACCCTTTTTCGTCATAACTTGAGCAGATACAATGCCATAGTCTTTGAGAGCCTCTATGATGTCTTCTTTGGTGGTTTGCCTAGACAAGCCACCAAGAAACACTTTCTTAGTGTCTACTTGTACAGGTCCTCTCCCCATGACTGGTTGTGGAGGAGCAGCAGCACTTCTCTTCTCCTTCGGTCTGGCTCTCTTAACTTCAACCTGCACACAAAGAAGACATAGAAAGGAAAACAAACAAACAAACAAACAAAAAAAGCTCATAATTTACTATCAGTCATTACCAGTCTGCACCTAGTGCCCCGCCCTCTATTAGTGCCACACCTTCTATTAAAATCTACACCTAGTGCCACTCCTTCTGTTAGATCTACATCTAGTGCCACGCCCTCTATTGGATCTACACCTAGTGCCACGCCTTCTATTAGATCTACACCTAGTGTCACACCTATTAGATCCACACCTAGTGCAGCACCTTCTATTAGATCTACACCTAGTGCCACGCCCTCTATTAGATCTACGCCTAGTGCGACACCTTCTATCAGATGTCCCACCGCTGTCCTACCTGTCTGCCATCGATCATGTGTGGTGACTCCTGCAAACACTTTGCCATATCTTGAGAGTCTGTGAATGTGACGAAACCGAACCCTCTACTATCGTTAGTGTTTGGGTCACGCATCACGACGCACTTAGCAATCTTCCCGTACTGACTGAAATAATCCTCCATACAATCATCACTCGTCTTTAAGCTGATACCACCACAAAATATCTTGAGTTCATCCTACAACAAACAGCATACCTAGATAATATTGGCGTTAGCATAGACAGAGTCTATTTCACAGCAGTAAGCATGCTTACATGACATTTTGATCAGATGTGTCATCATGTGATCATGTGTGTCGTCGTGTGATCATGTGTGTCATCATGTGATCACTGAGTGAAATTTGATCAACATGTGGAATTGAAACCTCTAAAGTCTCGGTGCCGGTACTTACTGATGGAAGGCAGAGAAAAGTGAGAGGGAGAGAGAGACAAGCAAACAATCAGACATCTCCAGCTCAAATCAGGACACATTAGATGCTGACTTGCAGAAAGAACTCTGTGTTCACAAACTTCTAACAGAAGTATTTTATTGACTTGAGCGGTTAAAATAAGAGACTATAACCCGAGTCCTCAAGTTGAACTAGCCGATCAATCTGAACTAGCCGGATCAATCCACTGGGCAAGCATCCAGACAATAACAAGACTCGTGAGCATATTTTAAGTCAAATCAATCTCATGTTCTTGTATAATTAGAAGGAATTCACTCTTACTCTAAATATTAATCTTGGCTATACTAATTGCAGCGAGTGCTTGCAAAAATTACTTTCTTACTTAACTTTCAGGAGTATAGTATCTCCTATATTGGTCAACACTTCTATTCTTCTAGGATGACATAAATTAATTTATCTTGAAGTGCTAGTAACTATTGACAACAACAAATAGCTATTCCACCGTTTGTGATAATGTCATTTGGTAAAGGGTTTCGGTTTCTATGCCATAGCATTCTTTAAAGCTGTAGTTCTCTAGGCATCCTAATAGTGTCTCACTTGCTGGCCTGCTCAACTGCTCAACTAGATGTCTTACAGAGATAGTAAAGATAAATCAGAACTGCAATATGTATCTCTCCAATTCTCGGCTGAATAATGACAAAGATGATGATTCTGTTGATTAACTGTATAATTTTGGACTACACGCGTCAAGTAAACTTTTAATTTTTTTACAATTTTTTACGACGTTTCGACCACGTTTGCTGGTCTTCTTCAGGTACAAGAAAAAGCAAAAAACAAAAAAGTGAAATGAGTGGTTGAGTGACTCAGTGAAATAGGTGACTGGTTTGGCTAGGGGTGTGTTGATTGGCAGTCTAAAGGATTGCGGATAAGGAACAAAGGGAGAAAGAATAAAGGATAAAGAACTAAGGATGAAAGTGAATGGAAATGATGAAAGGATGAAGAACAAGGAGGAAGAAAGGAATGATAACTTGATAATTAAGTAAAATTAGCAGCTAATAAAACAATAACATAATGGTAATAATAATAAAATAATAATAATAACTGTGAGGATATAACAATAGCACTTTCCTCTATTCTTACAGCCAGTTCTACTAAAAGTTATTCAAAAGTTTCGACTTCTTACTCTAGACATACCCTCTGATTTAAAATCAACAAAATTCAACAACAACAAAACCACTTTTCCAAGCCAGGTATAAGCCCAGGGTATTAATTATTTCTCATTACATTACTTAGTAACAAACAGCTATCTATCAGCACCGTGTTGCTTAGTATGCAGTTAACATCACTTGGCAATATCACATCCAGCAGAAACAAATGACCAATTCCTCCATAGTTACCATACTATGTCTTAAGAGAGTCAACTTTGCTTCATAATTAATCCGCATAATATTCTTTTTACTGAAGTACTGCCAGAAGCTTGCAGATAAAGTTCTTATAAACTTTGATTAATGCACACCTCCACATTTAGTGGCTCATTGAGTTTCACTACTAACTCACCTCCATTCTGTCCGACAGGGAAGAACGCCGACCTTACAGTTACAAAGAAGAACACTTGCCCAAATGGTGTCGACCCTTTACCGCTCAACAATTACGTTTCACGAGTTCGTTTCCTTCCCCCTACGCCCCCGCCCCTTTACGAGCAGAGAGAAATGCGTAACGGCTGGCGTGTACGTGCATGTGGTAGTAGCTACGGCACCTGGTTCCCAGTTTCTACTCCATGGTTGCCACGTTCAGGTGTTTTAGGGGGCTGGCCTAGTCTGGAGAAGCAGGGCGAAGCCAGACCCTCGGAAGGGGTTACTAAGGGGACGGGCATGCCAGACTGCTGCGGCCCTAGCATGCAATTAGTCTGGTCTATGGGATTTTTAGAAAGGAAAGAAAGTTTTGAAACAATGTAATCAAACTAATCAATTTTACATCATCTTATTTTCCATCCAATTTACACCATGACTTATAATAGAAACTAGTTTTTTTTTGTTTGTGTTGGTTTTCATGAGGGTAAATTGACAAGTGGGTAGCATGTCCAAGTTGAGTTGGCCAGAAAAAAAAACTTGAATAACTTTTGAACTGAAGCAGCTACACATCCTGGGTTTGCACCGTTAGAAAGCTCGCGCCGAAGCGGTTAAAAATATTTCCTCAGTATACTCCAAAACCGGAGAGAAAATGCTATTCCAAAACTCAATACAAAAGTCTATGGGAAATAATATTAAGAATTTTGTAAACAATGAGCGGCTTCTTCTCAGATTGCTGCTTTTCTAGCTTTGTATCGCGATTGGTTTAGGTTGCGAGCGTGGAAACGGTGTAGACGGAGTGTCCTGTTGTCGCAGAGGGTACAGGACCACCTGATAGGTAAGATTATTTGTCTCTCTGTTCAATAACAAATGCCGTATAGCCAATATTTCAGAGTAATATAGCTATCATATTTTAGTATTACAGTCTTTTTGCCGTTAAATTGTGTTTGTCAAAGCTGTGTTTATACCAATTCCCTTTTCTTCACTGGATGCCGTTTATTGTAAGAATTAGGACCAACAAAGGCTGCACTCCACCTTCAATTCGGATCACAACTATATTTTGTGTACGTGCACTACTTAAATTCTATCATCTCATCAATTTTCATATAATATATTATAAATAAATGAAACAATTGATAATTTTATTTAACAAGAAAGTCTAACTTTCTACAAGTTAACAATGCTGTACTGCTGAATCCTGTGAATATCAGAATACTTCTTGGGACACAGTAGGTAGAATCGACTGCTTTTAATCTTGTCTCTTTAGAAGAATGCCGCACCAGTCTGCGTTTTCCATCTGCTGTAGATTACCTGCGCACAAGAAACATAAATATAGCTGAAGACGGACGAGATTAGCTGTACAGCGCTCGAAAAACTCCATAAACTTCACTAAATTTCTTTCTTACAATAGTTACAGAATCAATGCGCAGAGTTTGTAACATCTTTGTGAATGTGTATCAACTTGGAATGCCTAACTTTCATCAGAAATATAATTATTTTCTTCTTAACCCAAGAAGCCAAATATTGAACATAATCTACTCACAAGCAACTTATTTTTATTGTTTTGCAAATTAAATTGATTTCATGAACCAATTAATAGCTACCATGAAATTAAATGCTTTATGGTGATACATTTCCATCACCCCTGAATATTGCCACTATAGCAAACTAGGAGTGCTATCGGGCTTAACTGAATAGCTGCTGCATTTTTATGTGCCTGGCTTTTAAAGTGTTGAGAATAGCTAAGATCTTGTGATGAGCTAATTAAGGAACTGCAACAATTAAAGAGGTAAGAAGTGAGAGCAACAGGCATACACACCACATACACATTTGAGAGTACTCTCATATTATAATTAAAAACCAGTGGGGCATACTTACAGTAGCAAGCAGTTAAAAACGTTTCTTTCTTATGTATGGACAATGGAAGGTCATAAGCTAGAGATACAGTGAGACTTAGTAATCAATTACTTAGCCTGGAAGCTCTTCGTGGTTGTTGTAGCTTCATAAGGTCAAGCTTCAACCCTTCAATAAACTCATCTTCTTTTTCTTGTATTCCAGCTTGCATAATGAGTTAGCTATTCGTTGGTGTTAACACCTTCCAATAAATACAAAGTTTTCCACTTTTTAGCCAACTCTAATAGAACATTTGGTAAAGAGAAATAAATAAATAGCTGATGAAAATGTTCATGATTTTTGTTGTTGACAAAGTGGATTTTATTCTTTCACATGTTGGCATGAGATTTCTTCATTTTGTTGACATAAAACTGAGCTAGATTGGGGAAATCCTTGAACACGACTTCAGGATTCATCGGCATATCTCTGATCTATTGAACAACATAATGAGATAAATAGTGAGAGGTTTGCTTACTGCACTGTGTTCCTAACTTACAGTCTCATTTTGGGACAAAGTCTTTATCAGTGTCTGTACTTCTCTGGCATTCTCTTCACGTGTCTTTTTATCTTGAGTACATATTTTTTCCAACTTTTCTTCAGATTTTTCCACGTGTTCTGCTGTATTTACTGATCCTATGTTGAAAATGTCCACGTGTTCTGCTCTATTTTCTGATCTTACTCTGGATTTCTCCGTGTTTTCTACCTCAGTCTTGATTGGAGTCTCTTGTAGAAAGTCAGCCATCTTCTTCTTCTTCCTAAATAGAGATCCCTTCATTGTCTTGCGAGGAGTCATCATAACTAAAAGAAATACAAACTTGTGAATTATTGAATTCTGTGAAAGTTACTAAGTTATATAGCTACCTTTCAATTCCATCAGCAAAGCCAGAGGAATGAGCAGCATCTAAAACACATGAGATAATGGATAACTGACAGAACTACTTCAAACTGACTTTAAACTTACACAAGCAATGGCAATGATCTTCCATGATTTCTTGTTCCACATATTGAACGACCAAACTTGTACTGGATAAACTGGTTTTCTACAGACTGCAGGTAGAGGAGTGTAATCTTGTCTGTCTGGTATGTCTTGTTCCTTCACTGACTCAATGAAGCACATGAATTGGTAGTGAGTCGTGTAGAAATATTTCCTGGCCATAGCTTTAAATGTTTGCTCTTCAACTATCATTTCTATATCAATACTGGCTTCATTTTGATTTTGTTTATCGATTATTTCAGTTAAAAACTCCATCTTCCAAGGAAATTTGTCACAATAGTCATTGTCCACTGTATAAGACAGAAGACCTAAAGCTGACCCATCAGTTGTGTTGGTGTCAGTAATTCCAGATTTCACAAGCTCATTAAGCTTTACTTCTTGGCCATTGTCCTCCTTAATTGGTTTGTAATTGATGGGGGCAGTCACATTTTTGTCATTGTAGTAAACTTCAACATTACTGGTAGGAATGTAAGATAGCAAACGTGAAGCGTTTAAGACATTCTTTGACATTTTGTCTGTAATAGAAGAAATATGAATTAATAATTGCTGCACAAAGATATTGTAAATAACTACCTTCTAATAGAAGTCTCTTTGAAGAATTGTTGAATAGAAAAATTGAAAGCACAGCAGCAAACACAACCAATACCGAACTCAACAGCATTTTCACTTTTTACTTGTAGTAAAATCTACAACAATCAATTCTAATAGCGTCGTCTTACCCGTAGCAGCACGCGCTAGCACATTTAGCGCACTCGCGCAAGTGACGCTAACCCCCCCCCCCCAAGGTAGTCTCGCGTAGCCAGACCCTTTACCAATCGCAACGTGGTAACTGACGTGGAGCAAGTTGTGCAGCTTCTCCCAGCTAATTCGGCTGGGAAGAACAATAGAGAGCCGGTAATGCAAGGGTGGAGTGGTCTAACCTAGTAACTTAAAGTATGTGAGCATACTGAATTCCATTTCACGAAGCAGGAGAGAAAAAAAGTAAGTAAAATATTAATTACTAACAAGTACCCCGCCACATAGTGGGGCTTGACGTATTGCAAAGTTGCGGTAGCACAAGTTATCTTGCTCAGTTATCATTGGTTAAAGTTGCATACGTTTCCCTCTCCTGTTCTCTTTGTTCTGAACTATCTGAGCTTTTCTTATACCCCACCTTTCTTCAGCTCTTCTTAACTCGTGGAGTCCCTTTTTCCTATCTCTCCTGCTTCTGAATTTCTGTCCTACTTTGAGAAACTATTTTGTACTTTTGCCTTCCTTTTGGAAACTAAACCCTGCCTTTATTCCTCGATTCCACCCGCTTTTTAGTTATAATTAATCACTCGCCTTTTTGCCTTCTCTTATATTAAACTTATGCTGCATTACCTCACTGATTCTACACGCTTTTTAGTCACGATTAATTGCCTTTCACCTTCTCTTTCGTACTTTTGCCTTCCTTTTTGAAACCCACGCTGCTTTCCATCATCAATTGCACCGACCCCAAACCCTCGGTGGGAGTATTGCACCAATCTAGCAGAGCCACCAACTCAGAGCACTTGCTTTCTTTGCATTTAGAGAACCATTTTAGTCTTGACAGCATTTTCCTCCTTCCTGTTAGACTGGACAATGTGGAGAGGAAGTTTACGTTCGAAACCCCACTTCTGTGCAAATGCTGCAAACCATCAGACGCAAACAGCGGTCCATTGTCTGATACTATAATACATCTGGAATCCCTTATCTAGCCAACATCACCTCGAGAACTTTGCTGACAGTACTGGTGGTACAATGTAATTGCTGTAATAGTCGCTGGCAACCACTATTCAAATCTTCAACCAAGGTCGGGTGGCAAACCCATGCTGACTTATTTTCTCTGTTGAGGGTGTGCTATGATATGCCATACATACATCACACTGTGATGAATGCTTTTAGCTCAGAGGACATACGAGGCAAATACATTGTTTCCTGAGCTCTTCTGATGCATCCCTCTATGCCTGTGAGAGCTATGTGCAAGTAACATCATGTCCCTCCTCTTTGCTGCAGGAATCACAAGCTGCTGCCTTTTAAATATGAGGCTGTCCTGTACTGTTATTCCTGATCTTGTGTCTGGCCAACTTTTTGAAGAGTTGAGAACTAGCTAGAGTTTGTGTAAATAAGCACCAGCTACTACACAAGCAGAATTCTAATTGAAGCCATGCCCTCCAATACATTCATATTGCACTGACACACAACACCTAGCTAGCTGATGATGTAGCCACTATCTACATTTATTACTGCCAGTCATTAGACCTGATCAATTATGATAATTACTACAATTAGTGACATGTTTATGATGTTTACACATTTGTGAAGATGTTGACACGTTTCTGAAGATGTTTACACTGACACGTTTATGAAGACGTTGACAAGTTTCTGAAGATGTTGACACGTTTATGGAAATGTTGACACGTTTGTAAAAATGTTGACATGTTTATGAACATTGATTCTAACATTTTCATTGCACTTGAACACAAACGGACAGCGCTATATTTCTGTTATTGAGAGGTTTTAGAGATTGATCCTTAGACCCAATTTTTATCACTTGGCTCTTGCAGTTTCTCAATTCATCAGAATCAGCAAGAATGTAACAATTATTTTAGAAGTTACTGGCGATATAATAACTAAGGTGCAGGCTATGGTCTTGAATTACCTTGTATTCACAGGACCTAAAAGCCTAGAAAGATAAATGAAGGAAGTAGAACTTTGAGCTAGTGGTCATGGTTGGCATATTCATTTTTAAAATTATTGGAAACAAATCAAAGAAGTGGAGAGGCAGGGAGGACAGAGCATTTGCACCATCTGCAGCTCAGAGCTCAAGTGTCCATTTTCCGAGGTTAGTTTACGTAACGAATAATGGGGAATCCATCCATGCCTCGGTATAGTGTGCTGGTTGGAGGTTGTCTGCTGACACATTGTATTCAGAGAGATTGCATTGTATTCCTAATCTCCTCTCTCAGCGTCTTGAGCAGTCTTTCTTGCCTTGAGAATCTACAACAAAATTACAAAAATAAGATAAACTTAAAAACAAGAAACATCAGATATAAAAACTAGAGATCATAAAAATTAACTAGCTCACTAACCACTTCACATGTGCTGCACAGCAAACTGGATGTGTGTTCAGCTAACAGTCTGTTTACTCCAGCTAGCATCTGTTGTCTACTCCAGCTAGCATCTGTTGTCTACTCCAGCTAGCATCTGTTGTCTACTCCAGCTAGCATCTGTTGTCTACTCCAGCTAGCATCTGTTGTCTACTCCAGCTAGCATCTGTTGTCTACTCCAGCTAGCATTTGTTGTCTACTCCAGCTAGCATCTGTCTACTCCAGCTAGCATCTGTTTACTCCAGCTAGCATCTGTTGTTTACTCCAGCTAGCATCTGTTGTCTACTCCAGCTAGCATCTGTTGTCTACTCCAGCTAGCATCTGTTTACTCCAGCTAGCATCTGTTGTCTACTCCAGCTAAACATCTGATCTCTGGCATACTCCAGCTAATCTTTGTTTAGCCCAGCTAGGTGACTGGTCCAGTTCAGCTAACTTCTTTATGTCTGCTCCAGTCCTGCTAATTGACTAGTTTCTTCAACTAGCTAGTGGCACACAATATGGCAGTGAACTAAACCAAATCACACACATCTACAGGCAGAGAAATTTTCACTGGCCACTAACATAACAGCTATAGCATAACACAAGACATCTTGTTTGAATGAAATGAGATTAGAGTAGCCTGTGAAGGGTATAACCCTAAACAGAAAAAGGTAATGACATGAAGACATAAGTGTGTATTAAAGACAATATAGCCATATTTAGTTAGAGAGTAGAACTATGATTCGAGTGGAAGGGAAAGTAGACTGATAGACTGTCTATATCTCTAGCTCTTCTAGGACTAACTCAATCACTCCTGCAAACCAAACCACACACAACCACAACATTTACAAAATTAACAAAGGAACTTATAGAGCAGCATACTCACAAACACTTCACACTATCACCCATGTCACCAACTTACTCATCGTCTTGAATAAGGATGGGTGTGGCTTCGACCATATGTCCTGTCCTTATCAGCAGAACCTCTTGACGGCCCATAAGCTGATGGGTTCTGACCGTATTCTCTGGTCACCATGCCGACAGCAGGTCCTGCCATGTAGCTCCCATTGCCAGAATACATGTCATACGCAGCTGGAGGATAGTCTGAGGGCCCATAGCCATACCCAGCACCAGACGAGGAATAGCCTCCTGAACTATAGCCAGGAGTATTGTACCCAAATGGCCTAAAAATAAAACAATAATAGAGAGGTGATAGAGTGATGGATTCCCAGAAGCATACAATTCAACCAAACAGTTTGTAAACATGGATGATCATTGCTGCCCATCATATCCTATCAACTCACTGTTGTCTATCATATCCTATCAACTCACTGTCGTCTATCGTATCCTATCAACTCACTGTTGTCTATCGTATCCTATCAACTCACTGTTATCTATCTATCCTATCAACTCACTGTCGTCTATCGTATCCTATCAACTCACTGTTGTCTATCGTATCCTATCAACTCACTGTCGTCTATCTATCCTATCAACTCACTGTCGTCTATCGTATCCTATCAACTCACTGTCGTCTATCGTATCCTATCAACTCACTGTTGTCTATCATATCTATCAACTCACTGTCGTCTATCATATCCTATCAACTCACTGTCGTCTATCGTATCCTATCAACTCACTGTTGTCTATCTTGTCCTATCAACTCACTGTTGTCTATCTTGTCCTATCAACTCACTGTTGTCTATCTATCCTATCAACTCACTGTCGTCTATCGTATCCTATCAACTCACTGTCGTCTATCGTATCCTATCAACTCACTGTTGTCTATCATATCCTATCAACTCACTGTTGTCTACCATATCCTATCAACTCACTGTTGTCTATCGTATCCTATCAACTCACTGTTGTCTATCGTATCCTATCAACTCACTGTTGTCTATCTTGTCCTATCAACTCACTGTTGTCTATCGTATCCTATCAACTCACTGTTGTCTATCGTATCCTATCAACTCACTGTTGTCTATCGTATCCTATCAACTCACTGTTGTCTATCTATCCTATCAACTCACTGTTGTCTATCTTATCCTATCAACTCACTGTTGTCTATCTATCCTATCAACTCACTGTTGTCTATCGTATCCTATCAACTCACTGTTGTCTATCATATCCTATCAACTCACTGTTGTCTATCATATCCTATCAACTTACTGTTGTCCACCGTATTGTACTGCAGGAGAATAGTTGTTCTGAAATCTATTGTATCCACCATATCTACGATCTACACACAAACAGGGATATATTTGGATAAAAGGGCGAGTTATGCAATAAATGACCACTGAAGGTAAGGGAAGGACTACTATAGTATGTCCAAGTTGAGTTGGCACGACTGCAAGCGCGATAAATGTGGAATGCATTTAGTACTTAACCGGAAGCAATTTAGTCATGTGAATCCAAGCCAATTAAGCGCGCAAACGTCAACGTAACATGTGAAAAAGGGCGGTAACGCAGGTGTGCATTAATTCTGTAACTATTGTAAGAAAGAAATTTAGTGACGTTTATGGAGTTTTTCGGGCGCTGTACAGCTCATCTCATCTGTTTTCAATTATATTTGTTTCTTATGCGCAGATAATGTACAGCAGATGGAAAACGCAAACTGGTGAGGTGTTCTTCTAAAGAGACAAGATTAAAAGCAGTCGATTCTACCTACTGTGTCCCAAGAAATATCCTGATATTCACAGGATTCAGCAGTACAGCACTGTTAACTTGTAGCTAAAGTTAGACTTTCTTGTTGAATAAAATTATCAATTGTTTTATTTATAATATATTATATGAAAATTGATGAGATGATAGAATTTAAGTAGTACACATATACAAAATATAGTTGTGATCCGAGTTGAAAGTAGAGTGCAGCCTGAGTTGGTCCTAATCCTTACAATAAATAGCATCTAGTAGTGAAAAAAAAAAAAAAGGAATTGGCATAAACAGCTTTTTGACAAGCACATAACCAAAAAGCTTAAGTGTGGCTGTATTACAAGTTGCTAGCTATATGATAGCTATATCACTGAAATATATTGGCTATATGCATTTGTTATTGAACAGGTAGACTGTGGGCGCTGCCCACATGAAGAAGAGAAGTCGAGAGACAGAAGAGAAGGAGAGAGAGAACAGAAATAACTATTATTATGTGTTGTGCGTATGTGATGTTGTGGAGTTGTATGTTTGTGTGTTTGCATTGACAGAACTAATCATGTGTTTGTGATGGATTATTGTATTGCCGTGTATGGTCATGTTGTGTGGAGTTGTTGTTGCTTCATGCCACGTTGTAAGTTTTATGTCGTGGGTAGGGGGCGGAGTCTAGTTTTCTATTTAAGCTCTGACTTTGCCTCGTACGCTTTAGTGTTCAATTAAACTAAAACCTAGTGTATCGATTCGTCGGCTGAGCGCTAGCTGCGGCGAGAGTTCAGATTGAGCATTCTGGTGGCAGCGACTTTGGCTGGTACCAAGTGCGAGTGTCCCTAGAAACTGCGGATCTCCGGGCGACCCCACATAGACAAATAATCTTACCTACATCCTATCAGGTAGTCCTGTACCCTCTGTGAAAACAGGACACTCCGTCTATCCTGTTTCCACACTCGCAACCTAAACTAATTGCGATACAAAGCTAGAAACGCAGCAATCCGAGAAGAAGCCGCTCATTGTTTACAAATTCTTAATGAAGACAATCCGCGTGATTAATTGAGCCGTACCGCGTGACTAAAAGTGGGTGCGTTTTGAGCGGGAAACCTGTGTTTTTTTCTATTCCCATAGACGTTTGTATTGAGTTTTGGAATAACACTTTCTCTCTAGTTTTGGAGTATACTGAGGAAATATTTTTAACCGCTTCGGCGCGAGCTTTCTAATGGTGCAAACCCCGGATGCTTAGCTGCTTCCGTTCAAAAGTTATTCAAGTTTTTTTTTTGGCCAACTCGAACTTGGACATACTATAGTTCTCTCAAGTTGGGCTAAATAAATTCCCATTATTCAATTGGACAGCATGGGCAGTCTATAGAAATATCTGAAACCATCAATTGCAAAAATCACAATTTTAATAAATTGAGAGGTAATAAAAGACACTAAGCTGGATGCAGTCTATATCCCTCCTAGTTTACAAGCGTGGGGTTACCTAAGCTGGATGCAGTCTATATCCCTCCTAGTTTACAAGTGTGGGGTTACCTAAGCTGGATGCAGTCTATATCCCTCCTAGTTTACAAGTGTGGGGTTACCTAAGCTGGATGCAGTCTATATCCCTCCTAGTTTACAAGTGTGGGGTTACCTAAGCTGGATGCAGTCTATATCCCTCCTAGTTTACAAGTGCGGGGTTACCTAAGCTGGATGCAGTCTATATCCCTCCTAGTTTACAAGTGCGGGGTTACCTAAGCTGGATGCAGTCTATATCCCTCCTAGTTTACAAGTGTGGGGTTACCTAAGCTGGATGCAGTCTATATCCCTCCTAGTTTACAAGTGCGGGGTTACCTAAGCTGGATGCAGTCTATATCCCTCCTAGTTTACAAGTGTGGGGTTACCTAAGCTGGATGCAGTCTATATCCCTCCTAGTTTACAAGTGTGGGGTTACCTAAGCTGGATGCAGTCTATATCCCTCCTAGTTTACAAGTGCGGGGTTACCTAAGCTGGATGCAGTCTATACCCATCCTAGTTTACAAGTGTGGGGTTACCTAAGCTGGATGCAGTCTATATCCCTCCTAGTTTACAAGTGTGGGGTTACCTAAGCTGGATGCAGTCTATATCCATCCTAGTTTACAAGTGTGGGGTTACCTAAGCTGGATGCAGTCTATATCCCTCCTAGTTACAAGGTGGGTGACCTAAGCGGATGCGGGTCTATATCCCTCCTAGTTACAAGTGCGGGGGGTTGGTTACTAAGCTGGATGCAGTCTATATCCACTCCTGTTTTCCAGTGATGGGGTTACCTAAGCTGATGCAGTCGATATCCCTCCTAGTTTAAAGTGTGGGTACCATACAGCGGGCTGCAGTCTTACCCCCTTAGTTTACAAGTGCGGGGGTTACCTAAGCTGGGGATGCAGTCTAACATCCTTTTAAGGGTTTTTTTATAAAACAAAACAAAAAGGGGTGTGGGGGGGTTACCTAAGCTGGATGCAGTTCTAAATCCCTCCTAGTTTACAAGTGTGGGGTTACTAAGCTGGATGCAGTCTAATATCCATCCTAGTTACAAGTGTGGGGTTACCTAAGTGGGATGCAGTCCTATTATCCCTCCTGTTTACAAGTAGGCGGGGGTTAACCATAAGCTGGGATGCCAGGTTTCTATACCTCCTAGTTTACAAAGATGTGGGGTTAACCTAAGCTGGTGCAGGCTATACCATCTAGTTTACAATGTGCGGGGTTCCTAAGGCTGGTGAGTCTATATCCTCCCTAGGTTACAAGTGTGGGGGTTACCGCAGCTGGATGCAGTCTATATCCCTCTAGTTACAGTGCGGGGGTTACCTAGCTGGATGCAGTCTGATCCCTCTAGTTTACAAGTGCGGGGGGTACCTAAGCTGGAGGAGGGATGCAGTCATATCCCTCCTTAGTTGACAAGTTGGGGTTACCTAAGCTGGATGCAAGTATATATCCTCCTAGTTTACAAGTGTGGGGGTTACCTAAGCTGGATGCAGTCTATATCCCTCCTAGTTTACAAGTGTGGGGTTACCTAAGCTGGATGCAGTCTATATCCCTCCTAGTTTACAAGTGTGGGGTTACCTAAGCTGGATGCAGTCTATATCCCTCCTAGTTTACAAGTGCGGGGTTACCTAAGCTGGATGCAGTCTATACCCATCCTAGTTTACAAGTGTGGGGTTACCTAAGCTGGATGCAGTCTATATCCCTCCTAGTTTACAAGTGTGGGGTTACCTAAGCTGGATGCAGTCTATATCCATCCTAGTTTACAAGTGTGGGGTTACCTAAGCTGGATGCAGTCTATATCCCTCCTAGTTTACAAGTGCGGGGTTACCTAAGCTGGATGCAGTCTATATCCCTCCTAGTTTACAAGTGTGGGGGTTACCTAAGCTGGATGCAGTCTATATCCCTCCTAGTTTACAAGTGCGGGGTTACCTAAGCTGGATGCAGTCTATATCCCTCCTAGTTTACAAGTGTGGGGTTACCTAAGCTGGATGCAGTCTATATCCCTCCTAGTTTACAAGTGCGGGGTTACCTAAGCTGGATGCAGTCTATATCCCTCCTAGTCTACAAGTGCGGGGTTACCTAAGCTGGATGCAGTCTATATCCCTCCTAGTTTACAAGTGCGGGGTTACCTAAGCTGGATGCAGTCTATATCCCTCCTAGTTTACAAGTGTGGGGTTACCTAAGCTGGATGTAGTCTATATCCCTCCTAGTTTACATGTGTGGGGTTACCGGTAAGCTGGATGCAGTCTATATCCATCCTAGTCTACCAATTGCGGGTTACCTAGCTGGATGGTTACCTAAGCTGGATGCAGTCATATCCCTCCTAGTTTACAAGTGTGGGGTTACCTAAGCTGGATGCAGTCTATATCCCTCCTAGTTTACAAGTGTGGGGTTACCTAAGCTGGATGCCGTCTATATCCATCCTAGTTTACAAGTGTGGGGTTACCTAAGCTGGATGCAGTCTATATCCCTCCTAGTTTACAAGTGCGGGGTTACCTAAGCTGGATGCAGTCTATATCCCTCCTAGTTTACAAGTGTGGGGTTACCTAAGCTGGATGCAGTCTATATCCCTCCTAGTTTACAAGTGTGGGGGTTACCTTGGTATTGTTGTTGTGCCATTGAAGACTTTGGAATTCTTGCATTGCCTGTGTTTCCTTCTACGTCATCCTTAGGCACAGCTAGCTTACACTCAGCACTACGATCCTACAAACACCAACGATATCAACAATACATGATAAACTTTATTATAATCCTAAAACACAGAAACATTAATTATAGGGGTGCACTTCGTCAAATGGTGAGCAAGCTAGCCTAGTTATAATGAAGAACACAGTAAAAGTTCATTCATATGTTCAAGCATTTCACACAACCACTATAAGCGAACCATATACTTTTCCACAGGTTTTATAAGTTTAAACGAAGTGTGCAGGGTGGTTGTAAGGCACCTCGCAGCTGGTGATGAGTAATGCGAAGGACTAGCTCTATCTATTTATTTAGATTGAGCAGTACGATTAGCAACCACAGCTAGCTATGCTAAGTACAAGCTAGAGTGACTACTGATAGATAAAATAGATGTCTACTGTGAAGGCAAAGCTAAAGAGATAGATTAAATATAGCTGAGCTTGCAGCAGCTAGGTTTCAGATTTTTCAACAAAAAGGGAATGAATACAAAAGTGAGAAAAAGTGTGATATCATTGGGTTTTAGTGGGTGGTGCCTGCATACAGAACTCAGACAGTGAGGAGACTGGGCAGGGCCAACAATCAATAGCTACACAAACAAACCAATTAACAAGTTCAAAGTTCATGCATCATTGGATGATAGGTTATTTTGCACACTTAGGGTCAGGGTAGGCCTGGACACGAAGTGTTCAGAAACACCTGAAAATTAAAATGTACATGTCATGCTAAAGTTCAAGCGTATTCCTCTGAAGGGCATGCTGAATCACTCGTGGTCACTTGATATGGCCAGAAGAGAAGTACATGGTGCAATGTATAATTGGATTGTTGTGATCAGCTGCATACCAATAGCACGCTATACTTGAAGTATGTAACTAGAACAGGGATGAAGAGAAGCAGTGTCCTCACACACACAAACACATACATTACACAACACACGCATATATACATTACACAACACACGCACACACGTACATTGCACAATACACACACATTGCACAACACATGCACATACATTATACAACACACGCATACATACATTACACAAAACACACACACACACACACATCATACAAAACATGTATATACATGCATGGTTACATGCACACTAAGGCACTCACCAATATCTTAAACCACTTGATTTTTGCCACCGTCTGAGCTGACTTCACTGTGTCAAAGTAAGCAAAGGCAAAACCACGTGGCTTTTCAGACCCCATATGAGTCATAATTTTGGCAGATACAATACCGTATTTAGCCAATGCTTCCTCCACATCCTTCTTGGTAGTGTCAGGTGATAGACCCCCAACAAACACTTTAGTAGTATCTTCTTCCATTGGCTGGGGCTCCTTCATCTTATCTTTAGGAACAGCTCTTTTCACTTCCACCTGAAACAAGGGAGAATGGAGACAACATAGAAACCCTTTACCAAAACAACGTGACGGAAATCATAGAATTGTCTGCATCAAGTTATTTTGGTTGTCACTGTCACTACATGCAATACCACAACTAGTAACTTGTACAGCACATGTGATACCACAACTAGTACCTGTACAGCACATGTGGTACCACAACTAGTACCTGTACAGCACATGCGATACCACAACTACCTGTACAGCACATGATGTGGTACCACAACTAGTACCTGTACAGCACATGTGGTACCACAACTAGTACCTGTACAGCACATGCGATACCACAACTATATACCTGTACAGCACATGTGGTACCACAACTAGTACCTGTACAGCACATGTGATACCACAACTAGTACCTGTACAGCACGTGTGGTACCACAACTAGTACCTGTACAGCACATGCGATACCACAACTATATACCTGTACCTCACACGTGGCACCACAACTAGTACCTGTACAACACATGCGATACCACAACTAGTACCTGTACAGCACATGCGATACCACAACTAGTACCTGTACAGCACATGTGGTACCACAACTAGTACCTGTCTAGTACCTGTACAGCACATGCGATACCACAACTATATACCTGTACCTCAAACGTGGCACCACAACTAGTACCTGTACAACACATGCGATACCACAACTAGTACCTGTACAGCACATGCGATACCACAACTAGTACCTGTAGTACCTGTACAGCACATGCGATACCACAACTATATACCTGTACCTCACACGTGGCACCACAACTAGTACCTGTACAACACATGCGATACCACAACTAGTACCTGTACAGCACATGCGATACCACAACTAGTACCTGTACAGCACATGTGGTACCACAACTAGTACCTGTACAGCACATGATGTGGTACCACAACTAGTACCTGTACAGCACATGATGTGGTACCACAACTAGTACCTGTACAGCACATGTACCACAACTAGTACCTGTACAGCACATGTGGTACCACAACTAGTACCTGTACAGCACATGTACCACAACTAGTACCTGTACAGCACATGTGGTACCACAACTATAGTATGTCCAAGTTGAGTTGGCCGCAAGAAAAACTTGAATAACTTTAGAACGGAAGCAGCTACGCATCCGGGGTTTGCACTATTGGAAAGCTCGTGCCGAAGCGGTTAAAAATATTTCCTCAGTAAACTGCAAAACCGGAGAGAAAGTGCTATTCCAAAACTCAATACAAAAGTCTATGGGAATAGAAAAAACCACAGGTTTCCCGCTCAAAACGCGCCCGCTTTTAGTCACGCGGTATGACTCAATTTATCACGCGGACAGTCTTCATTAAGAATTTTGTAAACAATGAGCGGCTTCTTCTCAGATTGCTGTGTTTCTAGCTTTATATCGCGATTAGCTTAGGTTGGAGTGTGGAAAGGGATAGACGGAGTGTTCTGTTGTTGCAGAGGGTACAGGACCACCTGATAGGATGTTGGTATGATTATTTGTCTACCTGTTCAATAACAAATGCCATATAGCCAATATATTTCAGTGATATAGCTATCATTTAGCTAGCAACTTGTAATACAGCCACACTTACGCTGTTTCAGTTAAATTGTGTGCTTGTCAAAGCCGTATTTATGCCAATTCCTTTTCTTCACTATTATAGATGCCGTTTATTGTAAGAATTAGGACCAACTCAGGCAGAACTCCACCTTCAACTCGGATCACAACTATTTTTTGTATGTGTACTACTTAAATTCTATCATTTCATCAATTTTCATATGCCTTATTATAAATAAATGAAAGAATTGATAATTTTATTTAACATGAAAGTCTAGTAACGTTAGCTACAAGTTTACAGTGCTGTACTGCTGAATCCTGTGAACATCAGAATATTTCTTGGGACACAGTAGGTAGAATCCACTGATTTTAATCCTGTCTCTTTAGAAGAACTCCCACCAGTTTGCGTTTTCCATCTGCTGTACATTATCTGCGCATAAGAAACATAAATATCATTGAAATCAGACGAGATGAGCTGTACAGCGCCCGAAAAACTCCATAAACTTCACTAAATTTCTTTCCTTTAATGGTTACAGTATTAATGCGCACCTGTGCTACCGCCCCATTTTCACGTGCAACGTTGACGTTTGCGCGCTTAATTGACTTGGATTCACATGACTAAATTGCTTCCGGTAAAGTACTAAATGCATTCCTCAATTACCGCGCTTGCGGTCGTGCCAACTCAACATGGACATACTATAGTACCTGTACAGCACATGATGTGGTACCACAACTAGTACCTGTACAGCACATGTGATACCACAACTAGTACCTGTACAGCACATGTGGTACCACAACTAGTACCTGTACAGCACATGATGTGGTACCACAACTAGTACCTGTACAGCACATGATGTGGTACCACAACTAGTACCTGTACAGCACACGTGGTACCACAACTAGTACCTGTACAGCACATGTGGTACCACCACTCATACCTGTACCTCACATGTGGTACCACAACTAGTACCTGTACCTCACATGTGGTACCACAACTAGTACCTGTACAGCACATGTGGTACCACCACTCATACAGTAGGGGTCAAAAAAAAGTTCCCATTGAGTCGGTTTAACGACTTTCTAAAGTCTGTAAAAGTCTGTAGGAAGACTTTTGACACGACTTTTTTGTGCAACTTTTAGCCGACTTTTTTGGCAATTTTTTTTTTTTTGTACCGACTTTTTTCTCTAGCGACCTTTCTGAGTCTGACTTTTTTAAGGTTAGGGGCAGAACCCTTTTAGAGCACTTCAGTTATTGTGGTTAAACAAGTACAGGGCAGCACCTGCTTGATGTGTAGCAGCTGCAAAATCAGATTAAAACTAGGCTGCTAACCATTTTTTAAAAGAATAAACAACAGGTTTAAAAGTCGGTTCAGCAGCTGGCGACTTGTGTAGTCGCATTGGTTGATACAAAGTCGTTGAAAAGTCTCCTTACCCTAGAGACTATTTTTCTGTTAGTCGCTAAAAAGTCTGGTCGCTATGGGAACTTTTTTTTGACCTCTACTGTACCTGTGCCTCACATGTGGTACCACCACTCATACCTGTACCTCACATGTGGTACCACAACTAGTACCTGTACAGCACATGTGGTACCACCACTCATACCTGTACCTCACATGTGGTACCACCACTCATACCTGTACCTCACATGTGGTACCACAACTAGTACCTGTACCTCACATGTGGTACCACAACTAGTACCTGTACAGCACATGTGGTACCACCACTCATACCTGTACCTCACATGTGGTACCACAACTAGTACCTGTACAGCACATGTGGTACCACAACTAGTACCTGTACCTCACATGTGGTACCACAACTAGTACCTGTACAGCACATGTGGTACCACCACTCATACCTGTACCTCACATGTGGTACCACCACTCATACCTGTACCTCACATGTGGTACCACAACTAGTACCTGTACCTCACATGTGGTACCACAACTAGTACCTGTACCGCACATGTGGTACCACCACTCATACCTGTACCTCACATGTGGTACCACAACTAGTACCTGTAACCTCACATGTTGGTACCCAACTAGGTCCCTGTACCTCACATGTGGTACCAAACTAGTACCTGTACAGCACATGTGGTACCACAACTAGTACCTGTACCTCACATGTGGTACCACAACTAGTACCTGTACAGCACATGTGGTACCACCACTCATACCTGTACCTCACATGTGGTACCACAACTAGTACCTGTACCTCACATGTGGTACCACAACTAGTACTTGTACAGCACATGTGGTACCACCACTCATACCTATACCTCACATGTGGTACCACAACTAGTACCTGTACCACACATGTGGTACCACAACTAGTACCTGTACAGCACATGTGGTACCACCACTCATACCTGTACCTCACATGTGGTACCACCACTCATACCTGTACCTCACATGTGGTACCACAACTAGTACCTGTACCTCACATGTGGTACCACAACTAGTACCTGTACAGCACATGTGGTACCACAACTAGTACCTGTACCTCACATGTGGTACCACAACTAGTACCTGTACAGCACATGTGGTACCACCACTCATACCTGTACCTCACATGTGGTACCACCACTCATACCTGTACCTCACATGTGGTACCACAACTAGTACCTGTACCTCACATGTGGTACCACAACTAGTACCTGTACCTCACATGTGGTACCACAACTAGTACCTGTACAGCACATGTGGTACCACCACTCATACCTGTACCTCACATGTGGTACCACAACTAGTACCTGTACCTCACATGTGGTACCACAACTAGTACCTGTACCTCACATGTGGTACCACAACTAGTACCTGTACCTCACATGTGGTACCACAACTAGTACCTGTACCTCACATGTGATACCACTATTTGCTCCTACCTGTACTTTGTCCACCAGGTGTGAAGGTTGTTTCAGGCAACTCTGTACATCAGTAAAATTCTGAAAAGTGATGAATCCGAATCCCCTGGTCTCACCAGTCATTCTATCGGTCATTACCACACTATCCACCACTTCCCCAAAATCACTAAAATATTCTTTTAGACTTCCAGCATCTGTATTTTTACTCAAACCGCCTATAAACAGTTTATTTTCCTAAAAGACAACAACAACATAAACAAATAAATAAATCAGACAACAGCAGACTGAAGTGTCAACTGTTCTGAAGTTAATTTACAGAGAATAGCCTAAAACTATCATTCTTGATGCTCAAGGCCAATTTAATTTTGTTGTAATAAATAAACTACATAATAGTTTAGTTGATGCCAAGAGTTCTGTTCAACAAATCCTTTATCTTCTTCTAATGTGTCCAAAGTTCTCCCACCAAGACTTTCTTTAAATAAGTGCCAATCACCCAGCTTTGTAATCAGATATGAGGATGATAAAAGATGTCTCAATGACCCATGCACTTTTCCTGGTATAGTATTTCACATACTGTTACTCGTGTACCATACAAAGCAACTGATAAAGTCTCACGGTCTAGAACCAGGGCTGTGTACAAAAAATAAATTTAAAATTAAGGAGGGGTGATGAGAGTAAAATACTGGGTCTGTTCAAATTTCCCCTTCATCCCCCACCCCCCTAAATGCAGCCCTGAGAACAATCAAAGATGGTAGATAAAACATTTGACGAATTTATTAAATGCAGGAGACAGGTCCTGTATACCAATACTGTGGAAGAGAGTGGGGAAGTGAATTAGAAACAGAGCTACTGGAGACCAAGCACGGTGGGGAAGTGAACTAGAAACAGAGCTTGGAGACCAAGCAGGGTGGGGAAGTGAATTAGAAACAGAGCTACTGGAGACCAAGCACGGTGGGGAAGTGAGCTAGAAACAGAGCTACTGGAGACCAAGCAGGGTGGGGAAGTGAATTAGAAACGGGCTACTGGAGACCAAGCAGGTAACACGTTATTTATAAAGTATTACCAACTATGTGAGGATACGGTATGGTACAACTGAATTTCTTACGGCGGTCACAACTTTACGTTAAAAACTTTAAAAAGAAGAAGAAAGACAAACAAGAAGAAAGACAAACAAGGGAATCTAGAGATAAATAAAAGGGAAAGGGAATTTATAGTATTGCCATAGCATTTAAGGGACGTCGAGACCCTTCACTATTAACATGCACCCTAAAATTCTTACTTTCTTGTTGTCTCCCATTTTGAAACAATTCGAAAAAGCAAAGGAAGCCTACACATACATATACACTAAGAAAAACTAGTGACGATGGTACTTTACCTACATTTGGCCTTCGCTTCCACGTGATCTGGGGCAACTCGTGTTGATTTGGTTGCATAACATCCCGTGATCCCCCCCCCCCCCCCTTTTAGTTTTGGCACGCGCAGTCATCATTTTTATAAATGCGTCTTTGTATTCTTTGAGATAAGAGTGCTTGAGTTTGGCCCTTTGAGATAAGAGTGCTTAGGTTTGGCCCTTTGAGATAAGAGTGCTTAGGTTTGGCCCTTTGAGATAAGAGTGCTTGATGAGATAGTTAAGCAGGCTCTGGTACAGCACGTGGTGGAAATGGAACAAGCATTTTGTATTGAGAAGGTTGTAGATGTTAATTCTTCTTGTGGGCATTGTTCAGTCTATCGATCACACTGTGAACACTGATGTCTTAGATGAACACTGATGGTCTAGATGAACATAAGTTAGATTTGCTTATTGCCTTCTTTAGTTAATCAGAAACATACCAAGGGAGTTATACAAATTACTGTCATCTTGGTAAGTTAATTGATCACACAATGTCAGTATTTTCATGCATTGGTAAGACTTGATAGGAAAATCTGATGATCCATATTTAGCACCACAGTATTAATCCATGTTGGCATAGAAACTAAATGAATCTTCTGCATAATGCTCTGTCGTTTGTGTAATCTGAGAACTATGGTGCTGCAGAAGCCATTCTTCTTGGGTGTATTCCTTGATGTACAGTAACAGTGGTGTAAAACTTTTACCATCAAGCGTTGTTGAGTGACATGTTCGGAAAATGTATCGTGAATCAGTTGAGCCAGGTGGTATGGAATCATCAGCATATTCAACTTTAAATCTTTGTTCTCTCATCTATGACTGCTATAAAACCATCCTGCCAGCAAATAGCACAGCCATTCTATACATACTGCCAACCTTTTGACACCAGAGAAAAGTGAGACATTAAAAATGCACACACATCTTTTTTTATATAGTTATACTAGAGCGATCATTTTACAAAATGGAAGTGTGATATTGATGATGTACACACATTTTTCCGTCCAATACGATCTCTTCTTCACCATTGTTTAGCAATAGTGCAACAAATTCAAGTCCATTATTGCACATTGGACTATGCACAGCAAATGCTCTATCAGTTGGATCCTACCTAACCTAAGCCAATCTTTTTACCACCTCGTAAATGTATCAGTATGGTATTGGTGGGTGTGTTGTGAAGCTCTGTCCTGTCGAGTCAACATTGTTACTGATGGAACTAGTGAGTGGGGAAAAGAGTCAATATTGCCATTAGCCTGCGCTATTATTTCTTCACACATCAAGTTTAGGTGAAAAAAGTTTCTTGCTCTGTGTGACAAGTTCATTGAGCTAAACAAATGTCGCTGTATCCTCTTGTTTGGTGATGTGTAACTGATCTCTGTATAACATAACCTGTTGGCCATACAAGTTAGTGCCAGACTGGTGCTTTGAGCTGGTGAAGAACTCTACCACAGAGTTAGTGCCAGACTGGTGCTTTGGGCTGGTGAAGAACTCTAGCACAGAGTTAGTGCCAGACTGGTGCTTTGAGCTGGTGAAGAACTCTAGCACAGAGTTAGTGCCAGACTGGTGCTTTGGGCTGGTGAAGAACTCTAGCACAGAGTTAGTGCCAGACTGGTGCTTTGGGCTGGTGAAGAACTCTACCACAGATAGTGCCAGACTGGTACTTTGGGCTGGTGAAGAACTCTACCACAGAGTTAGTGCCAGACTGGTGCTTTGGGCTGGTGAAGAACTCTACCACAGAGTTAGTGCCAGACTGGTGCTTTGGGCTGGTGAAGAACTCTACCACAGAGTTAGTGCCAGACTGGTGCTTTGGGCTGGTGAAGAACTCTACCACAGAGTTAGTGCCAGACTGGTGCTTTGGGCTGGTGAAGAACTCTACCACAGAACACTAAGATTAGACTTTTAATTAAAAGGTATTGCAGAAGTTGTTTCTGACTCAGCAGACTTCTAGTCCATTCAGTTATTGATGAAAATGATTTGGTAATGTTGTTAGATTGGATCAGACATTTTCTCTATGGGGGCTAAAAATGCGTAGAAAATCACGACTTTTATTTTGATGCAGTTCCTGATACAACTTATTCAAAGAACTCATTTGAGTGTCAATGATATTATTTGCATGATTCTATTTGACTCTTGTCCAGAAAGTAGTAAGAACATCACATGACGTCTTATGGCTATTGTTCAAGTGTGTCTATTTGTGATCAGTACATTTTTCACATCGTTTTTTTTTTAATAGATGAAGCCGTTTAGAAGGAGGTAGCTATGTGGCGTTCACACAAACTGTTTGAAGTAGACAACTGTCAGGTCTCTCAGCAACTAATCCCTAAATTTAACACTTTATTTATTACTTACACATCATGCTTGTACATGTTGTGGTAGTCTCATGTTTATATCAACCCTTTACCTATTACTTTTGTGATCATCCTGTATTGTATGATGGCTTGCGTGGATAAGAGTTGTTCAGTAAATCCTAACTACATGTATGTAGGCTCCCCTTTTTAATCTTCTCTAATTGAGCCCAGGGACATGACACATGTGCAAGCACCCAATCACTCCAAATTTTCTCGGAATTGTCATACTTGCTGTACCAGCAAGCACATGATATAGCTAAGTGTGACTTGCATAGTCTTATATGCTATATAAAATGCATAGCTTATATGGGTAAAGAAACATGTTTTAAATTTTAATTGAAAGAGAAACAATATAAATCACATAAATCAATCAAAAGAAAATGTCCTCAATTAGCTATGGCTACATCTGAATCGTGGGTTCACAGAGTAATTTCTCCAATGGATTTTATGTCAAAGTCCATTTTTTGCACCAACAAGAATTGGTGCTGGTTGTGGAGATACTTCTACATGGTGAACTCTTATAGTTTACTTTCTTTCAAGCCTGCAATTAACTTTCCAATAAATTGTTAGACTATAGCAGAGTGAAAATGAAGGAGGGTGGCACACTAACTTTCACTTCCTCCTCTGGAGTCAACTAATTCCACCGCTTCTTCTCTCCCTTTATCTTTAAACTTCTTTCAACGCCTATTTTAAATTTGCAGATGAAAATACAAACTTAACACTACTTACAGTTGGTATAAGTTTGATTACGGTCACCCCTAGCCTCCAGCGATTTCTATTTCATTTTCCATCATCAGTAGTGTAGTCGACGACGAGTGGGCGGAGCATTCATCACGCAACTGACGCGCGGCCGCGTTTTTTGATCTCTGTCTAGTTTTCTGTTCACGTGTAGTGAGCGGTTGATTGCAAGGCTAGGGGTTAGGTAGAGAAAGAAAGTACGTGATTAGCAAGAACTAAGTGTTTGGGAAGATATACGAAGTAGTTCGTGATGAACAAAGGGTCAGAGGTAAGATGTCGCTGCTGTTTGAGTATGAGACGTCAATGAAGTATTTTATAGCCTTATAAAATTTTCGTGGGAGGACTGAACCCCAAAACCAGTCAAGAGTCTTTGTCAGAATATTTCAGCAAGTATGGAGAGTTGGCAGATAAAGTGGTCATGAGAGACGGTGCTGGAAATCCCAGGTGTTTTGGGTTTGTGACTTACAAGGATGAAGCCTCTTTTCAAAATTGTTTGAATGGAAGACCTCATTATGTGGACGACAAGCAGGTGAGATATGGTAAAGGGTTTCTTGGCATTAGTGTTGAACGAATTCAGGGCTGCATGTGTGTGAGTATCGCAACAAGGCGAGAGTTTCTAACTGCTGGAACTCTTGTTGTCACAATTAGGACTCGTTAAGTCATATGATAGTAGTGTGTAGTCTGTCATTAGCAAGACCCCTTACCAGGTAATACATGCAGTATCAGGTGTGGATGTAGACATGAACTGTCAATAGCACCCTCAAACTTTTTATCCAGATTGCAAATAGGTAAAGGGTCTGACTAACAACAGACTCAGCTTGGTTCACAGTGTAGGGTAAAAGTTGAGCTGTTCCATAGATAATTCGAGAATGGCTCAGGCCATGAAGTGGCTGTCAGCTATTCTGGATTATATGAAGAAGGTGAAGTTGAACATAGTGTTTGGCCAGTTTTCCTACTCGAACAGCTAATTATTTGTCGCTTAATTGGAATAATTTAACTTTACATACCATCCACCCCGCCCTGTGGGCGTGGCCATCAACGGTATAAGACCAATCGTGTGCATGCTCTCGTCGGCCTTTGATTAGCTCGTCCCAGCTACCCTTGGGCATAAACATCCGTACCCTTATATATTATTTCAGCGAAGCGAGCGGAGCTGACTTACTAATGAGTCTGCGATATATATATATATATTTAGGTCTAGAAATTGTTTTTGTTCTTGCGTGGGCGTATGTGTGCACATTTTCTCCTACGCGCTTGCGCGGGCCGGGTAAGCTTCTTAACAACATTTTGTTTTGTTTACCGGCCGTACGAAGTAGCGATGCCCAGTGAAACAAATTCTGCGAAAGAGAGACAAAACGTTAGAAACGCTCGGGCCGTACGAAGTAGCGATGCCCAGTGAAACAAATTCTGCGAAAGAGAGACAAAACGTTAGAAACGCTCGGTCAAGAGCTTTGAGGGCGTTAGAAACTCCAGAAGAAAAATTAGTAAGGAGAGAGATAAGAAATGAAAAAGACAGGGCAAGGAGGAGGAGAGCTAAAACGAAACAGAAACAGGTAGCACTATGTTTTCTCACTTTGACAGTATTTTGTAGCCATACCAAGCATGCATGGAATAGCTGCAATTACATGCATCACTCGCTTCACTATTTTGTGCTATTAGAGTGCATCACTAGTAGTAGTATTTATTACTTTATTTTATTTTATGCCTTGACCCTTGATTATTGCATGCCCATATTCCCCATCCAGGGAGAGTGGGCCGGGCGTTGATATGTTCAACTTCACCTTCTTCATATAATCCAGAATAGCTGACAGCCACTTCGTGGCCTGAGCCATTCTAGAATTATATTTCAGAAGGCTGAGTCTCACATATCAACGTGATGTTTGTAGCTACCTCACTCCGAAGGCTTGCCTGCTGGTGACAGCACCGTTCTACCAAAGTGTAGAAGCTAAAAAGTTTGAAGTGTTGAGGATCATGTCTGATGGGGGTAACATCGTACCGAATAGGTAAAGGGTGAGTGGACGATGAAACCGATCACTTTGGGTGGGTGGGGCCAAGTTGATGTATCTGTAGTTCATCTTGAAGATGATGCTTTACTCATCATTTTAAGACTTGAAGTATGAAAAAATACACAATGATGACTGAGTTATGACCAAATAAGCTAAATACCCCAAAAATGCCTTAGCCCCCTTAAGCATGTCACCTTAGTGACCCCACCCCTTGAGGCCATGCTTGAAGCCGCTCCTCTTGTGGCTCCAATCTGCTGCCTTAAGAATGTCACCTGTAGTGACCCCACCCCTTGAGGCCATGCTTGAAGCCGCTCCTCTTGTGGCTCCAATCTGTTGCCAGTCAGCACCTTTGTGACCTGTCCCCTGCAGTTCTTCGTTCTTTCTAGGTAAGCCTGCGGCGTTGTCACAGGGCATAGCAGTAGATTTTGTTTGAAGGATGGGAAAAAGAAGTCTTGAAGGAGTCTACCCTGTTGGAATTGTTTCGAAAGGTGTGTAGGCGTAAAGCTTGCTCCCTCCAGGTGCGAGTGCATGGCCCCCACTTCAAGCTGGGCTAGATCAGCCGATCTTGATGGTCTGGTAAGGGATAGGAGCATAACTGTTTTAAGTGTGAGCTCTTTCAAACTTAAGCCATTGTTAGAGCCCATGCTTGTAATATGATCCAGCACTGTCTGCACATTCCATGTACTAGTGTATTTAGGTAAGGGTGGTCTAGTGTTAAATACCCCCTTAAATGGCTGACCGATAGGCATTGAGTGAGTTATATTTATATCCTTCAGTAAATAGCTCCACCAGGAAATTGGCAACGTCTGTTACAGGGCCTAATAATGGATTGGTACCCCGTCTACTACACCAGCTATGCCATCTCCCAAAGAGGGAGTTGTAGGATTTATTTGTTTTTTCTCTCCACGAGCCTAAGATGAGCGAGCTAGCTTCCTCCGAAAGCTTGTGATCTCTGCTTTTTTCCCGGATATGGGCCAAGCGGCTAGCTGAGGGGTTCTCATCTGTGAGCGACTTGTTGCTTGTCTCTGTGGGGGGATCAGGTGTGGGGCATCTACCAGCATCTCCAGTAGAGTTGGGTACCAAGGCTGGGTCCTCCACACTGAGGCTTGCTGAGCCTGAGCCTGTGCTGCCACTCGTCCCACCATATTCCATGGCGGATTTGCATATGCCTTGCGCCCCTCCAGACTTGGAGGAAGGCATCTGTTGCCGCTGCATATGGATCTGGCCGCCAACTGAAAAAGACTGGGCACTGTGTTGTCAGTCTGGAGGCAAACAAATCCACCTCCATTGGCCCCAGAGTTGATGGATTTGTTGAAAGACTCGTGAGTCGAGTTTCCAGTCCGACCGTCTAGCATAGTGTGAGACTCCGAGTCGGCCACCTGGTCTAGCATAGTGTGAGACTCCGAGTCGGCCACCTGGTCTAGCATAGTGTGAGACTCCGAGTCGGCCACCTGGTCTAGCATAGTGTGAGACTCCGAGTCGGCCACCTGGTCTAGCATAGTGTGAGACTCCGAGTCGGCCACCTGGTCTAGCATAGTGTGAGACTCCGAGTCGGCCACCTGGTCTAGCATAGTGTGAGACTCCGAGTCGGCCACCTGGTCTAGCATAGTGTGAGACTCCGAGTCGGCCACCTGGTCTAGCATAGTGTGAGACTCCGAGTCGGCCACCTGGTCTAGCATAGTGTGAGACTCCGAGTCGGCCACCTGGTCTAGCATAGTGCGAGACTCCGAGTCGGCCACCTGGTCTAGCATAGTGTGAGACTCCGAGTCGGCCACCTGGTCTAGCATAGTGTGAGACTCCGAGTCGGCCACCTTGTCTAGCATAGTGTGAGACTCCGAGTCGGCCACCTGGTCTAGCATAGTGTGAGACTCCGAGTCGGCCACCTGGTCTAGCATAGTGTGAGACTCCGAGTCGGCCACCTGGTCTAGCATAGTGTGAGACTCCGAGTCGGCCACCTGGTCTAGCATAGTGTGAGACTCCGAGTCGGCCACCTGGTCTAGCATAGTGTGAGACTCCGAGTCGGCCACCTGGTCTAGCATAGTGTGAGACTCCGAGTCGGCCACCTGGTCTAGCATAGTGTGAGACTCCGAGTCGGCCACCTGGTCTAGCATAGTGTGAGACTCCGAGTCGGCCACCTGGTCTAGCATAGTGTGAGACTCCGAGTCGGCCACCTGGTCTAGCATAGTGTGAGACTCCGAGTCGGCCACCTGGTCTAGCATAGTGAGAGACTCCGAGTCGGCCACCTGGTCTAGCATAGTGTGAGACTCCGAGTCGGCCACCTGGTCTAGCATAGTGTGAGACTCCGAGTCGGCCACCTGGTCTAGCATAGTGTGAGACTCCGAGTCGGCCACCTGGTCTAGCATAGTGCGAGACTCCGAGTCGGCCACCTGGTCTAGCATAGTGTGAGACTCCGAGTCGGCCACCTCTTTCCTGGGAGGTGTTGTGCCTTGATAGTGATATTCATGTCCACAGCTCCTTGGACAGTCTCACCAGCTCCCTGGAGACTGTACGTTTCTGATTGTTGAAATAAGCTACTGCCGTGGTATTGTCCATCTTCAAGAGTACCGACAGGCCCGCCTGCAAACTGCCCCCCACCCTGCCAGTGACGCGTCTGATTCTATCACTATGTCCACTGCCTTCCGCAGCATGCTCTTCCCGTTCCACTGGCTCAGGTGATAGTCCCACCACCTTAGCTCGTCCAGGCAGTCCTGAGACAGCGTAACTTCTACTTCGTAATTCTGATTGCTGGCATTCAGGGTCTCTGTCATGGCCATCTGTGGGTTCCTGAAGAATAGTGGGGCAGGTGGTCTGGTATGGCTGGTTGCATTCATCTTCCCTACTAATCGGGACAGCGCTCTCACTGGTATTTCTCTCTGCTGGGCCAGTTTTCGGGCCTCCGCCCGGATGTCCTTTAATTTTTTGGCAGGCAACCTCAGTTCCATCTTTGTGGAGTCTACTGTCATTCCCAGGAACTCCATCACTTGCCCCGGGGTCATGATTGACTTGCCCCGGGGTCATGATGGATTTGTCTGGGTGCACAATAAAGCCGAGACATTCCAACAGGTATTGCAGCCCCTTTACCTGCTCCTCTGCCACTGTCTGGGTCTCCGACAGCAAATGTATGTCGTCTATGTAGCAGATCAGACGAACCCCCATCTGGCGCAGCGTAGCTGCTACTGGCTTGAGGGTCTTGGTGAAGACCCATGGTGCTGCTGCCAGGCCAAAGGGAAGACAGTTGAACTGGTAAGTCTGGTTGTCCACTACAAACCGTAGATACTTCCTGTGGCTTGGATCTATAGGGATCGCGAAATAGGCATCCTTTAGATCCACCTTTGCCAGCCAATCTCCGGTCTTTATCAGGTCCTTTAGCGTCTGCTAGCCTTCCATCTTGAAGTGGTACGTCTGAACGTACTGATTTAGCGCTTTGAGGTTTATTACGGGGCGTTGTCTGCCGTCTTTTTTCGGCACTAGGAACAGGGTTGAGTAAAAACCTCCCCGGGCCTCTTCTACCTGCGTGACCTCCCCCTTTTGCAGTAGCTCTGTCAGCTCCGCCCTCATTTGCGCTATGAGCTCCGCCCCGTACTGTGGTGGGTGCGGTCTCGTCCTATGGTAAGGGTCGTTTGTTAATTCTATTAGGTGGTCCTTTACCGTATCTAGGACCCACCTGTCCTTGGTCACCCTTTCCCAATTTTCTAGGTGGTATTGGAGCCTTCCAGCAACCGCCTTTGGAGCTTTTAAGGGGACCATGCCCCAGCCCTTCAGTTGACTTATAATGTTTGTCAAAACTAATGGTGGTGAAATGGCATGAGATGGGTGCATTAGTTCTTGGGAAGTTCTGGCTTCCGGTTCCCTTTGTAGAAGGGCCTGTAGCTGCTCCGAGCTCCTCCCCTCTGGAACTGCTGATATCCTCCGCCTTGCCTGTTGTTGCTGCCTCTGAACTTGCCTCCTCCCCCCCCACGAAAAAGCGACCTGGTGTCTGGCTGGGTGGGGAGAGACGCCCTCATTGCCTTGACCTGATCTATATGGTCCTTGGCCTTCTTGGCAAACTCCGTGCCAAACAATGAGAGTGGGTGGGGCAGTCTGGAAGTTTGTTGCCTCCTTGGCCACTGGAAGCAGCGCCTTGTTCAGGTCTGTTGTGACCTTCTCCCTCCTGAGGTGGGTCATCTTGGCACTGGCATTGCTCACCAACTCCGTGGCGGCAACGGCAGCTTTCTTGGCCTCCTCCCACGTTGGGGGTCCTCCCCTTTGTTCTGCTTCCAGCAGGTGGGTAAGGGGCGCCAGGGAGTCAAGCACAAGTTCCTGGTGGCCATAGACACTTCACCCTTGATGAAGCCATCCAGTTGCGGGGTCCTCATGGCCGGCACCTTTGGAAGCGGGTAACGCCTCCTCGCCTTCAAGCGAGTGTCGTTCCTCAGGCCCAGGGTGCATCACTCGGTAAGGAGCTTCGCGGTGGCCTCAGAGACCTCCACCTGGTCTGTCTCTTCGTCCGAGTCCAGGAAGGTAGGGATAGGACCAAGGCGATCTTCCTCCTCAGACCGGAGCTCCATCCGATGGCCCCAGCTCTCGCTGTCAGTGCTCTCCTGCCTCTGGCGGGGACGCTGTCACTCCCTCCTTCCTGACCTGCTCCGAGATCTGGAGGGGCTGGGGTCCCTTCTCTCCTGCCTGCTCCGAGACAGGTACCGCATGGAGGGCGACCTCGACCTGTGGCACCTCTCCGAGTCTTCCACTACCGACCGCTCTTTCAGGCGGTCAACGTCTTGCCGGGGCGGACGGTATGTAAAGTTAAATTATTCCAATTAAGCGACAAATAGTTAGCTGTTTGAGTAGGAAAACTGGCCAAACACTATGATATGTGAGACTGAACAGACTGAAATATAATTAATATGAACTATTAGCTTTCTGAAATCTACAGCTGATAGTGACACACCCACTAACCCTGACTTTATATTATAATAACTAGAGATGCACTGATACACTTTTTGCTGACATTTTGATGAAGAAATATTTTCTCCTCAGTATTGCAGATATCGTTGGGTCAGATTCTATTCAATAATGTTTTGTTTATTTCATTCTCTTTGTCATAAAAAGAATTGGTCTAGCAACTTTTAGCTCTACTGACAGCTGCCTTTGCTCCTTAGCAGCCCTCAGTGAGCCTGTAACCACACCCCTCAGTGAGCCTGTAACCACACCCCTCAGTGAGCCTGTAACCACACCCCAGCTCACACACACATATACATAGCCACAGTGCTCCTCATCACGCTTGAATGGCCTATTTGATCCTAACTGTAAATGTGGGTTTGACTGTATCGCTGCAGGCATCAGCAGTATTTCTCATTCAGCCGATAGATATCTTAGTGCTATGAGAATATCTGCAGATACTGATTAGCGTACAGGCACATCAATGCAACTTGAGTAATAATCATTCTGGAACCAAAACTTCAGGGAGGTCTAATAAAATAGCCATTGACTTACCTTTTACTGGTTTTTCAATGAAATCTCAGTACTTCCCCAAAACAAATTCCAAATCGACTGTTTCTAGCTGGCATCAACACCGCCATTTGTCATTCAGTCCTTGATTGCTCTACCCTTTATCTCTGGAACATCTTTCATGCTCCAGTCATCTCCATGGCATCAGCCAGTCAGTTATATTTCCACCTGAGGAAGGTAAGCATCCTCGATGGTTACGTTTGTGAATGAAATTAAAACCAGGCATGAGCAGTCCATGAATTATGCAAAGAAGGACTCTTCAAAATCATATAATCAGTTCCTCATCTTACTGTGTTCTCTTGAATTAAAGAGAGAGAGAGAGAAGAACTAGATATGAAGTCTCTCTTTTCCTGAAATAAACCCTAATTAAGAGTTATACCGGATATTATAGGGAAAGACTGAGGAAATTTTAATGAAGGAGGAATCAGGAGATTATATTGATGGTATATTATTTTACTAGACTGTCAGGTATTAGTAAGTAGATCTACAATATGCCTACTGTAGAGATGTATATTAAGAGTGTTCCATTGATCTTTGAAATGTACAGTTCTAGCGTGGAAGGTTCTTTTCTTTAGAATTTAAGAAAGGTGTGTGTTTTTCCATATTCTTGAGGACAGAGTTCAGAGCTGTGATATCTCTTCCAAGCATAGCCTGGCACTCTTGGATATCTGTGTTATCTCTTGGATATCTGTGATATCTCTTGGATATCTGTGTTATCTCTTGGATATCTGTGATATCTCTTGGATATCTGTGATATCTCTTGGATATCTGTGATATCTCTTGGATATCTGTGTTATCTCTTGGATATCTGTGTTATCTCTTGGTCTAATATAGGTGGACACAAAAGCTGCAGTTCCAAAAGGAGAGCACCATGGAGTCAGGGGAGGAGGAGGAGGAGGTTTCAAGCCACAGGTAGAGAAGGTGGATAAAGTGTTCCTTGGAGGTCTCTCTATAAACACTACTGATGAAGACATAAAGGTAGCTCTTGGCTATGACAAAGTGACAGATGTGAACATTATGAAGGAGGCCAATGGCGGTAAGTCTCGAGGCTTCGGGTTTGCTACGTTTAAATCTTGTGAGGATGTTGAGGAGATCCTAATGGGACGCACATCTGTGCATATCAAAGTTAAGGTAAGGAGTGATGTGTGTGCATGTGTTATGTGTGTGCATGTGTTATGTGTGTACATGTGTTATGTGTGTGCATGTGTTATGTGTGTGCGTGTGGTATGTGTTATGTGTGTGCATGTGTTGAGTGCCTCTGAGTCATGATTACACCGACTATGTCACATCTGATATAGTAGCTGGCCACACGCACACACACACACATATGCATACACTCACATTTCTCCTGTTGAGTAAAAAAAAAGGCGGCAGTTGTGTGTGTGTGTGTGTGTGTGTGTGTTTCTTTGTTATACTTGACCACACCGTACCATAAGTTGGTATATATATTTGTCAGGATCGTGATGTGGAGGTGAAGAAGGCACGCCCCCAGGTCCCTGGAGGAAACCCCAATAATTCATGGCAACAGAATTCTGGTAGAGGAGGGTACTCAGGAAGGGGTGGGCGTGGTGGAGGCGGAGCAGGATATGGCTATCAAGGTACAGGTAGTGGTGAGAACAGTACTATATGTTATGTTGGGTAAGGTGGAGACACATGTCATGAGTCCAAGTAGAAGTATGTGTGGGACCATAAGACAGAGAGATAGTAGTCTATGTGTGGGACCATAAGACAGAGAGATAGTAGTCTATGTGTGGGACCATAAGACAGAGAGATAGTAGTCTATGTGTGGGACCATAAGACAGAGTGATAGTAGTCTATGTGTGGGACCATAAGACAGAGTGATAGTAGTCTATGTGTGGGACCATAAGACAGAGAGATAGTAGTCTATGTGTGGGACCATAAGACAGAGTGATAGTAGTCTATGTGTGGGACCATAAGACAGAGTGATAGTAGTCTATGTGTGGGACCATAAGACAGAGTGATAGTAGTCTATGTGTGGGACCATAAGACAGAGAGATAGTAGTCTATGTGTGGGACCATGAGACAGAGAGATAGTAGTCTATGTGTGGGACCATGAGACAGAGAGATAGTAGTCTATGTGTGGGACCATGAGA
>WLWD01005951.1_pt1 | contig 44570 bp, 53 predicted proteins | sample 6712731 | NCBI WGS metagenome assembly WLWD01 (sample SAMN12718690, study PRJNA576275) | sponge metagenome | isolation source: marine sponge | host: Mycale hentscheli | place: New Zealand: South Island, Marlborough, Capsize Point | collected 2014-11-01 | reverse complement strand
CCCCCTCCCAATAACCAATCCTAATGTGCAAGTCACAGCCACACTACTCCTGGTTGATGCCCCCCTCCCAATAACCAATCCTAATGTGCAAGTCACAGCCACACTACTCCTGGTTGATGCCCCCCTCCCAATAACCAATCCTAATGTGCAAGTCACAGCTACACTACTCCTGGTTGATGCCCCCCTCCCAATAACCAATCCTAATGTGCAAGTCACAGCCACACTACTCCTGGTTGATGCCCCCCTCCCAATAACCAATCCTAATGTGCAAGTCACAGCCACACTACTCCTGGTTGATGCCCCCCCCTCCCATACCCTCCTAATGGCAAGCCCACAGCCACCCCCCTGGGTGATGCCCAGGCCCCCTCTCCAATAACCATATCCTATGTGCAATCACAGCTACAACTACTTACTTCCTGTTTTATGCCCCCCTCCAATAAACCAATCCTAATGTGCCAGTCACAGCTTACCTACTCCTGGTTGATGCCCCCCCCCTCCGCCCAATACCAATCCTACGGTTGCAAGTCCCTCTACCCTACGCCTGGTTGATGCCCCTATGGGGGGCCTGCCCCCCTCCCATACCATCCTAATGTGCAAGTCACAGCTACACTACTTCTGTTGATGCCTGCCCCCCTCCAATAACCAATCCTATTGCAAGTCACAGCTACACTACTCCGGGTTGATGCCCCCCCTCCCCAATAACCAAGCCTAATGTTCAAGTCACAGCACATACTCCTGTTGATGCCCCCCCTCCCATAAACCAATCCTACTGGGTGCTATTCACAGCTACACTACCTCCTGTTGATGCCCCCTCCCAATAACCAATTCCCATGTGCAGTCACAGCTACACTACTCCCTGGTGGATCCCCCCTCCCAATAAACCATCCTAATGTGCAAGTCACAGCTACCTACTCCTGGTTGATGCCTCTCCCCCCTCCCAATAACCAAGCCTAATGTGCAAGTCCACCGCTACACTACTCCTGGTTGAATTTGGCCCCCCTCCCATACCCAATCCTAAGGTGCAGTCACAGCTAAACACTAACTCCTGGTTGATGCCCCCCCTCCCAATAACCAATCCTAATGTGCAAGTCACAGCTACACTACTCCTGGTTGATGCCCCCCTCCCAATAACCAATCCTAATGTGCAAGTCACAGCTACACTACTCCTGGTTGATGCCCCCCTCCCAATAACCAATCCTGAAATTGACCACAAATAAAACAGAAGCACTCAATAAAAGAAGTAGCCATCGTCCATGCAGGCGTTGGGATAGGATTCTTACAGGATAGACTTGAGAAATGGCCTTTTTTTAGTTTTGCTGGAAGTTAAATAATTGATGGTCTGAATCTACTTCAGATTTTCTACAATGTAAGGTCTTGCAAGTCACTATAACAGCACATGGTATGCAGTAGGTAAAGGTTACCGGATTAATTTAAATTTCTACTATCTGTTCTACTTAATTAGATCTTAAACATGTTTTCTCAGAGCTTAAAGTGTTTCTGGTGTTGCAAACCCTGTACCAAATCTAAGCTGGTCAGGCACTCTCTCATATTCTGCACATCCGACCATCACTCATTAAGCAGCTTTGACTACCATTACCAAAAACAGGCGAGTTTGTCTAAGACTGTCAAAATAACAGCAAAAGCAGTTTATAAAGTGTCATACTTGAAGAATGAAGTTCTACAGTATTGGAGGGTCTATGGTGTGCAGGACAGTATTGGGGGGTCTATGGTGTGTAGGACAGTATTGGAGGGTATATAGTGTGTAGGACAGTATTGGAGGGTCTATGGTGTGTAGGACAGTATTGGAGGGTCTATGGTGTGTAGGACAGTATTGGAGGGTCTATGGTGTGTAGGACAGTATTGGAGGGTCTATGGTGTGTAGGACAGTATTGGAGGGTCTATGGTGTGTAGGACAGTATTGGAGGGTCTATGGTGTGTAGGACAGTATTGGAGGGTCTATGGTGTGTAGGACAGTATTGGAGGGTCTATGGTGTGTAGGACAGTATTGGAGGGTCTATGGTGTGTAGGACAGTATTGGAGGGTCTATGGTGTGCAGGACAGTATTGGAGGGTCTATGGTGTGCAGGACAGTATTGGAGGGTCTATGGTGTGCAGGACAGTATTGGAGGGTCTATGGTGTGCAGGACAGTATTGGAGGGTCTATGGTGTGTAGGACAGTATTGGAGGGTCTATGGTGTGTAGGACAGTATTGGAGGGTCTATGGTGTGTAGGACAGTATTGGAGGGTCTATGGTGTGTAGGAACTTATTGGGAGGTCTAGTGTGTAGGACAGTATTGGGGTGCTATGTGTGGGCAGATCGTATTTGGGGGGTCTAATGTTGTGTAGGACAGTCTTGGGGGGTCTATGGTTGTGTAGGACAGTATTGTGGGGTCTATGGTGTGTGTCTAGGACAGTATGGGATGGTCATGGTGTGTTAGGACATATTGGAATGGTCTATGGTGTGTAGGACATATTTGGGGGTCTATCGGTGTTTAGGACAGTATTGGGGTCTATGGTTGTAGACAGATTGGGAGGGTCCTATGTGTGTAGGATCAGTAATTGTGGGGGTCTTTATGGTGTGTAGGACAGTATTGGAGGGTCTATGTGGTGTGTAGGGACAGTATTTGGAGGGTCTATGGTGTTGTTAGGACAGTATTGAGGGTCTATGGTGTTTAGGTGAACAGTATTGAGGGTCTATGGTGTGTAGGACAGTATTGGAGGGTCTATGGTGTGCAGGACAGTATTGGGAGGGTCTATGGTGTGCAGGACAAGTATTGGAGGGTCTATGGTGTGCAGGACGTATTGGAGGGTCTATGGTGTGTAGGACAGTATTGGGGGGTCTATGGTGTGTAGGACAGTATTGGGGGGTCTATGGTGTGTAGGACAGTATTGGAGGGTCTATGGTGTGTAGGACAGTATTGGAGGGTCTATGGTGTGTAGGACAGTATTGGAGGGTCTATGGTGTGTAGGACAGTATTGGAGGGTCTATGGTGTGTAGGACAGTATTGGAGGGTCTATGGTGTGTAGGACAGTATTGGAGGGTCTATGGTGTGTAGGACAGTATTGGAGGGTCTATGGTGTGTAGGACAGTATTGGAGGGTCTATGGTGTGCAGGACAGTATTGGAGGGTCTATGGTGTGTAGGACAGTATTGGAGGGTCTATGGTGTGTAGGACAGTATTGGAGGGTCTATGGTGTGTAGGACAGTATTGGAGGGTCTATGGTGTGTAGGACAGTATTGGGGGTCTATGGTGTGCAGGACAGTATTGGAGGGTCTATGGTGTGTAGGACAGTCTGTACATTCCTAGAAGAGTACAAAAGAGAACATTCCACATTTTAATAAACACAAATACAAAAGGCAGACAAGACTGAACTAAAATACTGCTGCTAGATTCAGCCCTAGATCACATGACCTTGATCCACCCCTAGATCACATGACCTCATCCACCCCTAGATCACATGACCTAGACACCTCTGCTACACAGGAGATCTCAGTCACAAGACTTGTCCCAGAATCTAATCCTGCAACTACTTGAACATAATTTCCTGCAATCTACAGCCACCAGGTCATATCATGAGATATACACATGTAGCTGTTGATCGGAGCTTGTATCCAATTTAATGCAAGGCCACACCCTTAGTAAGCAGTTTAAGTGGGTATAGGAGACCATACCCCTAGAAACCAGTCAGTCCACACCAGCTGTATTAGACCACACCCCTAGTAACCAGCTAGCTCATCCTATATTGACCACACCCCTAGCAGTCACAGATCATCAATCATATTTTATCACAGCCTTAGCAACCAGTGAATTCAACAGTTGCACATTAAAGAGTAACTCAAAAGTGTGAATAAGATTTACCAACTTCAGAGGAGGTCCAATTTTGTGATTTCAGCATGCACCCCCCCCCCCACACACAAACACACACACACATTTACTACAAGATATGGCGATGTAGAGGCTTTTTGAATGATGATTTGCCAGTGAAAACTAAAGTTGAAATCCTCTAACATGCCAATATTAAATTTATTTCCTTAGTAACACAATAAGTAAGGAAACTAACCTCTGAAGAACATTTCAGCAAAAAGTCGAAAACCCTTCATACTAGCTAGCAGTGAATCCAAATCACAAAATAATACAACTACTTACAGCAATTGTCTTCTCCTTGATTCCACCCACCGGAAGAACCTGAAAAACAAACAAACAATAGATATAAAATACTTTCTACCAAAAAGCCAACTGAACTTTGAACCCTAGGTACACACCACGCTAAGAGATTGTCTGTACCTTGCCAGTCAGCGATATTTCTCCCGTCATGGCGACGCCTTGCTTGATGGGTTTGTCCAGCGCCAGCGAGAGGAGGGCGGAGACTATGGTAACGCCAGCACTTGGACCATCCTTGGGAGTGGCACCTTCAGGGACATGGAGGTGCACAGACTCAGTGGACAGGACAGAGCAGTCCTGAGCCTTACTCCAAAGAAACCCCTGGCAACAGACAACACCAATATATAACTTATAAACAACAATAACATATTATCGTTATATCAAACAACAATACATGATTAGACAAATAACAACAACAACAATAGGTTATTGTTTCAGTTATTCTCAGCTGAAATAATTATATGTAATAACCAGCAAATACCCACCACACAGTGGCACTTGATGTAATCACTTCATTCTTCTTGAGTAATGGATTCCCTTCTCCTTTTATCCATCTCTCCTGCTCTCAGTCTCTCTATTCATGATTGTGGACTTGGGCTTTGTGAAGCTACTGTTTTCTCTGTCTGTTCTTCACTGGTTTCACCTGTCCTACAATTAGTTGTCATTTCTAATCGGCTTCGTTTCCTTAATTGTCTTTTACAGAACGTGATGACACTTGACCCATTCAGTTCGAGGCAACACTTTACCAACTGGGTTCAGTTCATGAATTATTCATGAACACACACACCACCGTCGTCGTTGTTACTGACACACAAGCATATACATAGAAGTCTTAAAAGAAGTCGAAACGTCGGGGAGAAGCAAATGAAGAGAAGAGTTCCTCACAAACATTCCAGGGCTAGATATCTCCACAATGTTATCTTTAGGTATGTGGCAGTGAGTAACTCACCACATAGTGTTATCTCACTGGCTGTATTGTTGCAAGCTCATTACCCTAGTAGTTATAGCAACCTGCCGCTAACCAGTACCTTACTCTTAGTGGATGGAGCCTACCCAACCAGGTTAGAGCAGCTGCTAAAATATCAGTTGGGGGTGTGGGGAGCCCCTAGAGGGTTTTATGGCCATTTTTACACCAAGAGTTACCAACAAACTACTTCAGTGAAGATATCTAGTGTGGAATAAACCACTTGTTACACTTGTCAGAGTGATATAGCTAGATATTTCACTCTAATGCTTTATTTTCACTCTGCCTCTGGCTCTGTGAAAATAAATTAGCCTGCTCAGTGAAATATTTCACCATATCACACTCTGACTCATGTAATAAATACTATGTGTGTGTGTGTGTGTGTGGCAGTTCAAAGAGGTCAATGCGCATCCACTTGGTTAGTTGGGAGACACTTTGCTACATGGCAACACCCCCAGCTGAGTTACTCCCTCTGGAAGGGTCAAAAAGTGCCGGCTGGAGCAACTTTGGCTTCCCTGCCCAGGGTGGGCGTATTATTCTAGAAAAAAAGAATCGAAAGAAGGTTTATTGTAAGCTGTGCTCTACTTCCATAAAGTATTCTGGAAACACCACTAACCTCCACTTCCACCTGAAAGAGCATCACAGAAATACGTATTCTGCTCTGCCAGCTTTGGACAAAAGAAATCGGCCACTACCAACTCAACCTACTCTGACTGAAACTTTAAGCTCTGTTAAAAAAATCCCCACTTCTTCTCCAAAATGGAACTAACTGACAGAATCTGTTTGCTATTTTGTAGCAAAAGACATGCAACCCTTGGATACAGTAGATGATAGTGGGTTTCGGCACTTGTTGAAGACATTTGAGCCACGTTACGATCCTCCTTCAAGGAAAACCATCACAACAAAGTATTTACCTGAGAGGTCCCTTACAAAAATAGATATGTGCTGCATGTATGCCACATTTATAATGCATTCATTGCAACACATGTGCATATTGCACTTGTGCGTAAAATGTAAGCAAAATGCACTTAACTGCAGCATGTGCCCTGCATGTATGCACAAGGAGAGTAGCATGCACACATGTAGTTTACACATGTGTCACATATATTTGCCTTGCATGTGTGCACAGTTTTATGTGTCACATGCATGTTAGGTGCATATGTGCATGTTGCTACTAGGTCACATGCATGTCAAACACACATGTGCATGTCACTACTATGCCACATGAATGTCAAGTAGATGTGTGCATGTTGCTACTACGTCACACGCATGTCAAATACACATGTGCATGTCGCTACTATGCCACATGAATGTCAAGTAGATGTGTGCATGTGCTACTCTGCCACATGCATGTCAAATACACATGTGCATGTTGCTACTGTGTCACATGCATGTCAAATACACATGTGCATGTTGCTACTACGTCACATGCATGTCAAATACACATGTGCATGTCGCTACTATGCCACATGAATGTCAAGTAGATGTGTGCATGTGCTACTCTGCCACATGCATGTCAAGTACGCATGTGCATGTTGCTACTATACCACGTGCATGTCAAATATACGTGTGCATATTGCTACTATACCACGTGCATGTCAAATACACATGTGCATATTGCTACTATGCCACATGCATATCAAACACTTATGTGCATGTTGCTATTGTGCCATGTGCATGTTAATTTACCCACGATACCATATGTTATCGACCCTTACCAAATCTCATTTACATTAATGTTATTCATACCCACTCAAACCCAATGCATGTATCATCGTGCGTCATACATAAGTACTGTACTCTAGTTCTTACTTATAACTTTTCATAAAGGCAATAGTATTCGCTTAAGTGTGTGCGCTCCCACTTCCTGACTCATACCAGCTCTACAGCGACGGCAGAGTACCAACATCTACCAGGCAGACATGCAGCACATGTACCACCCCTACCAGACATCTACCAGGCAGAGATGCAGCACATGTACCACATCTACCAGGCAGACATGCAGCACATGTACCACATCTACCAGGCAGACATGCAGAAATATACCATAGTGCTTGTGTGCCACATACACAAAAATTGAAACGCGCCACAGGCATGCAGCATGCAAGTAGAAGGGTGCACAACTCATGAGTGGCATGCATGTAGCTGCATATGAGTAGCACACAAAAACGTACTTGTGTGCCACATACACCAAAATTGAAACGCACCACAGGCATGCAGCATGCAAGTAGAAGGGTGCACAACTCATGAGTGGCATACATGCCACTGTGCATGTATAGCATACAAGAGAATGCACACATGTGGCATGCTTTCTTGTGCACACATGCATCCCTCATATGCACATATGTGGCGCTGTTTCAATTTTTCTGTATGCAGCATACATGCTTGATAGCAGCATTGCGCCTGCAGCACATGTGCTGCATATGTATATGATGAGTGCAGTAAGGCAGCACGAATGTGTGCAGCATGCATACAACATTTTTGTTAGGGGTATGATGCTGAACGTCAAAAAATCAAGAATGAAGTATCCCAGACTGTATCATTTGCTCTCACTACTGATATATATGGATTTCACGAGCTAACCACGCCTATACTGGGGTTACAATTCACTTCATTGACAATTCTTTTACAATGAAGCATTATCTACTACAAACTAAAGAGTTTCCTGAGACACACTCAGCTGCTAACATAGCACACGAGTTACAAGAGATTCTCTCAGAATGGAATTTAGTAGAATGTAATCTCTCTGCAATCACCAGAGATAATGGAAGAAATATATCTGCTGCTGTCAGAGACCTTGGTTGGCCAAGTCTACCATGCTTTTCTCATACTTTACAGCTGGGTGTTGAAAAGGTGTTGAAGTTGCCTCAAGTTGTAAAGGCTATTGCTCGTTGTAAGAGGATTGCCACACACTTTCATCATTCTAGCAAGTCATCTTACATTCTGAAGCAGAAGCAAAACAGTCTTGGACATAAGGAACTCTGCATTATCCAAGAAGTTCCCACTCGCTGGAACTCTTCTTATTACATGGTTCAGCGTATCCTGCAACAACAGCAGCCTTTGTGTGCTACACTCCTGGAAATTCATAAAACCAATTTGATGCCAACTGAGTCAGAGTTCAAAACACTGGAAGAGTTTACTCTCACAGTAAAACCACTTGTTGACATCACTGAAGCAATTGGTGCAGAAAAGTGGGTCACTGTTTCCATGATGCGACCGATTCTTACCAAGTTGTTGGAAACACACTTTGTTGCGACAGCAAGTGACAGTCCCCTGGTAAAAGCTATCAAGAAGATAATGCTGGATGACTTGACAGATCGGTACACAGGGGATAATCTCAAGTTATTAACAAAGGCAACTCTTTTAGACCCTCACTTCAAAAGCTTGAAATTCCTTCCAGAATCTGAGCGAAAGACTACAATTGTTGAGTTAAGAGTCAGATTTCGATTTGATCTCTTCAAATGCTGAGTGCAGTAGCAACTGAACCTGCAGCAAAGAGACAAAAAGGAGAATTTAAGTTGATGGAATTAATTGGGGAATTAGCTCAACCAGCAAAGGACTCAGAAGTTCCAATATCAAGAAAAGAACAGCTGGGAACTGAAGTATCTCGATACATTGGCGAGGAGAGTACTAGCCTTTATGCCTTGGAATGGTGGGGATCAAATAAAACCAGATACCTAATGCTGTCTCAGTTAGCAGCTCATACCTCTCTATTCCAGCTACACCTGTGCCATGTGAACATGTTTTCAGTATTGCTGGCCACATTGTGAATGAAAAAAGGGCACGCCTCCTTCCTAGCAATGTTAATATGCTTGTTTTTCTGGCTGAAAATCTTCAGTAACTTACCATTCCAATGTATAATATGATGTTATTATGTGGACTTATTTTTATGAATATTGAAAATATCTGAATAAGCTTACTATCGCGATATGTCCACTATCGCGATATGTCCACTATCGCGATATGTCCACTATCGCGATATGTCCACCATCGCGATATGTCCACCATCGCGATATGTCCACCATCGCGATATGTCCACCATCGCGATGTCCACTATCGCGATATGTCCACTATCGCGATATGTCCACTATCGCGATATGTCCACTATCGCGATATGTCCACTATCGCGATATGTCCACTATCGCGATATGTCCACCATCGCGATGTCCACTATCGTGATATGTCCACCATCGCGATATGTCCACTATCGCGATGTCCACTATCACGATATGTCCACTATCGCGATATGTCCACCATCGCGATGTCCACCATCGCGATATGTCCACTATCGCGATGTCCACTATCGCGATATGTCCACTATCGCGATATGTCCACTATCGCGATATGTCCACCATCGCGATGTCCACTATCGCGATATGTCCACTATCGCGATATGTCCACTATCGCGATGTCCACTATCGCGATATGTCCACTATCGCGATGTCCACTATCGCGATATGTCCACTATCGCGATATGTCCACTATCCCGATATGTCCACTATCCCGATATGTCCACTATCGCGATATGTCCACTATCGCGATATGTCCACTATCCCGATATGTCCACTATCGCGATATGTCCACTATCGCGATATGTCCACTATCGCGATGTCCACTATCGCGATATGTCCACTATCGCGATATGTCCACTATCCCGATATGTCCACTATCGCGATATGTCCACTATCCCGATATGTCCACTATCGCGATATGTCCACTATCGCGATATGTCCACTATCCCGATATGTCCACTATCGCGATATGTCCACTATCGCGATGTCCACTATCGCGATATGTCCACTATCGCGATATGTCCACTATCGCGATATGTCCACTATCGCGATATGTCCACTATCGCGATATGTCCACTATCGCGATATGTCCACTATCGCGATATGTCCACTATCGCGATATGTCCACTATCGCGATATGTCCACTATCGCGATATGTCCACTATCGCGATGTCCACTATCGCGATATGTCCACTATCGCGATATGTCCACTATCCCGATATGTCCACTATCGCGATATGTCCACTATCGCGATATGTCCACTATCGCGATATGTCCACTATCGCGATATGTCCACTATCGCGATATGTCCACTATCGCGATATGTCCACTATCGCGATATGTCCACTATCGCGATGTCCACTATCGCGATATGTCCACTATCGCGATATGTCCACTATCGCGATATGTCCACTATCGCAATATGTCCACCATCGCGATATTTATCAAGCTAGCTATCGAGATAGTGATAGTGCCACTATCGCCCAGCACTAATATATGCTAATTGTTCTTACTTGAAAATCCGTTGCCCAATAGTCAAGTCACTAAGAGAATACAATGTAATGCATTATCTACTAGAGCTCTGGTACAATAGTGCATTTTAAGCGGAGTGTACTTTGGAAAGGCGGCTAGCTTAAGAACCTTTGGTTTAGTGATTCTTACCAATCATCCCAGGAAAACTGATTGCTTAAAAATCAATTGTCCAGCAAGTCACTAAGAGAATACAATGGTAAGTCTTGTGCTGGTATATCCAGGGAATAAGTGTGTATGTGCGTGTAAAAATGTTGTGTGTTGCTAAAGAATAGTACAAATAAACTGAAAAACAAACAAAACACACTAGTGCATTATAAATCTTTTGTACTGAAGCACATCACTAGTGCATTATAAATCTTTTGTACTGAAGCACATCACTAGTGTATTATAAATCTTTTGTACTGAAGCACATCACTAGTGTATTATAAATCTTTTGTACTGAAGCACATCACTAGTGTATTATAAATCTTTTGTACTGAAGCACATCACTAGTGTATTATAAATCTTATCTGAGTGCTGGTAGCACAATTAGGTTCTTTCATAGCAGTTGACTAATGGATGGCTGCCAATATTTTAGGTAAAGGGTCTTCAACAAGTCATAGGAACCATCAATTGAAGTGAGAACAGAGACAAAGCCTGGAAAAAATGGCCCCACCCACATGACTGAGAACATCATGCAACATACACTGAGCCCACATGTTAATATCTTTCATAACATCTCACATATCTCATCTCAATAAATACAACTAAAAACTAGCCCCAACACATAACATGTGCCCCAACACATGTGCCCCAACACACATGCCACAACACATGTGCCTCAACACGCATGCCACAACACATGTGCCCCAACACACATGCCACAACACATGTGCCCCAACACATGTGCCCCAACACACATGCCACAACACATGTGCCCCAACACGCATGCCACAACACATGTTCCCCAACACACGTACCACATCACACATGTGCCACAACATATGTGCCCCAACACATGTGCCCCAACACACATGCCACAACACATGTGCCTCAACACGCATGCCACAACACATGTGCCCCAACACACATGCCACAACACATGTGCCCCAACACATGTGCCCCAACACACATGCCACAACACATGTGCCCCAACACGCATGCCACAACACATGTTCCCCAACACACGTACCACATCACACATGTGCCACAACGTATGTGCTACATAGACTCCCAACAAGCACACATCCCACCAGAGGGAGCACCTTGGCGAATGTGTAAGCAATATCCGTGGACTCCTTCATCACTTCTCCTAATTGACCAGTAGAGAACAGAGACCCACACCCAGTCTCCTCCTTCTCTGACCTCTTCTTAATGGTGGTCTCTATATAGAGTGTGGAGCCTCCCATGGCAGTCCACGCCAGTCCCATGACAACCCCCGGAGGTGTTACATCATACATACGGTCGGATGTGAAAATAGGTTTGCCGACAAAGTCTGTCAAGTTATCAGTGGACACCGTGACCTTTGTGTCCTCTGGAGACTCCACGATCTTCAGAGCAGCTTTTCTAAAAATCTGGAGGGAAGGAAGAAAAAATTAAATAATAATATAATAACAACAACAACAGTAAATAAATAAATGAAATGAAAGTACCCAACTTTGACCACCCTTTACCACGCACTCATTAATTGTGTATCACTTCATACTATCCCCATTACAGTAGGCCCTCACCTCACCAGTAGGCCCTCACCTCACCAGTTATTTAAAATGAATACAGCTGCATTTCTAGCATTGTAATTTGTGTACATCAATACTTGTAATAGAATTCTTTCTTTCTTCCTTTCTTTTTTTTTGTCCGAAACCACAACCCCCGAGCCAATTCCAGCTGATTACCCTTACCTACCTACATAGTTTGGTCAGCCTTCGTTTACACTCTCATTGCATACAGACACGCCCACCCCACTTTCCTGCGCTAGTTGTCTGTGAGAGTGAGAGTTAATAAAAAAAACCTCCAATCTAGAGAAAGTATTGTATGAGATCTTTTCAGTGACATTAAGCTGAGAAATGGGCAAGTGAAGTCGGTAAGGATCACCGGGCAAGATTTAAGAACAGCATCAAGTTCCCTTGCACACACGGCCAGATATCATCAAATAGTAATATTATAAGAGAGACAAGTCCTATGTAAATGTTCGCAGCAACGAGGCTTCATACTGGCGAGGATTTACCGTAGTTGACACAAGTAGACCAGTAACACTTACCTATAGCACAGCCTCAATCTGCATCACACACAAATTCTCTTGCTGCCACTAGGCGGTCATGCGCACCTGGCAGAGCCAGGATGGCAGCACACTGAACAGGCACTGTGAGCCGTGTAAGCAAAGCTCCTGGAGCCGGGCTAGGAACTCACAGGACAACAGGCCTTTCCTTACAGCAAGTGGTGTGGGCACCTGAAATACCCCAGAAACTGCCAAGGTACCCAATCACAGCTGGGTGAACTGGTGCTTACCACCCCCCCCACGCACACACACACACCTTCTCTATCTGCTTCTGCAGGTTGCGGACTCCGCTCTCTCTGCAGTACCATTTGATGAGCACTTCCATGGCTTCTTGAACTATTTCCAGCCTGTCTTCTTCCTCAATGCCCGTGTCCCTGCGAGCTTGGGGGACGGGTAGAGGCTCAGCAATCCCCAACTTCTCCTCCGCCACATAGCCCGACACTGAGATCATCTCCATGCGATCCCTGAGGGGACCCGGGATGGTATCCGTTATATTAGCCGTACAAATGAACAGGACCTGCCAGTGATACCCAAAAGAAGAGGAGGAGTTAAGGGAAGAGGAGGTAAGGGAAGAGGAGGTAAGGGAAGAGGAGGTAAGGGAAGAGGAGGTAAGGGAAGAGGAGGTAAGGGAGGGAGGAGGTAAGGGGAGGAGGTAAGGGAAGAGGAGGTAAGGGAAGAGGAGGTAAGGGAAGAGGAGGTAAGGGAAGAGGAGGTAAGGGAAGAGGAGAGGGAAGAGGAGGTAAGGGAAGAGGAGGAGGTTAAGGGAAGAGGAGGTAAGGGAAGAGGAGGAGGTAAGGGAAGAGGAGGTAAGGGAAGAGGAGGTAAGGGAAGAGGAGGTAAGGGAAGAGGAGGTAAGGGAAGAGGAGGTAAGGGAAGAGGAGGTAAGGGAGGAAAGTACAAAACAAAACAAAACAAAAAACCGACTTCAACATTATACTATACACATAGTACCATACTTTACAAGTACATAATTAATTCTCCATCTTTCTTAATATCTCACTTACCTTGGAGAGGTCCACTGGCACGTCAAGGTAATGATCAAGAAAGTTGACATTCTGCTCCGGATCGAGAACCTCCAACAAAGCAGAGGCGGGATCACCTTGGTAACCACGCCCCAACTTATCTACTTCGTCAATCAGAATCAGTGGATTTTCCGTCTGAACTTTCTTTAAGCACTGGATGACCTTGCCTGGCATGGCACCCACGTAGGTACGGCGATGACCTTTGATCTCAGACACATCAGTCATGCCCCCAACACTGAACCTGAAATACTACACAAGGAAAAGAAAAAAACTACTTAAGGGGGTGGGGGGAGGAAGAGATTTTTTTTTTTTTTTTTTACAAAATATTATTTTGACATGGTCACACTGAACTGAGGTTTCACCATTGGAGTGAAGTTGGCTTCATCAATATGCAGCTCCTGTAGACATTAGCTTCCCAAACAGATGTGTGTAAGCATGTACAGTAATGTGTACATGTGTGTGTGTGTGTGTGTGTGTGTGTGTGTGTGTGTGTGTGTGTGTGTGTGTGTGTGTGTGTATTCCTACATGGAGAAACTGAGGTATGTTTCACACAGATAAATCATAAGAATCATAAGATGGTTAAATTCTGTTAATTATTTCAAAGGCTGAGTTCTACAGCTAACAACCACTAGCAACAATACCTCTCTATTTAGAGCACGGGCAATTGAGCGAGCAATGCTTGTCTTGCCCACTCCAGGAGGTCCAATGAAGCACAGAATCTTTCCTTGCACTCCTTTCTTTAGTTGACTCACAGCTATAAATTCCTAAATATATACACACACACATATACATGTACATATATACACACATGTACATATATATACATATATATACATTATAAATGAAGAAAATATATTTATACGTTCATACATAAAAATTCATTTGAAGCAAACATTAAATCAAGTTTGTGCTGCAAAACTGAGGAAGACACTTGGAGGTTGAAATGCCTTTAAAGTAACATCACTAAAATAGAGTTTATTATGCCAATGAATGCAGTACAATGTCTCTCCATAATTAATTAAAGGGGCTTTACTCACTAAAATACGATCTTTAATGTCCTTCAGACCATAATGGTCCTCTTCCAATACTTCTCTGGCTCGTTGAAGGTCAAAGTTCTCCTCGCTGGACTTGCCCCAGGGCATGTGTGTCAGCCAGTCTAGGTAGTTCCTAGTCACACTGCCACACAACAACAACAACAACAAGAGGCTCACACTGTAATATCATGCATGCCCCAAACAGCCCCACCCACCTGAACTCTGCAGAGTGGTTGTCCAAGAAAGAGAGTTTGTCAAGTTCTTCTTCAAACACTTCCTTTACAAAGTCCGGGAGTGTCAAATCCTTCACTCTCTCATGGAACTTCTCTGCAATGGCCACCTTATCATCTTTCTAAAATACACAAGAGCAAAGTCTGTTATTTTGTTTACAATGCTCACAATTATTACTGTTAAAAAACACTAAATAGAGAATTTTCTTTTTTTTTAAAATCCATTCATAAATTGCTGCATGTGTGCACTCATCTCACAAAGAATATAGCCCCACCCTCTAACACTAATGTTCCCCCACCCTCAGTGAAAATTCTGTATCAAACACTGCACAGTTTTAAAAGAAAAATTCTATGCTAGACCTGAGGGGGTCTCCTTTGACAAACAAACAACAAACGAACTAATAAACAAACTCAACAAGTTGCGTGAGTGATCTTAGCAATACCTCCAGGCCTAATTCACGCTTGATGATCTTGAGTTGCTCTTGTAGAAAAAATCTCCTTTGCATTGTGTTCACTTTCTCTTCAACCTATGCAAAAAGTATATTTTCTATTTTGAAAACCCCTTACCAGACTATAAATTGAACAAACCTCCTTTCCTAGTTTCTGCTGTAGAGTAACAATAGCAAGTTCCTTCTTCAGAAGTTCAAGGGTCAGCATCAGGCGGTCAGGAATCTGTTAACATACACAGGAAAAATGATGAATCATCATTTCTAAGCTAGGCTTACACTTTAAAAAAAAAAAAAAAAAAAAAAAAAAAAAAGAACTCTATATTTTAATAATAATATGCATTACATTATTCAATTTTACCACCAGCTAATATTGCAGCTCATACAAGCTTTCTTTCCAACATTAAATGCACTCCACCCAATGATTGCACCAGTACCAATCCAATGCATTCTAGCACCAACCCAAATCAAATGATTGCATTCCAGTACCAACCCAACTATTGCATTCCAGTGTCAACCCAACTCACATGATTGCATTCCAGTACTGCCTGTAACTGACTAGAGTCAGCACTTGTGAGAGTGGCTCCAAAGTCTGCCAAACTTATTGGATTGTCCACTACCTTACCTGCTTCCAGAATCTGAGACAGAGACTCTCTGAAACCATGACAATTAACAAACAAACAACAACATAGAAATGACACAAAATAAATTAATATGAAAACCATGAGAAATTTTTGTGCATATGTTGAAATGTCCTCACTTGTATAGAGGGCTGAGGTTGATGATGTCTCTGATGGTTTTGATGACTTCAGCAGATATGGCCTGCAACAAGAACAAGACACTAACTCCTCCTACAACCACCTAGTGATATCATGGCTTCCATCATTAACTCACCTTCATCTCACTGGTCTTCTCAAACGGATCACTGGCTACATTCTCTGTCTGGACCATCAACAGCTTCTTCTCGACTATCTCACCTTCTGTAGCAACTCCATCACCAGTCTCCTCTCCTGGTTTGTCTTTCACATTCTTAGTCTTAGCAGTCTTGCGAGCATTTTCAGTCTTTTTCTCATCAAGTTTCTTATCCTCTTTGCCCTCTTCTGCTGCTGCCTCAGCTTCCTCCTCCAACTTCACTGCATTCTTCTTCTTTTTGGTCTTGTTTGCTCCTGTTCCAATTTTCTTGTCTTTTTTAAGAAAGGAAGGAGGAGGAAGCACAGAATCCAATTCAGTCTGAACGTCAGGCCCGAGATCACTTTCCTCCACATCTAGTGCTTTCAGGATCTTAATCCTAAACAAAATAATGAAAACTAAAGATAAAATTCCCTGTCTACACGATGCCAGTCCATAAGATGTTCTGTCCAGTCCACAAGACAACCCCTCCCTCTTCTTACCTGCGATGCCCCTGAATAATCATCCGCATCTTGTCCCCAAACATGTGAAGCTCGTTAATCTGGATGAACGTTCCCACGTCATACACTTCATCCAAACTGGACACGGTATCTGATTCATTACTAGCACATACAGACAAGGCATTCGGTAAGGATCTCATGGACATATTCCATCTGGACATTCAAATCAAAATTTCTACTCACTCCCACCTTTACCTGTCATCTTTCTTGAGAAAGACACCAGCGTAAGGCTGCATGAGTTCCCATTTCTTCCTCAACAGGCGTATCAACTGCTTGTCTTTGACCTATAAGAAAACCATACTGACCAATCTTTCCAAGCTACACTACCTCATAACAAAGAATTACAAACAGAACAACCACAGGAACCAAACCTGTAGTAAATATATCACTTGCCACCCGTATAAAATCCAACCTTGTCATTTCTATGTGAATATATTATTCACAAGCTCATTAAACAGTGTAATATAACTAGAGTCAGTCAAGGAGCTGCTAAAGTATCCATTTTTTACCTCTAGTATTCTTGCCAGACGAGGAAAAATGGGACTTCTTGATATTGGGAGTAAAGGAACATTAGGGAAACTCTTGGGGACAGCAACTGGAGCTAGTGCATTCTGTCTGGAAGAAGGGAACAGTTCCAAGGCCTCGCTTTCCTCTAGTTCTCCCTCTTCTTCTATTTCTTCCAAGTTCTCCTGCTCCTCACCTTTCTTTCCATCTCGACTTCCTCGATCTTCACTAAACCATCTTAAACCCAACGCTAGTACTCTCATCTGCTTGAGACCAATTTGTGAGCTATGAGAAGTCTTCAGCGCAAGGCTAGCCCACAGACCACCTGGTGAAGAACGGGTAACATTTCTCACCGCTTGTAAATGTCCCGAGAAGAACCTGACAGAAGAACCGCGAAGGAGCGGACTTAAAACCCGAACCGACATACTTCATAACATAACTTGCTGGCTACTACTCCACGTGTGTAAGTGCGCTTTAAATGAGGAGTTAAATCCTGGTTGGGTTAAAAAGAAGAGTATGTTTGTCCCTAGAGCTGTCCTTAATAACAAAAAGTTTGTTGTGAAAAATGAGATCTCTGTGCAAGTCGGTGAGAGAGCTACCGAATGTGCATCTGCTAGATTTGCTGAGAATCCCGAAATTGCTGGTCCTGAAAGTAAAATTGCAGAAAAAATTAGCGATGTGGAGGAGGACGATGAACCAGTGGTATCTTACAGCAAGCTTCAGCGTTGGCCAGAAGAAGGAGAACCCGTGTGTATAGTTTGCGGCCGCTATGGAGCTTATATTGTTGATAAGACTGAGCAAGATGTGTGCAGTCTTGAATGTAAGGCAAGACATTTACATAAACTGGGACTGCCACTTGTGAATCAACCCAATCAACTCCATTCTGCTAGTGCTCAAGAAGTGGTGAGAGCAGACGCCACTACAGAATGGGAGTTCACAAAAGACTCTGCTGGAATGAAAACTTCTGAAATGTCAGAACTGAGGAAGAAAGTTAGTGTTTTTATGACTCACTATTAACCCCAAGTCAGCTGTTTACACTGGGTAAAGGGTCTGGTATTCATATACTCATTCTGAGATTCCACATAACATAAATACATACATGCATACATACATACACACATAGGGGAAGGCATATGCGTGTATGGTGCAGTTGAGAATTAATGAGTAATGATCTGCTACTATAGACCTCGCTTTGTCATTATTGATATTAATCGTGTTTAGTAAGACAGCTTGTGTGTTGCATAGCTTCAGTAGAGTTGTTGGATGGATAAAGGATATGACTACATGAAACTATCAAACTTTAGGTCAGTTTTAAGCAACTGACTTATTTTAATAGTTGCTGATGACTGAATCCTGTAACTATGGGATATTTATGCTATTTTAGATGAAAATAAAAGTTGAAGGAAGTGATGTTCCATTTCCTGTTTTAGAATTCAGGCATTTGCACCTTCCTGATCAATGTAAGGTATGTTTGTGTGTGCATGAGGCTTTACTGCATTTATACTACTACTATGTTGTTTGTCACCAATTGCCATAGTAACAAAAAATTTGGAGACTGCTGGTTATCAGAAACTCACAGCAGTTCAGATGCAAGTGATTCCTGCTGCCCTTTACCGGAGAGATCTTATAGTTTGTTCAAGTACAGGATCAGGAAAAAGTATGTTCATAGAAACCATGGTAACGCAAGTGTGGGACGATAGTGTGTATAATGTCTCGCAATTATTGATATGGTAAAGGGTTGATGTGCAAGCTATACTTGTATTGAAAGTTCAGGCACTTTAACATTTTCTTTTATTGCTGGCAGCACTGTCGTTTCTCCTGCCAATAGTTCTAAATATACTCAGAAGGAGGGGCGTGTCAGTTGATGAGGGTGCTGTGCGAAGGCCAGCTGCAATAGTCCTCGTTCCCACCAGAGAATTGGCCATGCAGATAGAAGACACGTGCAAGCAACTCATGAGAGGTAATGAGAATAGCATGAACTATATTGTATGGGGGATTTTGACTGGTTTAGTTGGAAATTTTGTGGCTCTAAAATAAAGTTTTGAGGGAAATAATTTTGTCCAATCAAAAACTAATGCAAAAGAGATGCCCTAATTATGAATTCAAAGACGTCAGATGAGAGTACTGTACCTTTGCTGTGGTGTCACATTGCTTGCAGGATTATCTCGGATGAGGACAGCATTGGTGGTAGGCGGAGTTCCGCTTGCCCATCAGCTCTACAGACTCGGATCTGGAGTGGAGGTGTGGTTTGTGGCAATGGAGATGGTGGTGCTACTATTTGTAGTTTTGTTTAGGTTGTCATAGCAACACCTGCTCGTCTTAGAGACATTCTGGATCACCATGGCGATGAAGTGGACGTGTCATGTGTGGAACAGTTTGTCGTGGATGAAGTGGACTGCATGTTGCACATGGGCTTTAAGGAGCAGGTGAGAGTGGAAGTTTGCTGTGGGTGTGGTTTTGTCTGTTGCACGCAAACTTTGATATATAATATTCTTAGTTGTCTACTGGTATGACGTGTGAATTGCTCGTTCAAAACTGTAAGGGGAAAATCGGTAGCACGGTAACTACATGAAATAGCACAATTGTGTGTGTGTGTGTGTGCAGGTCATGTGTATCATGGAGCAGCTGCCTTCTAGTAAGCAGATTCTCATGTTCTCTGCCACCATTCCAGACTGGGTAGGTAGCATGGCCAAGAGATTGATGAAGAAGGACTCCATTACTGTAGTGGTGGGAGAGGTAAGGAGGACAATTGGGGTCGAGGGTAAAGAATGACAGGCAAAAAGAGTAGGGGAGGAAGTGTTTGTTGTTGAATGGCTGTTGTTGTCATTGTTGATAATTGTTGTTGTTGTCAGGTGGTTGTTGTTGATTGATTGCTGTAGGTGAATGGTTGTTGTTATTGTTTTTGAATGACTGGTTGTTTACAGCCTGGAGTGTTGTGTGAATCTGTGAGACACACAGTGCTGTGGGTGGAAGAGACCAGTAAGAAGAAGAAGTTGTTGTCTTTCTTCAATGATCAATTTCATTTTAGGTAAGGAGTTTATTGAACTATGTATTAGAATAAAGCTATCAGGTCTTGACTGTTGTTTTTCCAGACCTCCTGCAATTGTTTTTGTAGGGTCCAAGAAAGGCACTCTTCTCTTAGCTGATACCATCAATAAAGTGAGTGCTTTGTTGTGTCATGTGATGACTGAGTTCAGTTAGTAATGACTGGATTAGGTCATGTGATTTTTGTAATGCTATCACTGATTGTTCTCCACCCCTTTCTAGAGGGGTATAGCACGTGCCACTGCTGTTGCTCTTCATGGAGACATGGTCCAGCAGAGGCGTACTGAAGTAGTGCGAGAATTCCTGGATGGCCGTCACTCTGTGATGGTGGCCACGAATGTGCTGGCCAGAGGAATGGACCTCCAGACTGTCCATCAAGTGAGTTCACTGAGGGCATTTAGTGTTAGGTTACAAATATTCATGCAAACTAAACATCAGACATTCTTACTATGGAAAACGTGTGTGTGTGTGTGTGTGTGTGTTTCTGTGTGTGTGTGTGTGTGTGTGTGTGTGTGTGTGTGTGACTGTGCTAGGTATTTGTGTTCGACTTCCCAACCAATCTACTGGAATATATTCATCAGGTATGTATGTGTGTGCATATTATGCCAGTAGTGTTGCATGTTCTCGTGGTTATGAGTGTGAATCCATACGTGTGTGTGTGTGTGTAGGTGGGGCGTGCCGGTAGACTGAGTGACCCTGGCTACGCCGTCACATTCATCAATGCCACTAATAGATCTCAATTCCTCGGTTTCTATGACCTATTGAACAGACTGGGTGTGGCCATTCCACCCGAGCTGGTGACTTCCCCTTACCTATCTCTCCAGAGAGACTACAGGAAGCGGAAGATAGAGGAGCACGACGGAGGAGAGAGTACATCATCACTGAGCAAGAAGAAGAGAGCAGGGAGGTGAGTGTAGCTTGGAACTTGTCATATGGAATATATGGATACTATATATTTTTTTAGTGATCTACTGAAACTTCTGGAGAAGAAAGGATCCCAATGAATTCTTGGAGCAAGCTATTTTTTTAGATCACTCTGTATATTTTGGAGCTCACTCATTATCAGCAGATGGGTGGATGCCCAATCATGTGACCACCAGCAGCACATGATGATGCTATACCAGTTTTAAACAAGTCTCACTGACTCTTCAATGTATTGTAACGTGTGGTGTGCAACAAACACTTCATGCATACAATGAAGACTGTCTGTAGTAATGTATGCAATTATTACAAGAGACCAGTCAGGAGTCCAAGGTGCAAGCCATTAGCTACATACAGTGGGAGCTCGGGTGCTGATGCAAACTTGGCTCCAGTATTTTTATTTTATTGCATTTAGTACAAATGAGATCAGTTCATTTACTGCGATATCCCTTACCTATTTCTGAAGATTGATGTATGTGATTCCAGAATTGAAACAGCTAACCCTGACTAAATAGGAATACAGTGCTGTCATAGCAACCATTTAATGGATTTTTATTTTTATTTTAAATAACTGGATCTGAAGGAGCAAGAAATGCATCATTCGTTTCCCTCCCAGCTGTCCAGCTGAACAATGTCTGTAGGATGATGATGCCTGTGATGATGAGAGCCTCATAAATATTATAAATGACCTGCTACAAAAGGAACTATCTGATGAGATTGCAGTTGGTAAAGTATGGCTAGTGTTTAGGATATGGCATGAGCTGTGGAACTTTTCTCTGACCAACAATCTCTTCAAACTCGTCTCCAGAATCAAAGTTTAAAACAGGAAGAACAGGTCTCTTGGCTTTAGGCGTATCTTCTCCAACTTTCTTCCTCTTGCCCCTGCCCATGACTGGCCTCTGCTTCATCTCAGCTTTCTGAAAGTAAGCCGACTTGGTTTGCTTGCTGACAGATGCTCCTCCTCCACTATCTGTAGCCAATCTTCCCTCACTGACTTTACTCACTTCCTGAGCGTACTCCCGAGTGATCTTCAGAAACTCCTCCCCTTCGAACCGGCCCCACCTGACCTCCGTGTATCCCTCCACGGACAACATCTCCTCCTTGGTTGTGGGGAGGAGTTTGGACATGGTGAGGAGTGAGGCGCTGGTCAGGATATACTCTGGGTTCTTCAACTGGAACTTGTTGGCTACAGCCAGTCTTAGTCGGCAGAGTGCCTTGTAGCACTCAGACTTCAGCTGGTCTTCTCTGCTGTCTGGCTCAGACATGCTCGATCTCAAAGTAGAAGCCGAACTCCTCTGACCCTTTACCTTCAAAATAATTTCCGTTATCCTCCCACTGATGACGTCTTGTGCCTTGGATCCTGTCTGCACGTAGCACACTACGTTGTCATGGAGACCGATCTGCATGGATTCAAAGAGGATGTCTTTCATCACCAGCATGTGCAAGAGACGCTCCAAATCGTGTTTCGTTTTGGCACCGCCCACTCCGTAAAGGGGCAGCCTTGTCATGAACCCGTTGGCGATCTTGCTGGAGGAACTGGAGCCTTTGAGGGCCTCCAGGTACTGGTTCAGAGTGAACTGGTTTTTCTTGGCCAACTGAACGCTCTGCACGATCACCTTCACCAAGTCTGTGACGTCTTCCGAAACAAACGGGACCTTGGACAGACAATTGTCACACGGAGTGTCACTGTTCTTGCATAAGGTCGAGTCAAAGCTCTCAGCAAAATACTCGAGCAACTGTACCCTCCGGCAGTCAGTCTCGTTCTCGCAGTACTGTACCATACGAAGGAGATTTTCAATGTGGACCTTCTCCTGCTCATACCGTAGTTCCTCGCGTTTGATCATCCTGCGCAAACGGGCCACGTCAGAGTAGCTGTAGTAGAGGATACAGTGGGCGGGGCATGCATCCCTCCCGGCTCGTCCCGCCTCCTGGTAGTAGCCCTCCATGGACTTGGGCAGAGAGTGGTGGATGACGAACCTGACATCCGGCTTGTCGATGCCCATGCCAAAGGCTATGGTAGCACACACCACCTTGCAGCCATCTTCCTGAATCCACCGTTGCTGGACCATGGACCTGTCACTGTTTGGCATGCCTGCGTGGTAACACAAAGCCTCTACGTTGCCTCTTCGTAGATCATCAGCTACTTTCTCACAGTCCTTCCTGTAATACAAGAGTAATAATACGATTTAAGACCTTAAAATATTACTAGTTGTGAAAATAGCAACTACAATAAATACAAGTGGCAACATCATAGCCGTATCCTCTCTCTCTCTCTTTCACAGGCTTTCTCAGAATTAAAAGAAATTTGGCTGTCATTAGGGATTGAATCCAGGACCACTAGCAGAATGCACAAGCACTCTAATACAGGAGACAAAATAACCAAACAAACAGCAATAAACAAACAAACAAACAACTTAGTGGACACTCTAAATGTGTGATAATTCTTTTGAGTTTTAACTAAGAATTCAGAGCGGTAAACAATTCAATTTTTAGGATGATACAGGTAATGATCGCTAAACCGGAGGATTCTGTTTAGTGAAGTTTGGGACGGGGTCGAACAACGAGCTAACACAAAAATACGAGAAGGTCAAAGTACAAATGACATACGTACGTCCAAACATATATAAATAAACAAACATCCCGATTTTCAATTGTGTTACCCCTGTAAGTGTCTCGCTCGCTCGCCAAACCAGTCCACCTATTGAGACTTGCTTTAAGAAATATCATAATAAGCTAACACCAAACACTTACTTACTTGGATAAACAGTACACAATCCCAGACTGCCTTGGGAACTTAGTAGAAATAAGTTCTATGATATTCTCAGAAACTTTCTTGGGTTTCTTGGGAACCACTGAATAACTCAAGTTCACTCTGTTGAAGCTCTGTGTAAACCTGAAGAAGATAAAGTACATCACAAGACCCTCTACAACACAAGTGAGAGATGAAGAACATGAGGACTCACCACTTGCATGTCTTGTGCATGTTGAGCTGATGCAGGATGTCTGTTCTCACTCGTGGAGTGGCAGTGGCCGTGAGAGCCACGATGGGGACTCCTGGGAACTTGTGTCTCAACTCACTCAGCTTCTTGTAGTCTGGTCTGAAGTCATGCCCCCACTGACTGATACAATGAGCTTCATCTATCACAAAACTAAAATGAAGATAAAAATAATTGGTGAGCGAGACACTATCAGGGGTAACTCAATTGAAATTTGTTGGCGAGCGAGCGAAGCGAGCGAGACAGTATTAGGGGTGGATAATGCAAAATCGGGTATATGTTATATATATGTATGTATGGATGGATGGTACGTATGCTCTTTAAACGCGCGCGCGGGGAACGTTTTTCTCCTAAAAACACGGCTATTTAGGCTTGACTCCAGTTTATTCTGAAACTACAGCATTAAGCAAACCTTACTTTATACTTAAGCTCCAAACTATGAGAAAATTCCTGCTAAAACGCTTGTTTTCAAGACACAAAAAGTTGATTCGACAGGTTACTATGCATTGAAGACCCTTTTCCAGACTTAATTTCAAAACTTCGCCGTTTTATGGGGGGATACGGAGTGCCGGTTGTTGGTTGTCAAGAGCAGTTGGTAGTCAGAATGCCGTAGTATTAATGCTAAGGAGCTACTACTTCTCGAGGGAAGCTGAGATAAGTACGCAATTCCATATTTGTTAGCTAAATATGCAAAATTAACTCTGGCCTTTCTTTTTTGTAGCTAAGAGCTTGTCAACAGTGACTGGTAAATTCAAATAGTCAGATTGGCTCAAATTTGGTACTACAACAGTTACCACTGCTCAAGAATATGAGGTAAGAAAGAAATACGTTTACCGTGTATGCGAATTTTAAAAAGTGGACCTTATTTTCAGTAGCTTCAGTGTTAGAAGTCAAAATCATTCATATAAAATAGTATAGTCTTTAGGCTCGCTCGCCATTTGTGCTCAAGCACATCACTAGTTTATATATGTTTGGATGTACGCAAGGCATTTTTGTACTTTGACCCTCACATTTTTGTGTTAGTTCTGTGGTCGACCCCGTCCCAAACTTCACTAAACAGAATCCTCTGGTTTATCGATCAGTACCCGTATCACCCTAGAAATTGAATTGTTTACTGTTTTGAATTCTTTTGCGGGTGCAGTTAAAACGTGAAAACTTACGGGACTTCCATTTCTATTCGAGTTAGTGGTGGTGGTAAGTCAATGCGCTCTTTGTCATGGTTATAAGCCGTACGCAACAGTGTTTACTTGAAAATGCATTGTCCACTAGATTAAACAACGAAGGTAAGTCTCGTGTAGGTGTATGTCCAGTTGTGTCAAAGCATTGTGCTTTACAACCACTACTTAGCTAAAGAATATCACAAAGAAAACGTTTAAATAACGTGTATTGTTTTTTCCCTTCAATTCAAACAGTTGCAGCGAGTTGTTACTATGGCACTGAAATACCTTTACCGTGTATGCGTAATTTAAAAACTCGACCTTATTTTCAGTAGCTTCAGTGTTAGAAGTCAAAATAATTCAGATAAAAATAGTATAGTCTTTAGGCTCGCTTGTGCTCAAGCACATCACCAGTTATATTTATTCCACCCTAGATATCTTCACAATGATATCTTTTAGGTACATGACGTCACCGATATTTCATTCAAGCTGTAGTGCGCAAGCTCATTACCCTAGTAGTTATAGCAACTGGCCAAACTAGCTGAATTATCCCAGTTTTTACGGCTACCTTCCTCTGGTGTAGCAGAAAAAATACTTCAGTGAAGATATCTAGTGTGGAATAAACCACTTATTACACTCTGTCAGAGTGATATGGCTAGATATTTCAATCTTAGGCTTTATTTTCACTCGCCTTTGGCTCGTGAAAATAAATAAGTCTGCTCGTGAAATATTTCACCATATCACACTCTGACTCATGTAATAAGTATTATATATTATATATAATATTAAAACTAAAAATAAAGATTGGAAACCTAACAAAACTAATTCAACCCTAAAATGGTGCTCAGAAAACCAGACATGGCAATCAGAAACTAAGAAACTCATATTATTGTTGAACTACACTGGTTCACTAATCTTTACCCACTTTAGTCTGCAATATTCAATACTGCAGCCTACAAGTAACTATTTTATTATAGATATGAAGCCACTCCCAGCTAGCGTACCGAGCTAACTTCTGCCGATTGTGCAAGGTGTGAAGTGTTGATAGCAACTTGTTGCTGGCACTCAACTACAAACAAACAAACAAACACAAGTTCATGACCAGAGGCAGCATCTGCTGACCCAATGGATGCCTCACCTTCTCTGGAGTCACGTACAGCAGCTTAGTGACTGGCTCCTTGCGAGACAAAGAAGTGTACACTTCATTCTCTTCACTCAGCGTAAGGTCACTGGAGAGATGTCCAGCTGGAATCTTAAAAACAAACAAAAAAACAACAACAACAACAAAAAAAAACAAAAAAAAACAAACAAACAAAAAAATAAAATAAAATTAATAAGTTGATACGCTTTGTTAAAAGTAACTTTTATACGCAGTTCACAGTTGGTAAAGGGTCTTTGACCACCTTTTATTAACCTACCCCTAGACTGATGAGTTTCTGGACCTGGTCCTGAATGAGTGACCTCAGGGGTGACACCACCACTGTGACCCCGGGCAGCATGAGTGCGGGCAACTGATAGCACAGACTCTTGCCCCCGCCGGTCGGCATCAGGATGAAGGCATCTTTGCCCAGGATCACAGCATTCACTGCTTCCAACTGATTGGGACGAAACTTCTTCAGGCCAAACACCTGCAAGGAATCGTGTCTAGCAGGACATGTGGGCAAACAATCACCATGGTTACCTGGTTGAAGATGTTGTACATCATGCTGGCGTGGTCATAGCTGCCTCTAAATTCCGCAGAATCATCCCTGGGGGCTTTCCATCCCTGAGTCATGCTGGAGACACTCCTGTTCTGCACACCTGCTCCTACTGAATGACTCTGTCCAGATCTGGAAAATGGAGACTTGAAGGCTGGCTTTATCCCACCAGAGGCAGACAGTGGAGGGAAGTTTGTAGCAACAGAGGACATTGTGATGGTGGAGCGAGAGGATGGCAAGGATGCAGAACTAGATGAAGGCAAGAAGGAGGTAGAACTAGATGAAGGCAAGAAGGAGGTAGAACTAGATGAAGGTAAGAATGAGGTAACATTAGAAGCTGAGGAAGAAGTTGTAATGACGGGAGAAGGTGTAGGACAAAGGTCAGGACAGTCAGCTTCATCTAAACTCCGCAAGAGGATGTCCTCGTTCCAGCCAAACTCTTCCGTCTCTGCTGCCAGCAGGTCTTCTAGTTCCTGCTCATCAACCTCTCCACCACCACAGCCATCCTTCATGTTTTCATCATCTCTGACTGTAGCCCCACCCACAGAGCTACCGGTGTGGTGATGGCAGTGCATAATACTTCCGGTGGCAGTTGAACATAACGGAGGTGAAGATAGTTCAGCTTGTACAGACGACAAGGAGGATGGAAGACCTGCAGTCTTGGGAGGAGAGGAAACCATACTCATCTTCTTCTTCAACTCCTTTTCTTTGCAAAGAAGTTTTTTCCTGCAGTAACACAATTACACACACTGCTAACACACATCAACAATAATCTCCCCCCCCCCCCCCCCCCCCCCCCCCCCCCCCCCCCCCCCCCCCCCCCCCCACCCCCAACACACACACACACAGACTCACAAATCCACTTACACATGGTTATCTACCTTATGGCCAGCTTTTTCTGCACATCTTTTGCCTTATCCTTGAACAAAGCAGTGATCCCAGAAGATGGTTGCTCCGACAGAAGACAGCAGATGTCGTCCATCACGGACAAGCGTTCTGCTATCAGACTATCCATCTCTTCCTGGAGATCTGTGTTCCTGGGATGAGAAGTGAAGGAGGTTGGTGAGTCAGACATTGGAGACAGTGGGTTGGATCCTGCAGGACTGGTAATGACTGAAGACTGTTGGTGAGATCCTGTTGGATTGGTGATGACTGGAGATATAGAGAACCCGACATTATTGATGGGGGAAAAGTAGGTTGAGGGTGGAGATGGAGTTTGAGAAGGGGAGACTGAAGGAAAGGAGTGCAAGGGAGGGCGCTTCAAGCTGTTGGACAGTGGGAAGATGGAGTCTGACAGGGAGGATCCCGGAGTGGAAGAGGTGGCCAGTGAGTGAGTGGTGTGGGTGGTGAGGGGAGAGAGGCTGCTGCAGGAGGGAGGGCCTTGATCTGGACAGGAAGATGCTGCTACGTTTCTGGTACAAATACATAGCAGGTTGATGTCACACCAGTTCATGAAATACATAGCAGGTTGATGTCACACCAGTTCATGAAATACATAGCAGGTTGATGTCACACCAGTTCATGAAATACATAGCAGGTTGATGTCACACCAGTTCATGAGGTTGATGTCACACCAGTTCATGAAATACATAGCAGGTTGATGTCACACCAGTTCATGAAATACATAGCAGGTTGATGTCACACCAGTTCATGAAATACATAGCAGGTTGATGTCACACCAGTTCATGAGGTTGATGTCACACCAGTTCATGAAATACATAGCAGGTTGATGTCACACCAGTTCATGAAATACATAGCAGGTTGATGTCACACCAGTTCATGAAATACATAGCAGGTTGATGTCACACCAGTTCATGAAATGCTACAACTAGAGTAGTTGATGTACTAACATATAGTGTGCTAGAGTGAGACAGACAGTCATTTGGCTACGAGTTGGGTCTTACGATCGCTGCTGAATAATGCTCCACCCATTCGTATGGGTGTGTCTCATAGTCTATATTAATCCACCAAGCTATTTGAGGCATAGTCTGTGGAGAGATGATCGAAGGAGACAAAGCTACTTAAAAATACTTACGTGAACAATCTGCCTAGAAAGCTGCTACCTTGTTCCCTTGATTATAGAATATCAATCTTCCCTAGTCTTGCAGTGATAGTTAACAGAGTGCTTGAAACTGTACATTACACTATTTACAGCATATTAAACTCCAAAAAACAAAATTTACATTTACTCCAATAAAATGCATATTTTCATAGAGCAAGTGACATACAGAGGGCTGGCTCCTCCCTTTCCCTCCCTATCATGGAGTGTATACCTGTGTTATGACCTTAAATACTAAAAATAAAAAAGGGGGGGAAGGGTGACGTGGAGGCTCTATGATTTTAAAAGATCTGCGGCATTTCTAGACAGCTCTCACATCTATGTGCATGACCTTTGTATAATCCACAAATTTCCGTAACTGAGGACATCACCCACTCACTCACCTCACACTGGAAATCTTGGAAATGACTGGGGCAACATAGGCAACAGGCACGGTGGACTTGTAGGGAGCTGAAGATGGCAACTTCCTTGCATCTCTAGGGTCAGTAGCCTCAGATCTAGCTGGGGATTGGAGGTAGCCGGCGTATCTAGAAGATTGAGTTTGTGCTGTATTACCACTGTCTGACCCTACTGAGGGGGTTGAATTAGTGCAATATTCAGTGCTTGACTTGGCTAACGGCCATTTTGATGCCAAAAAGTCAGGAAGCTGTCGTTTTCTAGAATTTGATGAAGATGATTGGTGCACAGGTGTATCTCCACCAATGTTTGTGAAAGACATCTCACATGACTCCTTAGTCTGCCCTGAATAACACTTCTGATTGATGGCAGGAGAAAGGGATGACTTTGTAGTACTGGGACTTTCTGAAAACCTGAGTCTTGATTTACCTTCCTGCGATGTGCAGGCTGATCTGCTCAACTTCTTGAACGTAAATGGCCTTAAAATTAAAAAATAATGTCGCCTTACAAAGTGTAGATAGTTAATTAAAGCTCTAATATGTACCTATTTGCTGAATTCATTTTGGGTACCGAAGTTGTACCCGCTTTTTTCGAATTGTGAAGAGCCAGTTGTTTTTCCAAATTATTCTTCGGCATTAGACTCCCATTCTCTTTCCTCCCGTAAAGCATGGTTCCGTTACTGTAAGCCTAGATTATGTAAATGTAATACTAATAGGTCCGAACTCCTTAGAGCAGACACGGTATGAATCGCTTAATTTGCGCCAATTAAGTTAGGAACGGCGTCGTTAAACCGGGCGTGGTTAAACAAAATGGGAGGTGTGGCCAAAGCAACTGGCAACTCTCAGCTGTTTTATTTTTTTAATCGAGTGCATAGCTTTAAATGGCAATCATGTCAGATGAAAAGGATGAAAACGTCGAGACTATAGAACTTCACTGTCCCGAAAATGAAGTTGGTTTAAATGAAGTAGTTTTTTCTTGCGAGCTGGACAGAATTATGAGCTCCTCAGATACTGCAATGGATGTGAAGGAAATAAACCCAGCATTGCCCCCTATTTCTTGGAATGCAAATTGGGCATGGTAAGTAGTAGTAGAGTTTCCAGTTGGTAGTACAGGAGTCTACTAAAGTTGACCAAACATCTTAAGACATGCTAATAATAGCAACACTTAAGACATGCTAATAATAGCAACACTTAAGACATGCTAATAATAGCAATACTTTAGTCTCTGGAGTGTTTTGCAGTTGCTTTATTAGGTCTGCTTAGGCATAAACTTAACAATTATGCACCTGTGCTATTTTGCCCTATATGTGGTACATATACAAATAGTATTATATATATGATAGTAATAGTTCAATGAAATTTAAGACACAAGTTTACAAATAGTGTTACTATCACACAATAATGAACCTATTATGCTTAATTTTGCCCTATTCCTGTGTCTATCTATTATGCCTACACTATGCTGGCATAATGGTGGCTATTTTTGCAGCTACAATATTAGGTAGAATTGAAATTTCTTGAGATTATACCATAACAACAAATTTCTATGAGATCATGAGGCAACACTGATTTCTTGAGTCTCACAGATAACTCTTGAGATCTGTAGAGCCTGTAGTAGCTCAGTGGTGGAGTTTTCAAGATTTGTGGCATGGAAATCTGTTGGCAGCTATGTATGTTAGAGATTACCAGCTGTTTGTTATGTGTTGCAGCATTCATGAAAGTAGTACAGAAGTTGTTGTGCTGTCACATTATGTAAATTAGGACTTGGAGGATTCACGGCTTGTATCTGGATGCAGAGAAATTACATTTCCTTCTGGCTTGGTCCTCTACTCTTGGTGGTGCTCACTCTGCCCTGGGAGAGACCATTCCATTCCATGTGAGTCTAATGAGTTAGTTTGTACATGTTGCAACGTGGAAAGATGGTGAGGTGAGCATTGTTAACTGGATGAATATTATTTTCAGGTTATGTTTATTGGTTATAAGAGAGTATATGTAGTATTGTTTTTTTTGTTTTTTTACGTATAATAAAGTAATCCTTGTTGATGTATCAAACTGTTTCAACCTCAAGCTGTCTTGTCAGGTGGCAAGTAACGGGTGGTGTGGAGATAATTTAAATAAAACAAGCACATTAGCTAAATTAAACATAAATGTAGAATGATTAAATTCAGATTTTTAGAAATCCGTATAGGATGAATAGGTTTGCCATTTGTTCATGTTTTTAAAAATTATCTTTGATTTTAATACTTTCAGTTATTTTTGTTTTTATGGAATAGTCTTCTCTGCTGATTGTTTTGGAATCTGGCCTATTGGATTTGATTTACATGTTCCAACAGTATTTAGCCAATATTTTTCATGCTCATTGTGTATGGTGTATTGGTGTCCTTAGATTCTTTTGTTAAGTTTCACCGGTGGAATATTTATTGCAGTCGGAGCAACATATTTAATAGATGACACCTTTGATGTTCTTGTTGTCTCTGTTCGTGTTTGAGAAATGCTTTAGATTGCTTGCTATATTTTTAAGAAATCTCTCTCTCTTGTGTTCAATTATCTGACTCTTTTATTCTTGGAATCATTACTAGTCTTCATACTGCTTAGCATTCTTGACACTGACTTGGACTTTATTTGCTAGTTTTTTTTGTTTGTTTTTTTGTTTGTTTTTTTACTTATAAACCGTGACAGCCATTCCCCTCCCACAAACAAAAGAATGTCAAAAATTTCTGCTGCAAATTTTTACTCTCACTGTCATAATAATGTCTATCAAAGAAAAGAGAACTGCAAATAGATAAATAATTTTCAATCTGACTGGAATCTCTGTAACTAATTCAGAGTCCAGTATAACTTCTTCAGAGTCCAGTATAACTTCTTCATCCTCATGCAAGTCTTCACTAATGCTTTGTCTTCTGAAGCTGTGGTAGTCAAAGGTCTGTTTCCTCACAGAGCAACTCTCTCTTTGTTGTTGAATGACTTCTGAAGACATGAACAACACATACCAACTGGTACATTCACTATAATTCCCTCACGCTATGATTGATATGTGGCAGTGTTGGAAGAAGAGAGCAGGAATGATTTGTGATGAAAAATTGCAGCGAAAACTCCAAATCTTATTGATGCTGTTGAATCTCAAAATGATACTGCACTTTTTTTAATAGGAAAAAAAAATTCCGCTATTAATATTATTATATGAAACAGAGATGACAAGAATATCGAGTGTGTCATCTGTTAAATATCTTGTTCCAATTGTTATAAATTAAACATGGACGATGGGTTAGGCCTATTCACAATCAGTTCTTTTTTTTTTTTTAATTTAATTAACTTTATTTTATTAAAGCTTTATTATTAATAATTATTTTTATTATTATATGTGCTATTATGTTTTAATTACTATATCTTTTGTTGGCCTGAATTTTTGCTGGAACCTTGTCTGTGTTCTCTTCCAGCTATTTGCATGTTCTGCTAGTTTTATGGAGATCTCTCAGGGCAAAGAAAAGAGATTACTATTAAAAAACAAGCAACACAGCAGCAATTATACACTTTCATCTAATATTATGATTGATTGATAGTGAATAAGGAAGTCTGGCTGCTAGCCAGACTTCCTTATTCTTGGGGAGTCCAGGATAAGGGGAGTTTGAGTGTATTATGATTGATTGAGGAAGTCTGGCTGCTAGCCAGACATTGTTTTGGTCGCATCCTCAGAATATTGTAAAGTATCGTAATTTTCATTGACTAGTGTTATTAGACAGTTTCCAATGCAAGTGTTCATTTAATTCGATTCTATGGGTTGACTTAAATGTTTGAAATTTAGTAAGCCAATGCCATGTTTTATTGTCAGTGCTCCATGCTGAATCATCCACCGGCTTTCCATAAGTAGATAGAAAAAGGTAATATGTTGTTCACTACCAGCCTTGACCTAATGATCAGCTGTCATTCAGTAGATAGCAACAGAGGAATGCAACCTGTAAGACAACTTCTTCTGAACTCCTAGCCTGCAATTGAGTGCAGTATAGAAGAAAGCTGAGGAATTGTGGACCTAGTAGTAATGATGCCACGTGGACATTCATAGGCTTTTGTTGCTGTTGTCTGTATGTATGTATACGCTAACAATTGGATTTGCTCAAGAAGAATGACAACATGAGAATAACTCCACTTAGCTATTTACTCTTTTTTTAAACCAGTCATAAAGTTTTATTAGAGTGTGTAAAATAAAGTACAACATCAGACAGTTAGAGTGCTTATTTATTTTGTGTGGAGAGCACAGCCACGCCCTCTGATAACTCTATAAAACTCTGTGTGACAGTGAATTTAGATCTAATTCTGTATTATTGTTATTGTATGAACCACCTCAGGCAGAAGAGGCAGGTGCTATTAGCCATTACCAGCTTGTGCTGGCTGGAAGGATGGGAGATGACTTGTTGGCTGTTCGCTCTAAGATTTACGCAGCGTATAGTCTCCTGCAACGCTCACGTGTGCGGCAGGCAGCCAAGATTGTAAGGTTAGTGTTGGGAAGGGGTGGGGTATTGAGGGGGTGTAGGGGAGGTATTGAGGGGATTAGGGGGAGGGGGGGGAGTATTGAGGGGAGTGAGGGAGGAGGTATTGAGGGGGTGAGGGAGGAGGTATTGAGGGGGTGAGGGGGAAGATATGGAGGGGGTATGTATATAATAGTTTTACATCCAAATTAACTGCTGCTCTTGAGTCTACTTTGAATTTAATATTTATAATTTAAAATTTGATTTAAATGATATACAGTACATGTTACAAAGTTTACTTTAACGTGGTTTGTGGAGGGAGTACACAGGACTACGTCACAAGCGACTGATTTCAATGAGTAATTTTGACAATGTTAAATTGGAGAGTGTCATTCAGTAGAAACTGATTCAGTTCAGAGTGAGGCACAAATACAAACTGTGCTCTAACTCTCTCTACCATTAGAGTACTGGAAGGGTCATCCATATAACACAAACGACCAATTGAGCATATTCTTTTACTTTTGATAGGTTTAGTCCAATTACTAGTGTTAGTAAACTCAGCATTTTCTCCTCCTTGTTGGTTGACAAGTTCTGTAGTGATAGTCACCTTTGCCGGCCACTTGAGCTGGTTATCGTATTCTCCTGGTACAGTCCATAATGCCGCAGTCACATATTTCCCTCGTCCTGCACCATTCCCATTGGCATCCACTGCTATGCAGAACTTGTACCCGGCCAGATGTGTGTACATGGCAGGACTCTTCCATTCTCCTGGCTTGTCTCTCTGCTTCTCCTGTGTGAAATTTTTCATCACAAATTTGTACTCGATGCCAAGTAGTCGAGAAAAGTCACCTAGTTTATCTTCAGTTAGTGCAGCTTGCTGTTCAGTCACTAGCTTCATCTCCTTCACTGTGGATTTAGTTTTCTCGTGTTGGTCTTGCAAGTCTTCTATTTTTCGTGCTTGTATCTCAAATATTCTCGAGGTTTTCTCTTCTTCGACTTAAATGTTTTCCTTATTTTGTAGTTGTTCTGTTTTGAGCCATTTCTTTGTATCTATTTCCTGTTCCTCAAGTTTATGTCTCGCGTCTTGTAAATCTTTATTTTGTTTTTCCATTGTCTGCCACAACATCGCCACTTCCTGTTTGTGTTCCTTGTTTTCTTTCTCCATGGTTGTAAACTTATTCTCAAGTAATTTTATCATCTTCTCCTGCTGCTCTGTCGTCTTTTCCTGTTGTTGTAGTTTCTCCCTCATTTCTGCCTCCATCTCCTTGTGTTTCTCTTCTTGTTCAAGTAGTTTGTGCAGGAGTTGTTCTTTGTTGTGTGCAGCTAGAGAAGCAGTCAGTGTGAGGTGTTTGTGAGAGTTCTCTCTGGTGTGTTTGTCCTCGTCCTCTCTTGAGAAGCTACCATCACACCCCACATTCCTGAATTCACAGGAGATCTCTTCCAGACGACACATCTTCATGTGATCTTCCATGAAGTCACGTTCAAAGGTGACTCCACAGCGATTGGGGCACACGAGAGGGACATACTTGCACTCTGGCAAGTGTGTGTCCATTACCTCCTCGTAGGTAGCCTTGAAGCCGCAGTGCTGGCAGACATGAGGTCTCTTAGTGCACTCCTGAGCCACATGCTGGTCCACCTTGTTCTTGGGGACAGTGAGGAGGCAGTGGAGGGGACACTTGGTGTCCACATACTGGCAGTTGTCCAGGTCAGGGTCCAAGTGAGTGTCCAGCTTGTCCAGAGTCCCAGACCAGCCACACCCCCTCTCCTTCATTGTGCAGTTAACTGTGAGAGCATTGATTCTCTTGTGGTATTTCTTTTGGTGGAATATGGTAAAGTCGAGTTCTCCACAAGCTGGACAAGACTGGCCTTGTTGTAGACTATCAGCTATGCAGCTATGGCAGTAGCTCTCCCCACAGCAGTCAGTCATGACCAGCTCTCTAGCCACCAGACTACACTTCTTGCAGTAGAAGTCTTCAGGAACAGAGTCTACAAACTCACATTTAAAACCTTGGGAGATTTTAATATCAGCCATTTTATCTCTCCTTCTGCTCTAAATTCTATGATTCCAAACAAGGGATTGCATGGTTTGTGGACTGAATGTGGTGGTAGTAGAGTGGTTTTAACTATGAATATAATTATAGTGAACATGCCTGTTGCTTGGAGCATGTACTGAAAGGGTATTAGGAGATATAATAGCATGAAAAACTGGTATTTGGGATTAATAGCACAGGTGGAGCAAGAAATATTTCATGAGGTGTAGCCAAGTGAATTATCTCGCCGTACGAGTGCTATTTATCCGAATGCCCAGTCTTCCATGATATTATGTTACAACCAAAGATAACAGTTCATTTCTGTAGTTAAGAAAACCATAATCTTGTAGTATATTTTCGTCAAAGAAATGTTTTCATTCTGCTATTATTCATACTTTTCTTACTGTTGCTGAGTAGCATTGCCCAGGAATTTCGACGCGGTATTGCCTTGCAGATAAAAGTGCAGCAGGGTCACGAAGAAGTCACCATTACCAATCAGATCATTATTTCAGTTTTCCTCTGCTGTGGTATTTCAAAATAATACCACACTAATTTGTACTAAAAATGATTCGGCTATGGTAGTATTGTATTTATACATGTTTAAAGTTTATCAATGAACTAGATGTTGGACAATTATTCCATTGCGTATTCATGCATCATCAAACGTCATCATATTAATTGAATTGTGGGTGTGGTTTTGTTCTGTGCAATAAAAATCCTGTCAAGCGTGCATGCAAGGCGGGCGACGAAGACCAGGGCAGGAGCCTTTAGCAAATGGTCCTTCGAGCCGGATTGAGTAGAAACTAGCTGATAGAAAGCATACTGAACCTAGTCTAGTTGTTTTGACCTCGCCCTGAAGAGACCCACGAAGCATGACCAGCACAGGCACCACGGACGAACTCGCAAGGAAGAGGAGGACATCGAGGTTCGGCCAAGAGAATGATGGGCCAGCTGGAGACGGTGTTAGCGACTTCTTCGCCCGACCTTGCTCAGGTATCCCAATTAAAGCGCAGCCTCGAGGAAAAGGGTCGACACGTTAAAATTGCTTGATGCTGAGATTTTGAATTATATTGATGAGGATTCAGCTATTGCCGAAGAGATTGAACAGTCAGATGAGTTCAAGGGTGCAGTGTATGCAGCCATTGTCAGAGCTGAGAAAGGCCTCCCTGGAGCCCCTGGTGTCCCTACTGGGGGTGTTGTTGATCCATCTGGAGCTGCCATTCCTGCTAAGGCCAATAGGGTGAAGCTGCCCAAGCTGGAACTGCATTCATTTACAGGTGATGTTACGCAGTGGATCACCTTCTGGGACTCTTACAAATCTACCATCCATGACAATGATCAGCTGGTGGCCGTAGACAAGTTCAACTATTTGAAGTCTCTCCTCACTGGCACTGCACTTGAGGCAATTGCAGGCCTGACTCTTTCTGCCTCTAACTATGAAGAGGCCATCACGATACTGGAGAGAAGGTTTGGGAACCGCCAGCAGATTATTGACAAGCATATGGACCAGCTGCTCAGTGTCAACCCGGTTGCTTCTGCGAGTAACCTCAGTGGTCTTCGCCACCTGTATGACTATGTTGAAACACACATCAGAAGTTTGAAATCTCTTGGGGTTACAGCAGACTCGTATGGTGACCTTCTTTCGTCTGTGTTGCTCAAGAAACTGCCCGCTGATGTGCGACTCCTCATCAGCAGGAAGATTCCAGAAGAGGACTGGAGTTTGGATGCTCTCTTGAAGGAGCTTCATGAGGAACTACGAGCCAGGGAGCGAGTGGCAATAGAGAAGCCTCCAGTGGCCGTGGGGAAAGGAGGGAGTAATGGTCGACACACGGCCTCCATCTTGGTCTCTGGTGCGACCCCGGGAGTCCCATTCTGTTGTTACTGTAGGCAAGCACATCAGCCAAAGGAGTGCAAAGTTGTCACCCAAGTTGAGGCTAGGAAGCAGATTCTCCGCAAATTGGGCCGTTGTTTTGTGTGTCTCCGCTCAGGTCACGTTAGTCGGGAGTGTCGCTCAAGGCTGAGGTGCGGCAAATGCAGCAGAAGACACCATGTCTCCATCTGCGCAGGGGAGAATTCTGACACTGGGGGGTCTGCCAATCTGGTGGAGCCCAGCCCAAGGGGGTCGAGTGGATCCAATCCAGTTGGTCAGAGTGGGTCGAGTGGGGCCAGACTGAACGTGAATGCTCCTCCCTTTCCTCCCCAAGACACAGCTTCCCTGTATGTGGGAGCCAACAAGACTGGACAGCACTCCCTACAATACGCAACCCCCACCAACCAACCATCCACCTGGTTGTCCGAGCAGTTCTGGACCTCGGGAGTCAGCGCTCCTACATTACTCAGCGAGCAGCCAAGGCACTGTCATTGGAACCTGAAGGAGTGCTCAAGATGTCCATCTTCACGTTTGGGTCATCAGAGAAGACGCTCTCTGACTGTGAGAGGGTCCGGGTGGCAATGGACACTTTGGATGGGGGAATGGTGCTGCATCTTCTTGCTGTCCCAGTCATCTGTGAACCACTGGCAGCTCAGCCACTTGCCCTGTGTCTTGAGTCCTATGAGCATCTCTCGAATCTGGAATTAGCAGACTCCACAAGTGATAATTCTGCTATGGAAGTTGATCTTTTGGTGGGATCAGACTACTATTGGGAGCTTGCCATTGGGAGAATATGTCGTGGGAATGATGGTCCCATTGCTGTTGAGACTAAGTTGGGTTGGGTCCTGTCAGGCCCTGTCCCAGCAGTTGAATCCTCATGTAGCCTCCTCACGGCACACACGTTGAAGGTGGACTCCCGTGAAGAACGGAGCCTGGATGATGCTTTGCGAGCTTTCTGGGAATTGGAATCTTTAGGGATCTGTGGAGCTAACCAATCTGTCCACCAGGAGTTTGAGCAGAATATCTAATTCAAGGATGGCCGCTATGAGGTGGGACTACCATGGAGGAAGCCACGTCCCATCCTGCCCGACAACCACGAGCTCAGCCAGAAGCGTCTGCATAGTTTGCTGCGACGCCTTCGCCAGTCACCTGCCATTTTACAGGAGTATGATGCGGTCATTCGCAAGCAAGTGGAGCTGGGGATAGTTCAGCAAGTACCAGATTCTGATTTTGGTATAGTGGACAGTGTTCACTACCTCCCGCACCATGCTGTGGTGAAGCAAGAGAAGGAAACCACCAAGGTTCGGGTGGTTTATGATGCCTCTGCAAGAGCTGGGGGTCCCTCCCTCAATGAATGCCTATTCGCAGGGCCTAACTTCAACCAGAAGATCCTGGACATCCTCCTCAGATTTCGTTCTTACCCAGTCACACTCGTATCGGACATTGAGAAGGCCTTCCTGATGGTCTCCATATCAGAGGAGGATCGAGATGTATTGAGGTTCCTGTGGATAGATGATGCCACCAAAGCTGACCCAGCAGTCCAGGTCTTCCGCTTTATACGAGTGGTTTTTGGTGTGTCCTCCAGCCCTTTCCTTTTAAATGCCACTATTGATCACCATCTGAAGCTGTTCTCAAGCACAAAACCAGAGTTGGTGAGACTTCTTCTCCAATCAATCTACGTTGATGATGTTGTGGCTGGGGCATAACATCACAGAGTTCCTTGAAGAACATCTTGAATTTCACAATTGTTCTTCAAGGAACTCTGTGAAGAGGGGTTTGAGTGGGACCAGAAACTTGTTGGTGATGCTCTTTGTAAGTGGCAGTCACTCATTGCAGGTCTGAAAGGTGCTCCGATTTTCTCTATTCCCAGATTTTGTATGCAGAATGTTGACACAGCATGCAGTTTACAAGGTTTCTGTGATGCCTCTATGGTAGCGTATGCTGCTGTTGTATATCTGGTGGCCCAGCCTGGTTCCGAGCCATGTGTGAGATTTGTTGCTTCCAAAACCAGGGTTACTCCTCGCCGAGAGCTGACCATACCACGCTTGGAGCTGCTATCAGCATTACTCCTAGCTAGACTACTTGATGCTGTCACGAGAAGCCTCTCACCCAACCTTTCTCTTGGCCAGCCCACATGCTACACGGACTCACAGGTGACTCTATGCTGGATTGTTGGTCAAGACAAGCAGTGGAAACAATTTGTCCAGAACAGGGTGTTGGAGATCCGTGAACTTCTCCCAGCCAGCTATTGGAGGCACTGCCCTGGAAGCAGCAACCCTGCTGATATTCCATCACGAGGCTTGACCCCAATTGAGCTCTCTGCCAACAAGTTGTGGCATTGTGGACCTGACTGGCTGTGGCACGGTGAACCACCAGGTGATGATGCCATGGAATTTTCTGAGATGCCAGTGGACTGCCTAGCTGAGGTGAGGTGCAAGGATCGGGTGACTTGTTCTCTGCTTGCTGGAGATGCTGCTGTCAGTCTGAAGAATGTCATGGAGTGTGAGAAGAATGGCTCATTCAGTCGCCTCCTGGCAGTCACAGCCTATGTTGTGAAATTTGTGCGAGCACTCAAGCAAGCCATCAAGAATCACCACTACATTCCTGGCGGTAGTCCAAATCTCGACCCACCTGTGTTGGCTGAGGCGGAAACAATGTGGATCAAGGAATCTCAGCTTCAACTCGTGAAGGATAGTCACTTCTCAACCTGGACCAAACAATTTGATCTTTACCGTGATAACGATGGAGTATGGAGATGTGGCGGTCGTTTACAAAATGCCAACATACCTCAGTCAGCCAAACACCCAATCATTCTTCCCAGGGATCACCACCTGACTGCACTCATTGTGGACAGGGCTCATCGCAAGGTGTGCCATAACGGCACGAAGGAGACTCTGACTGAAGTTCGGTCGAGGTTCTGTATCATCAAGGGGAGGTCCTTGGTAAGAAGACTGATTCATCAGTGCAGAGTTTGCCGACGTTATGAAGGTCAGCACTATCAGACTCCACCACCCCCACCTCTGCCTGAGTTTCGTGTGAGTGAGCAACCACCCTTTACCTTTACAGGAGTGGACTTTGCTGGACCACTGTATATTCGGTACCCCGGCAACACTGAAACTCGCAAGGTCTGGCTGTGCCTTTTCACCTGTTGTGTTACTCGAGCAGTGCATCTGGATCTCGTCCCTGACATGACTACCACTGCCTTTCTCAGGTGTTTGAAGAGGTTTGTCGCCAGGAGGGGTGTCCCAAGTAGGATCATTTCTGATAATGGTCAGACTTTCAAGTGTGCTGACAAGAAGATACAGGCCATGATGAAGCAGCGTGAGGCTCAGTGGTGTCTGGCTGACAACAGGATCCAATGGACATTCAATGTGGAGAAGGCTCCATGGTGGGGTGGATTTTTTGAGTGGCTGATCAAATCTACCAAGAGATGTCTGCGCAAGATTGTGGGCCAGGGGAAGTTGTACTATGATGAGCTCCGCACTGTGTTGGTGGAAGTGGAAGCCGTGATCAACTCCAGACACTTGACTTACCTCTCAGCAGAAGATTTGGACAAGCCTCTCACTCCCTCTCATTTCTTGTGTGGACGACGGATTTTGAGTCTACCAGATGACCTCTCTGAGCAGGATGTGAATGAGGAAGAGTTTACACTGACCCAACCTGACCTCAGCCGGCGTCTGAGATATCTTAATGCAATGCTCAACCAGTTTTGGAAGCGGTGGAAAGAAGAGTACCTCTTGGAGCTCAGGGATGCTCATCGCCGGCATGGTGGGAAGTATGACGCAGTCCCACCTGCAGTGGGGGATGTAGTACTTGTGGAGGATGAAGACAAGCCTCGAAGTCTCTGGAAACTTGCTAGGGTCAGTCGCCTCATCATTGGTAGGGATGGTCGTCCAAGAGGAGCAGTTCTTCATGTTCCCTCCAGTGGGAACAACAATAACACACTACAACGACCTCTGCAACGCCTGTACCCAATTGAGGTAGCTGAATTGCCAGGATCGAGTGGGGAGGATTCTGCCCCACACTCCCCGGAGATTGCTCAAGAGACTCCCGAGAGGGAACCAGAGCCGGGAGGTGTGACTGGACCATGCCAATCGAGGCCAAGACGAATAGCAGCAACTCGTGCCAGGGACAGGCTGGCAGTGTGTGCTGCACTTGAGGACGATAACATTTGATTTGACTGTGCTATGGACACATCATTGAGTATCATACACCCACCCCATGTATGTGTGTGCATTGTCCCTGTCTGTTGACCATGTCTGGTCAACAGGGGGGAGGATGTTGGACAATTATTCCATTGCGTATTCATGCATCATCAAATGTCATCATATTAATTGAATTGTGGGTGTGGTTTTGTTCTGTGCAATAAAAATTCTGTCAAGCGTGCATGCAAGGCGGGCGACAAAGACCAGGGCAGGAGCCTTTAGCAAAAAGTATGCCGATCCATTGGACCCACGTGAAGTACTAAGTCGATCATTTGGGTGAAGTATATGTCGACCATTGGGTAAGTATGTCGATCCATTTGGTAAAGTATGTCGATTAATGGGTAAAGTATTTCGATCCATTGGGGTGGGAAGTTATGTCGATCCATTTGGGGGGTAAAGTATGTCGATCCAGGGGTAAAGTATGTCGTCCATTGGGTTAAAGCAGGTCGTCCCATTGGGTAAAGTAGTCGATCATTGGGGGTAAAGTACATCGATCCCATTGGGTAGTACGTCGAGTCCATGGGTGAAGTAGGATATGGGTTAAGATGTCGATTCATTGGGATAAGATGCGATCCATTGGGTAAAGCACATCGAGCCATTGGTGAAGGATGCCGGCATCCATTGGGTGAAGTAAAGTCGATCCATGGGGTAAAAGTACGTGATACATGGGGTTTAACGTACATCGATCCATTGGGTAAAGTACATCGATCCATTGGGTGAAGTATGTCGATCCATTGGGTAAAGTACATCGATCCATTGGGTGAAGTATGTCGATCCATTGGGTGAAGTATGTCGATCCATTGGGTAAAGTACGTCAATCCATTGGGTGAAGTACGTCGATCCATTGGGTAAAGTACGTCGATCATTGGGTGAAGTACGTCAATCCATTGGGTGAAGTACATCGATCCATTGGGTAAAGTACGTCGATCCATTGGGTAAAGTACGTCGATCCATTGGGTAAAGTACGTCGATCCATTGGGTGAAGTACGTCAATCCATTGGGTGAAGTATGTCGATCCATTGGGTGAAGTACGTCGATCCATTGAGTGAAGTACGTCGAAAGTTGGGTAAAGTATGAAGATCTTTATAATTTCTTTCTCAGCTTTCTTTTACTCATTAGATGTATTCTCTTTCTTTCACAGGCTTTTTAAACAATGCTGTATATTTTCAAGTCTATAGAACTGAAATCATAGAGAAAGTCGTTTTTATTATCAGGAGTGATTACTTATCTTGGCAAGCTAGAACAATTAGGATTTTGTGAACCAAATGTTATAAATTCTATTTTTGTGGACATAAAAATGATAATCGCTTGATTGTTTCCCCCCAATAAAGTATTATATCTGGTACAGGGTCTTCATTTGTACTAAATAGCTCTTAATCAATCACAGAATTTTTTACCAATTAAATCAACTGCAATTCTATTACTTTATTCCCAACTGTGATAGAGCTTATAGTAATGCTCCAAGTGGAGTGTGGTGCACGATCTATCCCACTGCTGTTCATGCAGACAAATTACATACGAGAGAAAGACAAGACATAATTTTTATTACTTTACTTGTTCTTGTTAAACTCCATTCTAGAGCCCGGGTATATTATATAGCTGTGTTAAGTCTTGTTAAACTCCATTCTAGAGCCCGGGTATATTATGTAGCTGTGTTAGGTCTTGTTAAACTCCATTCTAAAGCCCGGGTATATTATATAGCTGTGTTAGGTCTTGTTAAACTCCATTCTAGAGCCCGGGTATATTATATAGCTGTGTTAGGTCTTGTTAAACTCCATTCTAAAGCCCGGGTATATTATATAGCTGTGTTAGGTCTTGTTAAACTCCATTCTAGAGCCCGGGTATATTATATAGCTGTGTTAGGTCTTGTTAAACTCCATTCTAGAGCCCGGGTATATTATATAACTGTGTTAGGTCTTGTTAAACTCCATTCTAGAGCCCGGGTATATTATATAGCTGTGTTAGGTCTTGTTAAACTCCATTCTAAAGCCCGGGTATATTATATAACTGTGTTAGGTCTTGTTAAACTCCATTCTAGAGCCCGGGTATATTATATAGCTGTGTTAGGTCTTGTTAAACTCCATTCTAGAGCCCGGGTATATTATATAGCTGTGTTAGGTCTTGTTAAACTCCATTCTAGAGCCCGGGTATATTATATAGCTGTGTTAGGTCTAGTTAAACTCCATTCTAGAGCCGGGGTATATTATATAGCTGTGTTAGGTCTTGTTAAACTCCATTCTAGAGCCCGGGTATATTATATAGCTGTGTTAGGTCTTGTTAAACTCCATTCTAGAGCCCGGGTATATTATATAGCTGTGTTAGGTCTTGTTAAACTCCATTCTAAAGCCCGGGTATATTATATAGCTGTGTTAGGTCTTGTTAAA